>OHOK01001183.1_pt1 | contig 10648 bp, 8 predicted proteins | sample 1569731 | NCBI WGS metagenome assembly OHOK01 (sample SAMEA3879559, study PRJEB24766) | human gut metagenome | biome: human-associated habitat; feature: feces | place: USA | collected 1985/1987
GGGGCTCGTTCAGGAACTCAGGAGCCAGATCGCTGTTGGCGAAGTTCCAGAAGTGAGCACGGTTGTTGAAGGTGAAGGGGATGGACAGCAGCTTGGACTTGTTGCAGCCGTAGCTGGTCAGAGCGAAAGCAGAGATACGGCTGATATCAATGGAGGTAGAGCCGCCCAGAATAGCGTCCAGAACGTCGTTCTCAGAGCCCAGAACACCGGAAGCCTGCACATCGACGACCACAGAACCGCCGCTCAGCTCCTCGACCTTCTCCTTGAAGTGAGAACCGGTCTGGCCAACGATGGTATCCAGCGGGTTGACCTCGGCGTAGACCAGAGTCACCTTGGGATCGCTGGCAGCAGCAGCTGCATCACCGGCAGCAGCAGAAGCAGAAGCTGCGGTAGAGGTGGAAGCAGCGGTAGAAGTAGAGCTGCTCTTGGAACCACCGCAGGCGGTCAGAGCAACAGCAGCGGTAGCTGCACCGGCAACGGCCATAAAGCTACGACGAGAGATCATTTTCATAGGAATCGTCCTCCTTAAATAATTGTGAAATTCTCCGGGCGCACAGGTGCCGGAGCTTTCGTTCATTGACTGTACACACTTTAGCAAATTTTCCGAAATGAAACAAGGGCTTTCAAAAAATGTCCTGTTTTTCGAAAGAATGTCAAGATTGTTTTTGCCATATTGCACAAGCGTTTTTCATTTCGTTTGTGCAACACTGCTGACAAGTTGGATACATTCCTGTATTCATAGCACAAAATAACACCCCGACAAATGTCCGTCCGGGCACTTCTCGGGGCGTTTTCTTCAGCTTTTTTGTATCCGGTCGATCAGTTCCTGCTGGGCAGAAAATTCATCGTACATGGGCTGCACCGCTGCGCGGAAACGGGCTTTCTCGGCTTCGTCCAGCTCGGTGACGCAGATGCCCCGCTTGCGCATATTCTGCTCTGCGTTCGCCTCCCGTCGCGCCCAGAGCTCCCGCTCTGTCTGTGCGCTCTCCCGGGCGCAGGCACGGATCACCTCCGGGAAGCTTTCGTCCAGCGCGGCAAGCTTTTCCATCACCGCCGGGCTGGCCAGCTGCACTTCCGGCACGCGGGTGTGCTCGTCCTTCAGGAAAAAGGGCGCTACCTCGTAGTGTCCCATCACCTCGTAGCTGGGCCAGTTGTTCTCTGCGCCGTCGATCTCGGCATTATGCAGGGCGGCATATACCTTGCTGTACACCACCTGCGCCGGCTTTGCCCCCAGTGCGGTGATCATGTCGCTCATCATGTCCGACTCCTGCACCCGGATGGTCAGCCCCTGCAAATCATCCAGCCCGGTCACCTTTTCCCGGGTGTAGAAGCTACGCACACCGGCGTCGAACCACGAAAGTCCCACTAAGTCCATCCCGTCCAGCATGGCCAGAAACTCGTCGCCGATGCTGCCGTCCAGCACCCGCCACATCTGCTCGGCATCACTGTACAGGTAAGGCAGCTGCAGTACGCTAAGCTCCGGCTCGTACTCTGCCAGCTGGCTCAGGGACACGCGGGAAAAATCCACCCCGCCGAACTGCATCTGCTGGATGACGCTCTGCTCCGCGCCCAGCTCTGCCCCGCTGTAAACCAGTACCTTCACCCGGCCATCCGTGTGCTGCGCCACAAGCTCGGCAAAGGCCTTTGCCGCCTTGCTGGTGGGGTAGTCCTCCGGCTGATTCTCCGCATAGCGCAGAATGAGCGGCTTTTCCTGCTGCGAAGAAGCAGACTGTGCCGTGCAGCCTGTGACTGCCAGTGCCGGTGCTGCCGTCAGCAGATGCAGCAGCTGACGGCGGGTCACAGCCGTGCCTCCCGGGCCGCCTTTGCCGCTTCCTTCCGGTACTGGGTGGGGGTCATGCCGGTGCGCTTTTTAAAGGCACGGGCAAAGTAACTGGCATCCTCGTAGCCCACCATGGAGGCTACCTCTGCTGCGGAGCGGAAGGGGTCGGCCAGCAGCTCTTTGGCTGCGTTGATGCGTAGCTCGGTCAGGCAGTCCAGAAAGTTCATCTTCTGGTACTTTTTGAACTGCGCCGAAAGATACGCCGGGCTGATGTGCAAGATCTCGCTCACGCTGTCCAGCGAGAGGTCGGACATATAGTTATCTTCCATATACTTGCGCACATGATCCATCACCAGTGCGTTGCGGTCACTCTCCCCTTCCCCGGCGGGGTCGGTCTCCTGCTCCGGGGCGGTTTCCTGCTCCGGGGCTTCCGCAGCCAGCTCTGCCAGACGGCGTCCGGCTTCGATCTGCCGGATGGCGCGGCGGATGGCAGCTTCGGTCTCGTCCGGGTCCACCGGCTTCAGCAGATAGTCGCAGGCACCCAGATGCACCGCCTCGTGGGCGTACTGGAACAGGCTGTATGCCGTGATAAAAATCACCTTGCACTCCGGGCGCTGCTCCAGCACCGCGCGGGCGGCATCCAGGCCGTTCATTCCCGGCATCTCGATGTCCATCAAAATCAGGTCTGCACCCCAGAGCACGGCGGTATCGGCGGCTTTGCGTCCGTTTTCCGCCATTTCCACTGTTACCTCATGCTCGAACCGGCGCATGACGATATCCGCCAGCGCTTCCCGTTCCATCTTCTCATCATCCGCGATCAACAGACGAATCATTCCTCAAATTCCTCCTCATTCTCCACCAGCGGCAGATACAGGATCACCGCAGTTCCCCGCCCCGGCCGGGAGCGCACCACCACCCGGCAGCGGGCATCCAGCAGCCGCAAGCGGGCAGCCACATTATAAATACCGATATGTTCCCAGCGGGGTGCGGGCTGTTCCAATGCCGTGCGCAGCTGCTGCAGCTGCTCCGGCTCAATGCCTACGCCGTTGTCCAGCACCCGGATGCACAGCAGACCTTTTTCCCGCAGGGGGATCATGCGGATGCGCACCACGCCGCCCTCTTCCTTGGGACAGATGCCGTGCTTGAAGGCGTTTTCCACGATGGGCTGCAAGATAAAGGACGGCACCATAGTCTCGGTCAGGTCCAGCGAGTCCGAAAACGCCCACTGCATCTGCACCCGGTCGCCAAATCGCACATGGTAGATGGAGTAGTATTCGTCCACAATGCGCACCTCCCGGGAGAGGGGCACCTGTTCATCGTTGCTCATCAGGCTGTAACGCAGCAGATGGGAAAGCGCCATAATGAGTGCCTGTGTGCGGTAGGCGGACTCTGTGCCCGCCATCTGCTGGATGACGTTCAGGGTGTTGAACAGAAAATGCGGGTCGATCTGGCTGCGCAGCTGCTGTAACCGGCTGCGCTCCATGCGGTTCTGCAATTCCAGTGCTTCGGTCTTTTGGCGGTGCAGCTCCCGCTCGATCTCGTTTTTCTCCTGTAAGGTACTCACCTGCTGCGCCATAGAGTGCTTCATGCGGTTGAAAGACTCCGCCAGCTGCCCGATCTCCGGCTGCTTAGGCAGCGGGATGTCCGGGGTGTCGAACTGGCTGCGGCTGATGGCACGGGAAGCTACGATCATCTGGGAGACTGGGGTCAGCAGCCGCATGACCATCAGACCGGAAGCGCAGCCCAGTGCCACGCACAGCGCCACCACCACGATCTGCATCAGGGCGATCCGCTCACCCAGCTCCGAGATCTCGGTATAAGTAGTCTGGGCGTCCAGAATCGAGGCTTTCAGCAGCTGCATGGTGTACTGGCTCAGATACCCGCCGCAGACCGAGACCTTGTTATAGTACAGCTGGGACGCCTTTGCATCCTGCCCGCTGGAAAGGCAGCCCTCCAGTTCCTCCAGCAGAGCGCTGTAGCTGCCGTAGGTAGTCTCCACTGCGCCGTAAAGCACCCACTGCTCATCGCTGACGTTCTGCAAGCCGTCCATATTGAATCGGATGCGCCACAGCCACGCATTGCTGGTGGAGCAGGCTGCCCGGAGCTTTTCCAGCATTTCCTCGGTCTCGCCGTTCTCCCAGCGGTACGCTTCCAGAATGCTGATGGAGCTTTCCACACCGCCCTGAAACCGGCTGATGGCGTTAAAGTTGCCCATCTGGTCGTCCTGCACCTGCTGCACCGCCCGTGCCTGATAGCCGTTCAGGGCAAGCTGCAACGCAAAGGCCGCAAAAAAAGCCGCCAGACACAGCACCATGCGCTGCTTGAGCGTAACGCTGCGCTTCCAATTGCGCTTTTCCATGCAAAGCTTCCCCCTTTTTTCGCTGGATAATATCCGTTAGATAATATCTTATTTTACCACGCCTTGCGGGCGGTTTGCAAGCCGGATGCACCGCCGCCGGTGCATCTTTTGCTTGCTTCTTGCCGATAAATGTGGTACTATGCCCAAAAAGGAGGGTAACTTTATGACCCAGAATGTTTGCGTTTCCGTTCAGATGGACGAAAAAAGCTTTCGCGATTTTGCATCTTTCGACCTGCTGCGCCACAACAAGGGCTGGCAGCGCCCGGTGGTGTTCACCGCCATTCTGCTGGTGTGTGCCGGGATCTGCCTGAGCCAGATCGGCAAACGGGAGGGCGCCGGGCTGCTGACCGCCGTGCTGGCCATCGTAGCCCTTGGCCTGCCCGCCGTATACTTCGGCACCTTTTTTTCGAACCTCTCCAAGCAGATCAAAAAGCTGGGTCTGCCCCGCCCCTTTTACCGGTTGGAGCTGGACGCCGCCGGGCTTTCGGTCTGGATGGCCGGTGCGCAGAATAAGGCTGAGCCCACCAACCGCTACACTTGGAACACCGTGTACTGCGCCTACCGCACCAAAGAGGCGGTGTACATCTACGTCCAGAAGAATCAGGCCTATCTGCTGAACGAGAGCATGGATGCCGCATGGAGCCTGCTGGGCAGTGCCCTGCCCGCCGCCAGCCTGCACGACTGCCGGAAGTAAGGAAGATTTTTTATAATTTGCAGAACAGCCAAGCCTGTCGGCTTGGCTGTTCTGCTTTTTTTCACGCAGGGACAAAGCAAAAACCCACGCTGCGGCAAAGCAAAAGCGCAGCGTGGGTACGGAAATAGCGTTATAACATTTTAGCGGGCGAGGGTGTACTTGTGCAGGGTCTTGCGCACTGCGCCATTACCGGCGTACAGCTCCTTGACCATGCCCTCGATCTTTTCGCCCAGACCGACGGCGTACAGATCCACACCGAACACATCGGCACGGCTGTACAGAGCCTTCAGGCAGCTGAAGTCCTGCTCACCTTCCTTGACCTCCAAGGGGTTGACGATGGCCTGCAGCTCAGCCAGCAGCGGATCGGGAGAGATCTCGAAGGGCTGGCCGTTGTCGTCGATGCCCTTCAGGTAGCGGGCATAGCCTGCCAGCACCAGCGGGATGAGGATGAGGTTGGACTTGTCCAGACCGCGCTCCTCGTAAGCCTTGATGGTCTCGCCGAAGCGGATCGCCAGCTTCTGGGAGGTATCGGTGACGATACGCTGAGGAGCGTCGGGCATGAAGGGGTTGGGCAGACGGCGGTTGATGACAGCGCCGATGAACTCGTAGGGGTTCAGCACGCCGGGATCAACGACCACGGGCATCGCCTCGATATAGCCGACCTTCTGGATGAAGGAGCGCAGATCCTCGTCTGCCATCTCGGCAGAGATGAGGGTGTAGCCCAGCATACAGCCATAGATAGACATGGCAGTGTGCAGGGGGTTCAGGCAGGTGCAGACCTTCATCTTCTCGATCTTGTCCACGGTCTCGCGGTCGCAGTACAACACACCGCCCAGCTCCAGCGGAGGACGGCCATTGGTGTAGTGATCCTCGATGCACAGGTACTGGGTCTCCTCAGCGTTGACGAAGGGAGCGGTGAAGGTGTGCTTCTCGGTAACGATGGTGTAGTTATCCTCAAAGCCATCCTTTGCCAGCATCTCCTGCACCTTTGCGTCCGGGCGCGGGGTGATCTTGTCGATCATGCTCCACGGGAAGGTGATCTTGGTCTCGTCCTGCACATAGGCCAGGAACTCTGCGGGCACCAGACCCTGCTCCACCCACTTTGCAGCGTAGGCGTGGACAGCGGTCTTGACCTTATCGCCGTTGTGAGAGCAGTTATCCATGCTCTGGACGGTCAGGGGCAGCTTGCCGGCCTTGAAGCGCTCGTACAGCAGAGCGGTGACCTTGCCCATGGCCAGCACGGGGGTCAGGCCGCGCTCCAGGTCAGCGGGAGCAACGCCGTAGCCCTTCTCGGTGATGGTGAAGGAGATCATCTGCAGGCTGGGGTTCTGGAAGATCTCCACCAGACGTGCCCAGTCAGCGCCGAAGGAATAGTCAGCCTTCAGGCTCTCGGTAACGGAGGCGATGACCTTCTTCTCGATCTCGCCGGTGGACTTCAGGCAGACCAGCAGGCTCAGGTTATCGTAGGGCTGGTAAGCCTTATCGATGATCTCGTAGTCAAAGCTCTCGGCCACGATGACGCCGCGGTCGTACTTGCCGCTGTTCAGTGCGTCGTTCAGCACGGCAGCGGGGAAAGCGCGGAAGATGTTGCCGGCGCCGAAGTGCACCCAAGTGGGCTCGGCGTGAGTCTTGGCCTTTACAGCCTCAATGTCGAATTTGGGCAGCTCGTAGCCCTTTTCTGCCCACTCGGCGGACAGATTGCCGTTTTTAATATCAGACAGCTTCATAGTAATCAGCCCTTCTTTTCTTCATCCAGACGGTCCAGCAGATCCCAGATACCCAGCATATACTGGATGCCCAGAGCACGGTCATACTTGCCATAGCCGGGGCGGCAGACGCCGGGGCCTTCCTCCCACAGCTGACGGCCGTGGTCGGGGCGGATATAGCCCTCAAAGCCGCAGTCATGGTAAGCGCGCATTACCTCAATGATGCCGGTCTCGCCGCAGCAGTCGCGGTGCGCAGCCTCAGAGAAGTCGCCGTTGGGGAAGTGGTGGATGTTGCGGACGTGACCGAAAGCAATACGGTCGCAGTGCTTGCGGATGATCTCGGCACAGTTATTGTTGGGGTTTGCGTTCAGGCTGCCGGTGCACAGGGTCAGGCAGTTGTACGGATCGTCCACCATCTTCAGGAAGCGGTCGATGCTGGGCTCGTCCACCAGCAGGCGGGGCAGGCCGAAGATATCCCAAGGGGGATCGTCCATGTGGATGGCCATCTTGATGTCGCACTCGCGGCAGGTGGGCATCAGGGCTTCGAGGAAGTACTTCAGGTTCTCCCAGAGCTTTTCCTTGGTGACAGGGGCGTAGGCCTTGAACAGCTCGTCCAGCTTTGCCATGCGCTCCGGCTCCCAGCCGGGGAAGGTCATGTTATACTTCTCGGTGAAGGACATGATATACTCAGCCATGGCCTTGTAATCGCCCTTGATCTTGTCCTTCTCGTAGAACAGTGCGGTGGAGCCGTCGCCGACGGGGTGGAACAGGTCGGTGCGGGTCCAGTCGAAGATGGGCATGAAGTTGTAGCAGATGACCTTGACACCGAACTTGGACAGGTTGCGGATGCACTGCTTGTAGTTCTCGATGTACTTGTCGCGGGTGGGCAGGCCGATCTTGATGTCATCGTGGACATTGACAGACTCGACCACGTCCATGTCGAAGCCGTAGGCGTGGATCTGATCGGCGACCTTCTGGATCTCATCGATCTCCCAGATCTCACCAGGCATCTTGTTGTGCAGTGCCCAGACGATGCTGGTCACGCCGGGAATCTGCTTGATGTCGTTGAGGGTGATGGGATCGTTGCCCTCACCGTACCAACGCCAACCCATTTTCATAGGCATAGTGGGTTCCTCCTTGTTTGTTGCTTTGCTTCTTAAATGCCGCAGCGGGTGCCGTGGCACATTCTTGCTTATATTCTAATATATCAGTTTCGAATTGGCAATTGACGTTTTGACAAGTTTTGATGTTTTTTCTTGTATACTTTACACAAAGAAACGGCCACACATGGGATTTTGCCCCCATCCGGCCGCAAAATACACGCCTTTGGCAGTTTGACGAAAGGAATTTTTACCAGGTATCGCCGTTGCCGATAAAATAATCCGGGTGGGCGGCACGGGCCTGGTCCACACTGAGCTTGTATCGGTGCAGATGCTCGCTCAGCGCCCGGCTCACATCCTCCTCCGTGCCGTGGAGCACAGCCTCCAGGATGCGGGTGTGGGCACCACAGACCGATTTGTTCTCATCCGTCTGCAGGCTGAACTTACGCAGCCGCTCGATGTGCTGAAAGGTGGAAAGCATGTGGTCAAAGTGTCCCTCCATGCCGCAGAGCTCAAAGGCGCGGCGGTGGAAAGCGTTGTCCAGATCCAGCATCCGGGTCTCGCGGTTCTCGGCCTCCGGGTGGCTTTCCAGCACACGGTACTGCTCGATCAGCAGCCGGTAGGCTCTCTCCTGCTCGCCGGTCAGGCGGCCCCGGATATGGTTCAGAAGCTCTTTTTCCAGCGTGAAGCGCGCAAACTGCTCCATCTCCATCAGCTCCAGATCAATGGGGGCCACATAGGTGCCGCTCTGGGGTTTGATGGTCACCATGTGGGCAATGTTGAGCATGATCAGCGCTTCCCGCATGGGGGTACGGCTGATGCCCATCTGCTCCGCAAGCTCCCTGTCGTTCAGGGGGTCGCCGGGCTTCAGCTCCATGGTGATGATCCGGCTTCGGATGGTCTGATACGCCTGTTCCCTCGCACTCAAAGATGCCATTGCAGTGTTCTCCCTTCGGGGTCAGTTGGTGATATATTAGTATACGACCATATTACCCAACTGCCGGGCAACTGTCAATAGCAGGAGCAACCGAAAATCAAGGGCAATTTTTTGCTATTTTGTTCAATGAAGTGCCCGCACCCGGCGGTACGCCACCGGCAGCCACACAAAAGCCACCGCCAAGCCACAGGCCACGTCAATGACCGAGTGCTGCTTGGTGAACACGGTGGACAGGCAGATCAGCACCGCCCACGCCCATGCCAGCGCCTTGCGCAGGGGCTTGCCCTCTGCCAGCTTACTGTGGCTGAAGGCCATTGCCATGCAGGCAGAACTCTGGCAGTGGATGGAGGGACAGACGTTCACGGCGGCGTCCGCTTTCCACAGCAGCTGCATGATCCGCAGCGCCGGGTTATCCCGGCCAAGGGTCTCCACGGCAGGACGCAGCTCCAGCCCGTTGGGCAGGATCATGTACACGATCAGGCAGAAGGTCATGCCGGAAAACATGGTCAGGCAAAGCTTATCGTAGCTGGCGGTATCGCACCACCACAGTGCCGCCGTCACCCCCGCCAGCAGCAAAAACCAGCTGCAATAGGGGAGCACGAACCACTCGTTGAAGGGGATCAGATCGTCCAGCGGACTATGCAGGATATATTTCGGGGCGGTAACGGTGAGATCCAGCCAGAAGAACCAGATCAGGTACACCACCCAGTACAGCTGGTACCACAGGTGCGGGCGGCACCGGCTGCGCAGTTGGCTAAGTTTCATGTCGTTTCTCCTATTTTTTATGTGAATTGACGTGTTATTATAGCACATTCCATCCACTTGCGCAAATGCCGCCCCTGCGATACAATAAAAATAAGCTGGATCTTATTATAAAAGGAGTACCCTATGCCACAACAATTTCCCGCCATCCGTCTGGTCGCACTGGATCTGGACGGCACTCTGCTGAACCGCGAGGGACACGTCACTCCCCGCACCCGCGCCGCATTGCAGGCCGCCGTGGACAAGGGCGTGTACATCGTGCCCGCCACCGGCCGTCCGCTGGCCAGCCTGCCGCCGGAGGTGGCGCAGCTGCCCGGCATCCGCTACGTCATCACCTGCAACGGTGCCGCCGTGTGGGACTTGGGCGCAGACCCCGTGGGCGCAGTGTACAGCCGCTATTCCAACGCGAAAGAGCACCGCACCAGCACCCCGGTCTGCCTGCTGCACAGCCTGATGCCGGTGGAGACTGCCCGCGAAGCCTTTGCCGTCTGCGAGAGCTTCCACGCCGACCTGCGCATTTTTTCGGACGGATACGCCTGCACCGATGCCCGCAGCATTGCGCTGGCCGCTGCCCGGGCAGCAAAGAAGGACGGCACCGAAGCGTGCCAGCCCAACGATGGCCGCTTTACCATTCTGCGGGACGCAGCCGAGTGGATGAGCCGCAACGCCTTTGCCATTGAAAAGCTCTGCGTGTTCTTTGAGGACCCGCAGCAGGCTGCGGCTGCCTTGCCCCGCTTTTACGCCGTCCCGGGCGTGGAGATCGTGCAGGGATCGCCGAAAAATGTGGAGGTGACCGCCGCCGGTGTGGACAAGGGCGAAGCGCTGCGCGCACTGGCAGACCGGCTGGGCGTCCCGCACGAAAGTACCCTTGCGGTGGGCGACAGTGAGAACGACCGCGCCATGCTGCAAAAGGCAGGGGTCGCCGCTGTAATGGCCAACGGAATGCCGGAGATCCGGGCGCTGGCGCGCCTTGTCAGCAAGGCCGACTGCGACCACGACGGCGTGGCAGAGATACTGGAAACACTTGGCATCTGAGCCAGTTTTTACAGCAATTTCACAGCATTTTCACTGGGTTTTGCCCCGATTTTTCGGGTCGTTCGTCATTTTTGTGCAATGTATACAAGCTATTATGCCAAACATTGTGCTTGTTGAGTATTACCAAAGACGGACTGTTCGTTTATACTAGTATCATAAGCGCGTAGGGGGGTATTGCGCCCACAGGAGCAAGCCCGACGCACCGAGAGAGTTCAAATATAAAAGGAGAAATGCGTTATGAATCCCATCGTAGAAAAGGTCTATCAGATCGGCAT
>OHOK01001185.1_pt1 | contig 10620 bp, 6 predicted proteins | sample 1569731 | NCBI WGS metagenome assembly OHOK01 (sample SAMEA3879559, study PRJEB24766) | human gut metagenome | biome: human-associated habitat; feature: feces | place: USA | collected 1985/1987
CGGTTGTCGATCACATTCCGGCCTCATCGGGCACATACATCGGCTCTCCGGGCCTTTGTATCCTTCCGAATGGCACTTATGTGGCTTCACATGACCTTTTCGGTCCCAAATCGACCGAATACAAGGCGGCCCGTACGCTCGTCTTCATCTCCACGGATAAAGGCCGTACATGGAAGAAAAGCGCAACGCTCGACGGACAGTTCTGGTCGAACCTTTTCGAAATAGACGGCAGGCTCTACCTCTTAGGAACCAATAAGGCACACGGCAATGTAGTGATCCGCCGCTCGGACGACGAAGGACGGAATTGGACAACCCCTTCGGACTCCGCCCACGGCGTGATTCTCGAAGGCGAGTATCACACGGCTCCCATGCCTGTCGCAATCTACCGGGGACGCATCTGGCGAGCCGTCGAATATGCCACTTCCGATACCGACAAATGGCCCGCACGGTACAGCGCCGTCATGCTGTCGGCCCCCGTCGGTTCGGACCTGCTCGACGCCCGGAATTGGAGGCGTTCGGAATCCCTTGCTCCTGATTTCAGCGCGTTAGGCGGAAGTTTGAAAGGCTGGCTCGAAGGCAATGCAGTCATCGATCATGCAGCCAAAGGCATTGTCGACATTCTCCGCGTACACACCCCCGGCGAACAGCAGGAATATGCAGCGATCGTCCGCGTAAGCCGCAATGGTAAAAAACTCGCGTTCGATGCCTTCAGCGACCTCGTTCCGTTCCCCGGAGGTTCGAAGAAATTCGCAATCCGCTACGATGAACCATCGAAACGCTACTGGACTCTGGTCAACGCCACCGGCAACGAATACCCCGAAATCCAGCGCGACCGGGTACGCAACCGACTCGTCATAGCCAGTTCGCCAAATCTGCGGGAATGGACCGTGCACAAGGTGCTGCTTTCGCATCCCGACCCGCTGAAGCACGGCTTCCAGTACGTCGAATGGCAAGTCGATGGCAATGACATCGTCTATGTCGTGCGCACGGCCTTCGACGATGAAGAAGGCAACGCCGTGAACTACCACAATACAAATTATATGACATTCCACCGTCTGGAGGACTTCCGGACGCTGGCCTCCAAAATCCTTGCCTTATGAAACACCTGCTGATAATCCTGCCCTGTCTCTTCTTTCCGGCCATCGGATGTCTGGGATGTTCACACGAGGAACCCGGACAAAATCCCGACAAAGAGATTCCCGCACCTCCGGGCATCGTCGTCAACCACGTTCCCAAGAGCACCGAAACCTACATCGGGTCGCCGTCGCTCTGCATTCTTCCCAACGGCGACTATATCGCCTCGCACGACCTTTTCGGTCCCAAGGCCAATACAGGTAAAATGGGTACGACGCTCGTATTCCGTTCCGGCAACAAAGGAGCCACCTGGGAACAAATCGCTCGGATCGGCGGTCAATACTGGTCGAACCTCTTCCTGCACAGAGAAGACCTCTACCTGCTCGGAACGGACAAAGGACACGGCAACATCGTGATCCGTCGCTCGAAAGACGGCGGGAGAACATGGAGCGTGCCGATGGACGCAGCAACGGGAGTGCTCTTCGAAGGACACTACCACACGGCTCCGACCCCTGTGGCATTACACAACGGTCGGCTATGGCGGGCCTTTGAGAATGCCGACGCTCTTGATTCGAAACTCCCGGACCGCTACGGCATCCTGATGATCTCAGCCCCCGCGGACGGAGACCTGCTGGACGCCGCCAACTGGAAAATGACAAACTTCCTGGTAGCCGACGACACGTGGATGAACGGACAATTCCGCGGTTGGTATGAAAGCAATGCGCTCACTACGCGCGACGGTCGCCTAGTAGACATCGCCCGTGTGCATATTTGGCCGGGAGCCGAAGAGATGGCCGCCATCGCCAAGGTCTCGGCCGACGGCGAAGAACTCTATTTCCAGCCCTCATCCGGATTTGTCCGCATGCCGGGTGGGTCCAAAAAATTCACAATCCGTTACGACAAAAATACCGGCCGCTACTGGTCGTTGGTGAACAACATCCCCGCCGGTTACGAAAACGCCTATCCCGCCACAGTACGCAACTACCTAGCCGTCATCTCTTCGGGGGATCTGCTGACGTGGAAAATGCACCGCATCGTACTGGAACACCCCGACCGTCTGTTGCACGGCTTCCAGTATGTAGACTGGCTGTTCGAAGGCGACGACATCGTCTTTCTCTCCCGCACGGCTTTCGATGACGAAGAGGGAGGTGCGGTTCGTTATCACGACGCCAATTTCCTGACATTCCACCGCATCGAAAACTACAAATCGCTACTCACCACTGAAATAGAATACTGATTATGCGCCGAATTACATGCATTCTGCTGGTCTGCTGCCTACTGCCGCTGGTGACCGCCGCACAACTGCGCCTGCCGTCGGTCATCGGAGACGGCATGGTGCTCCAACGCAACAGCTCCGTTCGTCTGTGGGGCAAAGCAGCTCCCTCGTCACAGGTGCGTATAGCTGCCGGATGGGCCGCAGAGCCTGTCGAGGCAAGCGCTTCACACGACGGCGACTGGAGCGCCGAAATTCCGACCACCGAGGCCGGAGGGCCCTATACGATCGAGATCACATCCGGAACGGAACAACACACATTGCAAAACGTGTTGCTGGGCGAGGTTTGGATATGTGCCGGACAATCGAACATGTCGATGCCCGTTCGCGGCTTCGAAAGCCAGCCCATCGCCGGATCGCTCGAAGCGATCGTCTCCTCACCGTGTTATCCGATCCGCATGTATACGGCAGACCGAACCGTTTCCGAACACAAAGAGTTCAACGTCAAAGGCCGTTGGATGGAAGCCGGTGTCGCCACAACGGGAGCTTTCAGCGCCGTGGGCTTTTTCTTCGCACGTACACTCTGCCAAGCACTGAACGTTCCGGTCGGCATGATCAACCTAAGTTGGGGCGGCTCCACGGCTCAAGCTTGGTCCAGCCAGGAACTGCTCATGCAGTTCCCGGAAATCGACACAACGATGAATATGCAGAGCAAATCGCCCCAACGCATCCCCTCAGCCTTGCACAATGCCATGTTTCATCCTGTCACAGGCTACGGCGTACGGGGCGTCATCTGGTATCAGGGCGAGAACAACCTCCGGGAACCGGAACTCTACGCCCGGCTATTTCCGGCAATGGTCAGGGAGTGGCGCACGAAGATCGGCCGGGGAGACATTCCGTTCTACTATGTGCAGATCGCCCCGTTCGACTACGGCAATGCTGCGGGTACCGAGGCGGCGAAACTCCGGGAGGCACAAGCCCGCTGCCGTTACACGATCCCCAATTCAGGTATGGTCGTGACGATCGACCTCGGCGAGGAGAAACAGATCCACTATGCCTCCAAATCGGAGGTGGGATTCCGGCTCGGATGCCAGGCGCTGGCCGGGACATACGGCTTCGGGAAACTCCCCCACAATGGCCCGGTCTACCGCCGTTGGGAAAAGGAAGGCGGGCGGATGATCCTTACGTTCGATCATGCCGAAGGCGGACTCTGCCTAAAACCTTCACAAACGACGGGATTTGAAATTGCCGGTACCGATGGACGCTTCATCCCGGCCCGCGCCGAAGTGCATCCCCGTAACAAAAAACAGGTCGTCATATGGTCGGACGAGGTGACCGATCCGGCCGATGTACGCTACTGCTTCCGAAACTTCGCCGTCGGCACTCTCTACGATGCCTACGGATTGCCTGCCGCACCTTTTCGCACGGACAATTATCCCAGATAGAACTCAATACCAACAACCTAAATCAACGAATCATGCAAAACAAATTACCACAACGGAACGCGGGTAGTGAAAGCAAGTCCTGCCGCAGCATGTGGAAAAGCACCCCGAAGATTTGGCTGGCTTGTCTACTAATCGGGCTGGCTGTGCTGCCGGGCACTTGGACAGAGACTACGGCTGCCGAATCGCAGACTGCAGCCCCTGCCCCCGCACGCAAGAAAGTGACGGGAACTGTCAAAGCCTCCGGCGACGGAACTCCCATCATCGGAGCCGTCGTACACCAGAAAGATGTTGCATCGAACGCCGTGGTGACCGATAAACGGGGTAACTTCCAAATTTCGGTACCAACGGGTGCTGTCCTCGAAATCTCCTGCCTCGGCTATATCTCCCGCGAAGTAACGGTCGGCGAACGCACGGACTATACAATCCAGATGGAAACAGACGTCAAGCAGGTCGACGAAGTCGTCGTAGTGGGTTACGGCACACAGAAGAAGAGCGACCTGACGGGATCGGTCGGCGTCACCAAGATGAGCGACCTGAACAAAGCACCCGTTGTTTCGTTCGACCAGGCTTTGGCGGGACGTATCGCCGGCGTACAGGTTACCTCGGCCGACGACCAGCCAGGAGGAGGTATGGACATCGTGATCCGCGGCGGCAACTCGCTGACGCAAAGCAATTCACCGCGGCTTCCCGATGACAGATTTCAACGCTGCATCGCTCAATCCACAGGACATCAAATCCATTTCGATCCTCAAGGACGCTTCGGCAACAGCGATCTACGGTTCGCGCGGAGCCAACGGAGTGGTGATGATTGAAACCCAAAGCGGCAAACCGGGACGTACGACGGTCTCCTATGACGGTTACGTCGGCGTGGCATCCACCAGCAACCGGATGGACCTGATGAATCCCTACGAATTCGTTGCCTATCAATTAGAGACTAACCCCACCTATGCCAACAGCGTCTATCTCAAGGATGGCAAGACCCTCGAAGACTACAAGGGTCAGAAAAGTATCGACTGGCAGGAACTGCTGTTCCGCGACGCGCTGATCCACAGCCACAGCCTTTCGGTCAACGGCGGCAATGACAAAACGACCTTCTCGGTATCGGGATCGTATGCCAATCACGAAGGCGTCGTCGATTACAGCGGCTACAAGCGTTACCGCGGACGCGTCTACGTCAACCATAAATTCAACGACCGCATTCGATTCAATGCCGCTGCCGACTATTCGCGCGACGAATCCACAGGCGACATTGCCTCGCAATCTACCAATACCACGCAGCAGTATGCCAGCTACTTAATGTACCGCACATGGGGTGCACGTCCGGTAATGGGTGTCGGGCAGGACGATATCACCGGTTCGCTCTTCGATCCCGACGCGCAGGATACCCGGTTCAATCCAGTCCTCGACGTCAAGAACAGCAAGCGCAAAAAGACCGGCGAGTATTTCCGCGGCAACCTGAATGTCTCGTTCAAACTCCACAAGAATCTCGAACTGATGATCAAGGGTGGTGTCTACAACCGTACGTGGCGTGAAACGGGCTTCTACAACTCCGAAACCTCAAAAGGCTCCTCGGAAATGGCCAGCAACACCAAAGGCGTGAACGGCACGGTCGATTTCCGCGAAGCCCGTAGCTGGCTCAACGAAAACACGCTGACCTATCGCAAAAAATTCCGCAACGCCCACAACCTCACCGTCCTACTGGGCTGGACCCTGCAGGGCAACAACGAAGACAAATGGGGCTTCGCCGGAGAACAGGTCCCCAACGAGCAACTGGGCATCAGTGGCATCGATGAGGGTATTCCTGGCAAGAACACCGCTTATCAGTCGGGTAATCGCATGATGTCCTACCTCGGACGCATCGATTACAACTACAAAAACCGCTATCTCTTCACCGCAACGTTCCGCGCCGACGGATCGAGCAAGTTCTCGAAGGACAACCGCTGGGGTTATTTCCCTTCGGCAGCTTTCGCATGGCGCCTGAGCGAGGAGAAGTTCATGAAGAGCGTCGATTTCATCAACAACGCCAAAATCCGCGTCAGCTACGGTCAGACCGGCAATGACCGGATTGGCGATTTCTCGCGTTATCCCCAAATGAACATGGCCTATGGCTACTACTACTCGTTCAACAACAAGACACCACTGCCCGGTATCGGCAATTCGTCGATCGGAAATCTCGACCTGAAGTGGGAAACCACTGACCAGACCAACGTCGGTCTCGACCTGGAACTCTTCAGCGGCCGGATCGCCCTGACCGTCGACTGGTACAACAAGAAGACGCGCGACCTGTTATTGAACGCCAGCATTCCCTACACCAGCGGTTATTCGAAGATCTACAAGAACGTCGGCAGCATCCGCAATCGCGGCTGGGAGTTCTCGCTCTCAACGGTCAACATCGCAGCCCGTAATTTCCGCTGGACGAGTGATTTCAACATCAGTTTCAATAAAAACCGCATCCTTTCACTCAACGACGACGAGACTCGTCTGCTAACCGCCGTGACACAAGGATGGGAGATGTCGAAGGTCAACCTCTACATGGCCGAAGTAGGCTCTTCGGCAGCCCAGTTTATCGGCCTCATCTGGGACGGCGTCTACAACTACGACGATTTCAACCTCGTAGGTGACAAATACGTGCTCAAATCCGACCGAGCTGCCAATGGCTCGGCGCGCGACATGATCCAGCCCGGCGACATCAAATACCGCGATGTCGACGGCGACGGAACCATCACCGACAAGGACGTTGTGGTCATCGGCCGCGCACTGCCCATCCACATCGGCGGCTTCAACAACAATTTCACGTGGGGCCGTTTCAACCTCAATGTCTTTTTCCAGTGGTCGTACGGCAACGACGTGATGAACGCCAACCGCATCTACCTGGAAGGTAACCAGACCAACCGACCGGCCCTGAACCAATTCAAGAGTTATGCCGACCGCTGGACACCCGAAAATTCCGACAGCAAGATGTTCCGTGCCGGAGGACAAGGCCCCGTGGGCTTCTATAGCAGCCGCACGCTGGAGGACGGTTCGTTCCTGCGCCTGAAAACGCTACAACTCTCCTACAACCTTTCAGCACGCGCCTGCCGCTACATCGGCGTACAGAACCTCTCGGTCTACGTTTCGGGCCAAAATCTCTTCACCTGGACCGACTACTCGGGCATGGACCCCGAAGTATCGGTGCGCAACAGCGCCCTGACCCCGGGTTTCGACTACTCGGCCTACCCGCGTTCGCGTACATATGTATTCGGGGTGAAAGTAACCTTCTAACCTAAAAACGCCAAATACGATGAAACAGTTAAAACATATACTCCTGCTCGCCGGAATTATAAGCCTGGCGTCATGCAGTTTCCTGGACATGGAACCCCAGGATTTTCTCGCTCCGTCGCAATATTATAAGACAGAGGCCGATTTGGAGACCGCTCTTACGGGCGTCTATTCCACGCTTCACGACGGTGCGCTCTATAAAAACTACATGCTCGGACGGCTGGGTCTCGATGCCGACCTAGGTTACGACAACCGCGACGGCGATGTAGGCACCTCGTCGCAATACCTGACAGCGGCATCCGACGTGAAGGTCGAGGGTTTCTGGCAGTCTCTCTACAAGGGAATAAACAACGCCAACCGACTGCTGGCAGAGGTCGACAACCCCGATATCGACATCGCCCAAACCCGGCGGGACGAGATCAAGGGCGAAGCGCTTTTCCTGCGCAGTTACTACTATTTCCTGCTCGTCTCCAGTTTCGGCGATGTCCCGCTGATCCTCATCCCGAAAGAGAAAGCAACCAAAGAAGAGCTGAATATCCCGCGCACACCTTCGAAAAAGGTTTATGAACAGATCATCGGCGACATGGAAACCGCCACGGACCTGGTTCCGAAACTCGATGTTCTGGGATACGGAGGCCGCGTGAGCGAATCGGCAGTATGGGGCATATTGGCCCGCGTCCACCTCTACATGGCCGGCGAACCGCTCAAAGAAACATCGCATTACGAGGATGCCCGCGACTGTGCGCTGAAGGTGATGGGTCTGGGATTCCATGAACTCAATCCGGACTTCCAGCAGATATTCAAAAACTACGCACAGGACCTCTACGACATCAAAGAAAGTATCTGGGAAGTGGAGTTTTACGGGAACGGCTCAGGACTCTACGCCACACTGGGCGGTTATGTCGGCGGCAACAACGGAATCCGCAATTCGACCGATACGAACAACAGTATCGGATACACTTACGATTATATCAACGCTACACAATATGCCTACAAGGTCTACAAAGACGGCGACCTGCGCCGCGACTTCACGATCGCACCTTTCAAATACAACTGGGGCACGAAGGTCGAAGAGGGACAGGAAGTTCCCAAGACTTACTGGAAAAGCACGGAGCTTTTCAACCGCAACTGCGGCAAATTCCGCCGTGAGTTCGAGACCTTGCTGCCCAAACACCGCAGCTACACACCGACCAACTTTCCGCTGCTGCGCTATGCCGATGTACTGTTGATGTATGCCGAAGCGGAGAACGAAGTCAACCAGGGACCTACGTCAGAAGCCTACGCTGCCGTAAATCAGGTCGTCCGTCGCGGTTACGGCAAACCGGTGAATACGCCAGATGGTTCAGTGGACTGGTCCGGCATGGACTACACCGAATTCCGCGAGGAAATACAGCGTGAGCGCGCCCGCGAACTAGCCTATGAATCACTGCGCAAAGGCGATCTGATCCGCTGGGGAATCTTTCTCACGCAGATGAAAGACTGTTTGGCCGATGCAAACAAGGCCCCTTCGTTCGGCGATCTGAAGCATGCGAAGGCTACCTTCGGCAATGTCACGGCACGTGACGTCCTGTGGCCAATTCCGAGCTACGAGATGGCTCTAAACACCAACCTCAAGCAGAACCCGGGATGGTAACAACCTTTAATCCGACAATCATCATGTTAAAACATATCATTTGCATCGCGGGGCTGGCGCTGGCGCTTGCTTCGTGCGAAAAGATCGAAAAGGTCGAAGCGCCCGTATTCAGCGTCACGACCGAAAAAGATACCTATGCGGCGGGCGAATCCGTGAAATTCTTCTTCCACGGCAACCCCGACATCATCTCGTGCTACACCGGAGAGTTAGGTAACAACTACGACTATACCGACGGCCGTATCGCTGAGCCTGATTTTCTGATCACTTTCGATCAGCAGCACATCGACGGACAGCAACTCGACCAGTTTCATGTATTGGTATCGAAGAATTTCGACGAAGACTACTCGTACGAGGGGATCACTGCGTCCGACGTAGAGTGGATCGACATTTCCGACCGTTTCAACCTGCTGGGGCCCTACAAGGACGCCGATAAACAGGTCATCGGCACGAACGCCTACACCAATGTCGGAACTGCGAACATCACCGATCTGCTCGACGGTGACCGGACGAAACTCTATTTCGCCGTTCGGTACACAGCCGAACCGTGGTCGAACGGACACGACACTCATATCACCCGCGTCAAGAACTTCGTGCTCTCGTCGCGTTATGAAACGCTCAATACAGAGTTGACGACGTGGGGCGGTTTCGGATGGCAGATGACCACCAAGTTCGAACAGCAGGCACCGCCGCGCAACAGCGAGATACAGGAAGCCAACAAAGTGATCCAATTCCGTGTCGGCTGGGGCAACAAGCCCGGCGGAGGCACCTATCAAAGCGATGGAGCCGACAACTGGGCCATTACCCAAGCCGTATGGCTCGACCGGGTGCTCGACATGGGTCCCGACCGCGCGATCGGCATCAAGGGCGTGAACGATGTCAAGAAAGAGAGTTTCGAATACGAATTCGAATATCCGGGAACCTACGAAGTCGTCTTCCGGGCCCAGAACGCCAATATCGACGGCAGCAAAGAGACGATCTGCAAACTCCGCATTCACATTACCGATCCCGAAGCCGGTGAATAAATCACAGAACAGATCCTATGAAACGACTCGGATTCAACAGTAAACTGCTCCTCTGTCTGCTCATGCTGTGCGCCCGGCCCTTCGGGGCCGCCCGCGCACAGGAATCGATAGACATCGGCGCCGAAGTGTGGATCGAACCGGGCCAAACTCCCGAACAGATCGACGGTTGGTTCAGTTTCGCCGCAAATAACGGCATGCGCTCCGTCAGGTTGTTCCTGATGTGGAACTACATCGAAAAACAACCCGGGGAATTCGATTTCTCGCTCTACGACACGGCCTTTGCCGCTGCAAACCGGCACAAGGTACGGATTGAAGCGACGCTCTGCGCGATCCACGGTCCGGCATGGCTGAGCGAAAAATTCCGGGGGCGGCCGCAATTCAACGAACTCTTCGATTCAGAACAGGTACTTGTCCGCGCTGCCGAATACATTCGGCAGACGGTGACCCGTTACCGCGACGACCAAGCCCTGGAAAGTTGGTGGGTACTCAACGAACCTCGGCGCTTCGATCCCCGGTCACCGCTGGCCACGGCCCGGCTGCAGGAGTGGGCAGCGGCTAAATACAGTACCGTCGAAGCGGTCAACGAAGCGTGGATCGAGCACTACACCGATTTCTCGCAAATCGTCTACAACCCCCTGTGGGAACGCGGCAACTATTTCTACTGGCCGGTCCCGACAGTCGATTGGTATCAGTTCCAACGGGATTTCCTGACCTGGAACCTGCGCTGGATTGCTGACAATATCCGCCGGTACGACACACGCCACATCATTACGATGAATCCGGCCAATGTCTTCGAATCCGCACACCAGTATAACCTGCCGGCCTACCGAGAAATCTTCGACGTCTACGGAGCGTCAATGCACGCCTCGTGGCAACTGCGGCTCCTACCGCGCGACAACTACGGCTATGCCGTAGCGGGTATTTCCGAAATTCTCCGCGGTGCAGCCCCCGAAGGGCGATTCTGGGTCAGCGAGC
>OHOK01001193.1_pt1 | contig 10564 bp, 6 predicted proteins | sample 1569731 | NCBI WGS metagenome assembly OHOK01 (sample SAMEA3879559, study PRJEB24766) | human gut metagenome | biome: human-associated habitat; feature: feces | place: USA | collected 1985/1987
GCATCTGCGGCTTTTTCAGGGCAGGACGAAAATCAACCGTCAGCACCGTGCCGTGCTTGACGATGTAGCGCAGATAGCAGGCAGTCGCCACAAGGTTGCCCAGCACACTGGCGGCAGCCGCACCGCTGACACCGAAGTTCAGCACCAGAATAAACAGCGGGTCAAAAATGCAGTTGATCAGCGTGCCCAGAAGATTGCCGATCATGCCCTCTTTTGCCGCTCCCTCTGCACGCACCAGCATCGCCATGCTGTTGGACAGGATAAAAAACGGCGCACCCAGTGCTAGGACCTGAAGATACCGCTCCGCGTAGGGGAAGATCTCTGCATTCGAGCCCAGCATTCCCAGAAGCGGCACTCTGCCCACCAGCAGACCGATGCTGACCAGAACGCCCAGAAAAAAGCTGGTCCAGAAGCAGAGCGAGGAGCAGATCTTGCCCTGCTCGATCTCACCCGCGCCAAAGCAGCGTGCAATGACAGCACTGCTGCCTGCGCCAAGCATCGTTGCCACCGCCGCAAGGATCGAAAACACCGGTCCCACAACGGAGACCGCCGCCACCTGTGCAGTATCGCCCAGACAGCCCACAAAAAACATATCCGCCATGTTGTACAGCACCATGACAAGGATAATGATGATGGAGGGCACCGCCATAGAAATAATGGACTTCCAGACAGAGCCGGTACGGAAAAGTGCTTCGTTTTTCATGATCTCCTCCAAAAGTCAACCGTACACAGATAGAACGAAAACCCCGGTCATGGGGCTTTCAGAGCGGTTTCAGTCACAGGTTATCCAGCGCATCCAGCAGTGCTTTCAGTGCCGTTTCCGGCAGACCCAGCATGGAGCCGATCTTACCAAAGGTCATACCGTATGCGGCTTTTGCCTGCTGATTGTCAGCAAAGCCGGGCAAGTACTGCTCCACAACGGCTTTTGCGGCCTCGTTTTCCATCAGGGCTGCAATGGTGCTCTGGCTGTTCAGCTTGCCGCCGGTCAAAATTTCCGGGTGCTTCCAGCTGCTGATGCTCTGGTGCCCGGCAGACAGTGCGCCGTCCACCGGGATGGCTGCGCCGGTGATGTACCGTGCCAGACCGCTGGCAAGGAAGAGTGCCAGTGCGGCGCACTCCTCCGGGTCGCCCATCCGCTTTGCCGGGCAGTCGGATGCGAAAAAGTCCATGGCCGCAGCCGGTGCATCTCCGAAAATGCTGGTCTTGGTGTAACCGGGGCAGATGGCGTTGACGGTGATGCCGTATTCCGCATAATCCAGTGCCGCTGCGCGGGTCATGCCCACCACGCCGAACTTGGTGGCGCTGTACAATGCCTGTCCGCGCTGGGGCACAAGCCCCGCCACCGATGCCACATTGATGAGGAATCCGCCCTCGCTGTGGCTTTTCAGGATAGCCTCTGCACCGTACTTCATCCCGGCAAAGACGCCCTCGCTGTTCAGGGAGAAGATCTTCTCGTAATCCTCTACCTCATACTCATGCAGCGGTGTGCCGCCCATGCCGATGCCTGCGTTGCTGACAACGCCATCCAGCTTACCGTAGTGTGCCACCGTCTTGTCCACCAGCTCTTTGATGGCGGAAGCCTTGCTGCAATCGGTCTGGATAAAGATGGCGTCGCCGCCCTTGGCGCAGATGCCGTCTGCCACAGCCTGCCCCTGCTGGGCACTGCGGGCTGCACAGACTACCTTCATGCCGTTTTCGCCGAAGCACTCGGCAATGGCGCGGCCGATGCCGCGGCTTGCGCCGGTGACGATAGCAACTTTATCTCTGACACTGTTGAAATTCATCATTTTCATAAAGCATCCTCCATTTTTTATTTTTCGTATTCACGAACCAGATTTGCAACTCTTAGTTGCTTATCCATCTCTATGGTGTTATAATAGCACTATGCCGCAGGGGCTGCAATCAGCAGTTTCCGGCGTGTCCGGTGTTTAAGCAACGGATCACGTTCCAAGCGTTGGTTAAGCATCCTTTACGAAATACATTGACGGAGGAATTGTATGGATATCCGGGTCAAAAAAACGAAGCGTGCCATTCAGAAAACGTTTATCGACTTGCTGCGGGAGAAGCCCATTGAAAAGATCACGGTCAAGGAAATTGCCGAACGCGCCGAGATCAACAAAACGACCTTTTATTCCCACTATGAAACGCTGGATGCACTCACCGCCGAAATGGAGCGGCAGACAGTCCAGCTCGTCTGCGACAATATGCGCGGCGCACAGCAGCTGCTGGATGAACCGGAGGCCTTTGTGCAGGAAATGTTTGCTGCTCTCCAGCAGGCAACGGATTACCTCGGTGTGGTTCCGGTATCCGCGATGAACCGCTTTACGCAGCATTTGCGGGATGCCATTCTGGAAAAAATCAAAGGTGACAATATCGAGCCGTCCCAATATGAAAATGTCGGTGCCATCCTGATTTTTGTAATGAACGGTCTTTCCGGGCTTTTGAACACCGACGCCAAACTGGCGCAAAAGCACATCAACGTAATTGCCGCCGTGGTTGCAAATGGTGTCCATGGTCTGCATCTTTCCCACTGAGCCAAAACAGGCTGCGAGAAGCATCTTCCGCAGCCTGTTTTTTGCTATTGCAGCTTATTTTTCTGCGTAACTGCCCAGCACCCCAAGGCTAGGCTTTGCGGTCCGCTCCATGGTTTCACGGTTCACGGCGATCAGGCCGAACTGCATGGCGTAGCCCTTCTGCCACTCAAAGTTGTCCATCAGGCTCCAGTAGAAGTAGCCCTTCACCGGGATGCCGTCGGCGATGCAGTGCTGCACGCCGTCCAGTGCCTGCCGGATAAACGCCACACGACGGGCATCCTCGGCGGTGGCAATGCCGTTTTCGGTGACGATGAGATCGCCCTTGAATGCTTCTGCCACTTTACGGATGACGTGCTCCAGTGCCTGCGGGTAGACCTCGTAATCCATCTGGGTCAGCTCTGCGCCCTCCGGTGCCGGAAGCTGCCCCTGCGGGCCATAAAGAGTGCGGGTGTAGTTCTGCACCCCAAGGAAATCGTCCTTTTTAATGTAGGGCAGGTAGTGGGTAAACTCCTCCTGCCATGCGGCCTCGGCAAAGGCTTCGCCGCCGGGCTGTGCCTGCAAGTCGTGGAGCGAGAGGGTCAGGCCCACCTTGACTTCCGGGCAGATGGCCTTGATGGCATCCCGTGCGGCTGCATGGGCACGCCGCACCAGCAGATCGCCCTCCGGGGTGCGCTCGCTGACAAAGATCTGGGGCTGGGGTGTGCCGAACACCTGTGCGTTTTCCATGGCGGCAAACTTCATGTTTTCCATCATCTTCTGGAAGTTCATGCCCACCTGCACCGTGCCCTCCGCAGACTTTCCGGCTGCTGCGGCATTTTTCGCAGCCTGTTCTGCCATCAGGCGGAACCGCTTGGAGATGGCGGCCAGCTGCAGGCCCATATTGGCTTCGTTGATGGTGCAGACATAGCGCAGCTCGCTGCCCAGCTGCTCCATCACATAGGTCACATATTTTTTGAAGTCCTCGACCGTGGATTCTGCTTCCCAGCCGCCCTTGCAGATGAGCCATTTCGGGCTGGTAAAGTGCAGCAGGGTGGCGATGGGCTCTACGCCCTGCGCCTTGCAGCAGGCGATGACCTTGCGGTAATGTTCGATGGCTTCCGGATCAAATTTGCCTTCCTCCGGCTCCACCCGTGCCCACTCGATGGAAAAGCGGTAGGCGTTCAGCCCGGCATCGGCCAGGAGTTTGATGTCCTCTTCGTACCGATGATAATGGTCGCAGGCAATGCCGCTGGGCTCTGTAAAGCTGGAATGGGGCAGCTGCTCCTGTGCCCAGTAGTCGCTGTTAGTATTGTTACCCTCTACCTGATGGGCTGCTGTTGCAGCACCGATGAAAAAGCCTTTTTCAAATTTCTGCATGATGGTTCTCCTTTTATCCAGAAGCAGTGTTTTCTCTTGTGCCTATTGTAACAGGTCTGTGCGGCGCAAAAAGGATAATTTTTCACGTTATTGGTAGATTTTTCGTTGAGCGAGTATAACTGCACGAATTTTTATCCTCAATCCAAGTTTTTCATCCTGCAGTATCTGTTGCATTCTGTTATTCTGGTGTCAGGAAAAGCGGAAACCGGTTCACACAAAAAGGAGGAAAATCATTATGTTCCAAAAGAAACCCAGCGCCAGTGAGGTAGACGGTGTCCAGTACCGCCGTGCAAAGCTCTGGCAGATCATCTGTTATGCCTGCAACGCCTTTGTGGGCATGAGCGTCTACTCCCTGATCGGTATGGCAAGTTATTCTGCCAGCATCGGCTACGGCATCACCACTGCAACCGTTGGCATCATCCTGATGCTGGCCCGCATTCTGGACGCCTTCACCGATCCGATGCTGGCATTCGTCTACGACCGCGTCAACACCCGTTTCGGCAAGCTGCGCGTTCTGCTGATCAGCGGCTACCTGATCGAAGCGGTGGGCCTGCTGTGTATGTTCAACCTGTGTTCCAGCAAGGGCTTCGGCCTGCCGGTGTTCGTTTTGACCTACATTATTTACATCATCGGCTATACCGTCAGCAACATGACCATCCAGACCCTGCCGGCTATTATGACCAACGATCCCCGCCAGCGTCCCACCATCGGTGTCTGGACCACTGCACTGAACTACGCCGTGCCCATGGGCATGAGCATGCTGATCTACACCGTCATCCTGCCCAAGTGCGGCGGCACCTTCAATCAGGGCTTCCTCAGCACGGTCTGCACCATCGTCCTGATCATTGCCGGCATCGGCACCCTGATCGTCTGCGCCGGTATCTCCGCCTACGATAAGCCCGAAAACTTTGAGGGCACCAACAAAAAGCACGAGCCGCTGAAGATCGCGGATGTCCTTGAAGTGCTCAAGCACAACAAGCCCCTGCAGTGCTATGTTGCCTCCCACGCTTCCGATAAGCTGGCACAGCAGGTAGGCAGCCAGGCCATCATCAACACGATGCTGAACGGCATCCTCATCGGCAACATGGGTCTTGCTACCACCCTTAGCATGATCAGCATGGTGCCTTCCATCTTCTTTGCGGTCTTCGGTGCAAAGTATGTAGGCAAAAAAGGCAGCAAGAAGGGCATCGTGACCTGGACCTGCGTCAGCATGGCCATCACCTCTGTGCTGATCCTGTTCTTCATCTTTACCGACACTCGTCAGATCGGTGTGATCGGCAGCTGGAACATGATCGTTTACGTCCTGCTGACCCTGCTGCAGAACGGCTCCAACATGTGCATCACCACCTCCAACAACTCTTACATGGCTGATACCATCGACTACGAGCTGGACCGCAGCGGCCGTTACATCCCGGCGGTAGTCTCCGGTACTTACAGCCTGATCGACAAGCTCATCACCTCGGTGGCTGCTGTCGTCGCCACCGGTGCCGTGGCTATTCTGGGCTACACCACCACCATGCCCCAGCCCACGGATGCCTACACCTCCGGCATCTTCTGGATGACCCTTGCCATCAAATACGGTCTGCCGATGCTGGGCTGGCTCATCACCCTGCTTGCCATGGTCGGCTGCCCCCTGACCAAGGAGGAAATGGTCAACGTCCAGAAGCGCATCGCGGACAAAAAAGAAGCCCTTCGCCATGAAGTAATTGCAGAAAACATGCAGTAATAACCTGCAAAGACCGAAAGGGCTCATACGCTCTTTCGGTTTTTGCCGATTTGATCCATCTTTTACAAAGGAGTTTTTACCATGAGCAAAACCATCCTGCTGAATCATAGCAACTGGCATTTTACCAAGGAGAACCCCGGCATCCCCACCGCCATTATGGGTGAGGCCATCACCCTGCCCCACACCTGGAATGCGGTGGACGGTCAGGACGGCGGCAACGATTACTACCGCGGCACCTGCTGGTATACGCTGGCACTGGAAAAGCCCGCCATCCCGGCAGGCGGCAAGGCTGTTTTGCAGCTGGATGGCGCAGCCATGACCGCCGCCGTTTACCTGAACGGTGAAAAGCTGGCCCAGCACAAGGGCGGCTACTCCACCTTCCGGGTGGACCTGACCGACCACCTCAAAGAGGAAAATCTGCTGGCCATTTCCGTGGACAACCGCGACAACGACACCGTGTATCCCCAGAAAGCCGATTTTACCTTCTACGGCGGTATTTACCGGGATGTGACCCTGCATATCGTCCCGGCAGAGCACTTTGCCCTGCCCGCTAATGGCGCACCGGCACTGAAGGTGACCCCCATCGTCACCGACCTTTCCGCCAAGACCTCCGAGGTCACCGTGGAAGCCGCCGTGGTGGGCGCACAGAACGTGACCTTTGCACTGGAGGGTCAGACCCTCACCGCCCCGGTGGAAAAGGGCACCGCAAAGGTTGTTTTCACACTGAACAACGCCCATCTGTGGGATGGCGTGGACGACCCCTTCCTCTACACCGTATCTGCCAAGCTGGACAATGGTGAGGAGACCTCCGCCCGGTTCGGCTGCCGCAAGTTTGAGATCGACCCCCAGAAGGGATTTCATCTGAATGGACGCAGTTACCCGCTGCGCGGCGTTTCCCGCCATCAGGACCGCAAGGGGGCCGGCAATGCCCTGACCAACGAAATGATGGAGGAGGATATCTCCATCATTCTGGAAATGGGCGCCAACACCATCCGGCTGGCACACTATCAGCACGCACCGTATTTCTACGACCTGTGCGATGAAAAGGGTCTTGTCATCTGGGCAGAGATCCCCTACATCACCATGCACATGACCAACGGCCGTGCCAATACCCTGACCCAGATGGAGGAGCTGATCCGTCAGAACTACAACCACCCCTGCATCGCCGTGTGGGGCCTGTCCAACGAGATTACCGCCGCTTCCGCTGTCAACGAGGATCTGCTGGAAAACCACCGTCTGCTGAACGAACTGGCCCACAAGCTGGACCCCACCCGCAAGACCACCATGGCAAATGTGTTTATGCTGGAGACCACCAGTCCCATTCTGGAAATTCCCGATGTGAACAGCTACAACCTCTACTTCGGCTGGTATCTGGGCGAATTGGAGCAGAACGACGAGTTCTTTGACAAATACCATGCCGATTTCCCGGACCGCTGCATCGGCTTTTCGGAGTATGGCGCAGACGCCAACCCCCAGTACCAGAGCAGCCACCCGGAAAAAGGCGACTACACCGAGAGTTATCAGTGCGTTTACCACGAGCACATTGCAAAGATGATTGCCGACCGTCCTTGGCTGTGGGCGACGCATGTGTGGAATATGTTTGATTTTGCCGCCGATGGCCGTGATGAGGGCGGCAAGCACGGCGAGAACCAGAAGGGACTTGTCACCTTTGACCGCAAGCTGAAAAAAGACCCCTTCTATCTCTACAAGGCCTATTGGAGCAAGGAGCCCTTTGTGCACCTGTGCGGCAGCCGCTATGTGGACCGCGCCGAGGATGTGACCGAGATCAAGGTCTACTCCAATCTGCCGGAGGTCTCGCTGTACAAGGACGGTCAGCTGGTGGAGACCAAGCAGGGCGACAAAGTGTTCACCTTCCAGCTGCCCATTACCGGCAAGCACAGCATTGAGGCACGCTCCGGTGAGCACAGCAGCGTGATCCTGGTGAACAAGGTGGACGCCCCCAACCCGGATTACGCCATGGACAACCGCAAGAACGTGACCAACTGGTTTGACGGCGAGCTGGACGAAAGCTGCTGGTCGGTGAAGGACAACATGGCTGCCGCCATGGCAGACCCGAAAGCCGGTCCCATCCTGAAGCAGATCCGGGAAAAGGCCGCTGCTTCCCGCGGAGACGTTGCTGCCGCCGTGAAGGACAATCCGGCTCTGGTGGCCATGATGGAGCGTGCCATGCAGCGGATGACCATTCAATCCATGCTGATGCAGGCAGGCACTTCGGAAGAGGACATCAAGCAGCTGAACCGTGTATTGCAGGGCATTTCCAAGGAGTGATTCGATAAAACGAACCTATTGTAAGAACTTCCAGCTCAGTGCAAAGTATCTAGCACAAAAATTCTGATCTGCCATTTCCTCATCATTTTTCTTCCTCATTGTCCCCCATAAAACACAACGCCCCGCACCGGTTACTTCTTCCGGTGTGGGGCGTTATGTTTTGTGGGGAATATTTTTGTGTTACAGGGTATGGGTTCCCGGCTGCAAGGTCAGGTTTCTGCCATGATGAGCGGAATTCAGCTGAATACGCTGGTGGATTTTCACGTCCTGACCGAGGAGCAGCTGAACGGCATCCTGAGCCAGATCAATCAGGCGTAAGGCAGGGATTGCGCGATAAAATAAGTCCTACTCTCTCCACTTTACTATCATAAATTTTTCAAAACCCTCTTGACGAATTCTGTACACAGTGGTATTTTTCTTGTAAATCCCACTGCTCTTGTGGATTGGTTTGAACCTTTCCACAAGATGTGGTCGTGTTCATTTTGAACACTGCCTCACCGTGGATTATCCCTGAAAGATTAACCGCCCCGCAACACACCCGATTCATTTTGCCGCCGATTCACCCCGACAAAATCCATCGCTGCGCTGCTTGGGCGGTATTTTTCTTTATGGGAAACGTACCTTGAAAATTTCATGAGCCGACCGAACGTGATACCGACTTTCCGTCAACGCCGCTGCACAAACAGGGGCAGGAACTTTGTTTGGAGCAAACGGTGACCCCACTACACCAGCAGATGCCGCTACACCACAGGACGATATTACTTAACATTTAGAAAATAATGTCCAGATATTTTTGGGCCTCATTACGAATAATCTGCAAGTCATCCTCGTATCTCATAACTTTGCAAATGTAAAAGGCCTCACGATATCGCTCTGCACTCTCTTCTTTTTTGCCAAGGAAGAAATCACACTCAGCTTCGATTTCCAGGCAAGAGTGAAGTATTTGATAATGTCCATATTTAATGCAAGCTTCTTTTCCATTTCTTGCAACTCTTGCGCTTTCTTCATATCTTTCCAACAAGTCCAGAGATCTGGCAAAATTGTAGAGAACCAAAGGAAGCATCCTGTTTGATGTGACCATTTCTTGGAGATGGCGTCTCATATACTGAAGCAACCGATAAAAAATATCGGCTGCTTTTTCATTATCGCCAGCCAAGGAATAAGCATTTCCAATTTGATTGACTAGCTTCATTTCGTCCAACGTGTAAAGATAGTCTTCAATTTTACTCAGTCGAAAATTTGGTATAGTCATTTGAATAGCTTGCATAAGCATTTGGATTCGCTCGTCACTTGAATACCTTTTATCCAGCCCACCAAGAAGAACCTTTGATCGGAGAATGAATTGCTGTGTAATTTGATCATCTGGCTTTACAATTTTTTCAAGCTGACTGATTTTATCAAAGCCTTCATTAACATGTTTCAGCGCATTACATGCCACGATTTCCTTTTTCAATGCCTCAATTTCCAGCTCCTCTGGTGTTACAAGTGCATAATACCGATCATCTGGCAAGCCAAGGCGTTGTAGAATAGCATTGATTCTTGTACGACTGGGGGTCTGCCTTCCATTTTCAAATCTGGAGAGAGTAACAGGCTCGCAAATGCCTGCACAGACTTGCTCCTGCGTCAAATTCAACTCCTGCCGTCGCTGGCGGATATAATCACCAAGCCTATAGTTCTGCATTCTTCAGTACCTCAAATAATCAATATTATAATTATTATAGTATGCCTTATGTCATCACGCAAGCACTTCTCTCGTTGACTTGTCGTCTTATGAAATTATTTATTACACCAGACGATATGGTCAACCGGTTTTTACTGTGATAAGATGTAGACACCGCAAAACTCACGGCTTAACATAAAAGAAGCAAACCGTTGAGTAGAGCCGAATCCCTATTGTCGTCTGAACCAGAAGAAGTTTTGCATCCCTGAGAAATACTTTCTTGACAAATATATCAAGAAGCTCTACATGGAAGCAACTACAAAGTCAGGGAGAGGAGACTTCAAATGAAACAATATCTTGAAAAACGTGGAATCTACATTACTTGGTCTCAGCTGGTTATGCGAATCATTTTTGACTTGGTGGGCTTTTTGCTTGCCTTGTTGCCTGCTGGCCTAACTCTGTATCTTACAGATGTCTGGATTACCTCAGGCACTCATATGCCAACCTCGTGGATTTGGGGAATCATTGTTTGTGTTTTTTTAATTCATTTTTACCAGTTTTATTTCGTCAACTATAATTCTCAGATGAATGCAGATCGCATGGCGGGTAATTACCGCCAACATCTGGCGCAAAAGATTTTGAGTAGCAGTATCCCTGCCTATGAGAGCCAGAACAAAGCCCGTATTCAAAATATGGCTAACGATATCAGTGCGATATATACTGTAAGTAGCTATTTGGTCACAGTACCTGCAAACTTAGTTAAAGTAATTATCATCATTGGACTTCTGCTTTTCTATGCCAGCCCATCTGTTGCACTGACGGCAATCATTTTGATTCCGCTCTACATGGTTCCCAGTTTTCTTAACAAAAGCGAACTGGAAAGACTGGTAGCCAAGGAGAGGGAAGCTGGAGATTTATGGTTTCAGGAATTTGATGTAATTCTCAACGGCAAGGTTAGCATTACTCTAAACAAGGTCGAAAATTATATGCAGAACCGCT
>OHOK01001194.1_pt1 | contig 10558 bp, 10 predicted proteins | sample 1569731 | NCBI WGS metagenome assembly OHOK01 (sample SAMEA3879559, study PRJEB24766) | human gut metagenome | biome: human-associated habitat; feature: feces | place: USA | collected 1985/1987
GTAGATTATTTAACTTCTGTAGATTATTTAACTTCTGTAGATTATTTAACTTCTGTAGATTATTTAACTTCTGATGATTATTTAATAGACGCGCTATTTCCTTGTTAGCTTCGCGTTGGTAACACGCCAGAACCTTGTTAGTAATCAGGTGTAATGAACTATCATCTTTTCTTTCAAAAGACTTCCCTTCATAACGATTAGTCGAACCATCAGATTGTTTAAATATAATGACTGTATGTCCTTCGCGAATCCCTTTAGTAGAAGCTGAGGCAAGTGTAATTTCTATCTTCACCTTAGATAAATCCGCTCGCTCCCCTTCAGGATTATTCATGTAAAACTTCATTTTTTCATTGCCATCAGTATCTTTAGAATAAGATGAGAACTCAATATGAGCCATCATATTTCTACCCGCTTCGTTGGAGCGTTTGCTAAAATCCACATAACCCAGGGTAAATATCTTTGCCAAAAACTCCAAAAATGCTCCAGGAGAAAGAATATTGCTTCTGCTATTCTGCCCCCCGGCAATTCGGGCAAAATCATTCATTCCCACATACCAGGTATCTAAGGCTTCATTTTTTTGTTTAAAATTGTCGGCTAATGTAATGTGTTGAGAATAATTCAAATCTGATATTTTGCTCATGACGAACTCCTTGAGTTAATAAGAACGTCTAAGCATTACAAATTTTACTCACAAAAAAATATCAAAAAACGCTCTTTTCACAAACTCGCCGTAAACCTGGAGTTATTTACGGCGAAAAGTCATCACGCCATCAGCATCTTCACTACTGCTTTGCGAACTTGGGCTGGCGCGCCCACTGCGCACAGCGGTTTATGCACTTCCCCCGGATAAAACACAACAAAATCACCTTCATTAAGGATAACTGTTTTCTCATCAACGCCTTCCGGCAAAAATGCGATGTCTTTGTCTGCTAACCAGTCTGTATCCGGGGTGCCTGCAGGTTGCGTGCTGAAGGTCATGCCTTCCTGACCTTTTAACACAATCTGAATGTCGAGATAGCGGGCATGGTACTCCGCACGGCGAGCTTCGTACGGCTCGGTCATATCTTCCGAGATAAGATAAAACAGACGATTGCCTTCGATATCGTGCTTGCCCTTGGGCGTTTCTGCCGTAACGTTTGCTTTGATATGCTCAATCGCCTGGCGTAACTCTTGGGGTAGCCACGGCTGAAGATTATGAATATTTCCGATGATCATCTTTTCCACTCCTTAATTAAAACAATGTTTCATTTCTATCGTTATACGAAAAGATGATCAATTCCGCCAGCCTTAACGCGTGAATTATTGTCTTATCACAACTTATCGGCAGGCGCGTTCCCGCCTTTCGGATCAAGGCCAGCATCACTCCTTGAGAAGAGTTTTTATCGCTTCCCCCGCCAGGGCAGCTGTTGCACAGAGTTGTTCGATGGAGTGCCCCTCCCGTGCCTTCGCAGAAAGCCCTGACATCACGGTACTCATAAAATCAGTCACACATTGTGCGCTTTGTGGATGCCGCCTGGCGATATAGTCATAAATGGTCGTTTCTGCGGCGTGATAATATTGAATGGCAATATCACGCGCTTGTGGATCATGACTATGAATACCTTCAAGAACCATACAGCCAGCGCAGCCGCCGTTTTGGCTATATCTGCGCGCCGCTTCTTTTAATACCTCAACCAGGCACTCGCCTACCGGACGATCATCACGAAGAATATCGGCAAGCGGAATAGCTTCCGTACCGACATATTCATTGAGTACACGGCTAAATAACCCAGCCTTACTGCCAAAAGCCGCGTAGAGGCTCGGGGGGTTAATACCAAGATAATCAGTAACTTCAGCAACACTGACAGCATCGAAACCTTTTTGGTGAAAAAGCACTTTTGCCGCAGAGACTGCCTGCTCAGGAGCGAAACGTCTGGGACGACCTGGAACGCGAGATTGTTTTTTAGTGACCATTACAAAACTTGTTGACAGAAAGTTAAAACAGTTTTGTAATGCATGTTACATAATAAATCAAGGAGTCCTTATGGGCGCTTTTACAGGTAAGACAGTTCTCATCCTCGGTGGTAGCCGTGGAATCGGTGCCGCTATCGTACGTCGTTTCGTCACCGATGGGGCCAATGTACGATTCACCTATGCGGGGTCGAAAGATGCCGCTGAACGCCTGGCACAAGAGACTGGAGCGACAGCAGTATTCACAGATAGTGCTGACAGAGACGCTGTTATTGATGTCGTTCGTAAGAGCGGCGCATTGGATATCCTGGTGGTAAATGCAGGTATTGGCGTCTTTGGCGATGCCCTGGAATTAAATGCCGACGATATTGATCGCCTTTTCAAAATCAATATTCATGCCCCTTACCATGCCTCTGTTGAAGCCGCCCGGCAGATGCCCGAAGGCGGGCGCATCTTAATCATCGGCTCCGTGAATGGCGATCGTATGCCTGTTGCAGGCATGGCTGCTTATGCCGCCAGTAAATCTGCCCTGCAAGGCATGGCGCGCGGGCTGGCCCGTGATTTTGGACCGCGAGGGATCACCATTAACGTCGTCCAGCCTGGGCCAATAGATACCGACGCTAATCCCGCCAACGGGCCAATGCGCGATATGTTGCATAGTTTTATGGCCATCAAAAGACATGGGCAACCGGAAGAGGTCGCTGGTATGGTCGCATGGTTAGCAGGGTCAGAAGCCAGTTTTGTTACCGGCGCGATGCATACCATTGATGGCGCGTTTGGCGCATAACCGACTACGCTCAATTAAGCCCAGCCATTTCCCATGATGTCTGGGTTTTGTTTACTCACGTCGTCCGCTAAAAGCGGCTCCTGGTAAATATAAATCTTCTGTTCATGTCGTAAATCTTGGGGATAACCAAATGGTAGAAAGAACCGCTGTTTTCCCTGCTGGCCGACATTCACTGTATGCTGAACATCGTTATTCTGCGGCTATTCGTTCCGGCGATTTGCTGTTTGTTTCCGGGCAACAAGTCAGACTGGCATTTGATAATTTGCATGCGACCCTGGCTGCCGCGGGATGCACTTTTGACGATATCATTGATGTTACGAGCTTTCATACCGATCCAGAAAAACAATTTGAAGACATCATGACGGTGAAAAATGAAATATTTAGCGCCCCACCTTATCCAACCTGGACGGCGGTGGGCGTTACATGGCTGGCAGGCTTTGATTTTGAAATTAAAGTGATAGCGCGCATCCCTGAGCTATAAGCAATAGTGTTAGCCGTTCGTTTTCACACTCCGCCCTATAAGTCGGATGAATGGAATAAAATGCATTTCTAATTGCGTGAAAGTGAAAAAGAAAAAAGCAGGAAATGTCTGCAATTATTGATACCGAACGACAGTTCCCCTTCAGAATCACAACAAATAAAAATGCATGTATTTTGACTTTTAATTCAAATAAACCGTTTGCGCTGACAAAATATTGCATCAAATGCTTGCACCGCTTCTGACGATGAGTATAATGCCGGACAATTTGCCGGGAGGATGTATGGTTCAGTGTGTTCGACATTTTGTCTTACCGCGTCTGAAAAAAGACGCTGGCCTGCCGTTTTTCTTCCCGTTGATCACCCATTCCCAGCCCCTCAATCGAGGGGCTTTTTTTTGCCCAGGCGTCAGGAGATACAAGATGGCTAATCCGCTATATCAGAAACATATCATTTCCATAAACGACCTTAGTCGCGATGACCTTAATCTGGTGCTGGCGACAGCGGCGAAACTGAAAGCAAACCCGCAACCAGAGCTGTTGAAGCACAAAGTCATTGCCAGTTGTTTCTTCGAAGCCTCTACCCGTACCCGCCTCTCTTTCGAAACTTCCATGCACCGCCTGGGTGCCAGCGTGGTGGGCTTCTCCGACAGCGCCAATACATCACTGGGTAAAAAGGGCGAAACGCTGGCCGATACCATTTCGGTTATCAGCACTTACGTCGATGCGATAGTGATGCGTCATCCGCAGGAAGGTGCGGCGCGCCTGGCCACCGAATTTTCCGGCAATGTACCGGTACTGAATGCCGGTGATGGCTCCAACCAACATCCGACGCAAACCTTGCTGGACTTATTCACCATTCAGGAAACCCAGGGGCGTCTGGACAATCTCCACGTCGCAATGGTTGGTGACCTGAAATATGGCCGCACCGTTCACTCCCTGACTCAGGCGTTAGCGAAGTTCGACGGCAACCGTTTTTACTTCATCGCGCCGGACGCGCTGGCAATGCCGCAATACATCCTTGATATGCTCGATGAAAAAGGGATCGCCTGGAGTCTGCACAGCTCTATTGAAGAAGTGATGGCGGAAGTAGACATCCTGTACATGACTCGCGTGCAAAAAGAGCGTCTGGACCCGTCCGAGTACGCCAACGTGAAAGCGCAGTTTGTTCTTCGCGCCAGCGATCTCCACAACGCCAAAGCCAATATGAAAGTGCTGCATCCGCTGCCGCGTGTTGATGAGATTGCGACGGATGTGGATAAAACGCCTCACGCCTGGTACTTCCAGCAAGCAGGCAACGGGATTTTCGCTCGCCAGGCGTTACTGGCACTGGTTCTGAATCGCGATCTGGTACTGTAAGGGGAAATAGAGATGACACACGATAATAAATTGCAGGTTGAAGCTATTAAACGCGGCACGGTAATTGACCATATCCCCGCCCAGATCGGTTTTAAGCTGTTGAGTTTGTTCAAGCTGACCGAAACGGATCAGCGCATCACCATTGGTCTGAACCTGCCTTCTGGCGAGATGAGCCGCAAAGATCTGATCAAAATCGAAAATACCTTTTTAAGTGAGGATCAGGTTGATCAGCTGGCGTTATATGCACCGCAAGCCACGGTTAACCGTATCGACAACTATGAAGTGGTGGGTAAATCGCGCCCAAGTCTGCCGGAGCGCATCGACAATGTGCTGGTCTGCCCGAACAGCAACTGTATCAGCCATGCCGAACCGGTTTCATCCAGCTTTGCCGTGCGAAAACGCGCCAATGATATCGCGCTCAAATGCAAATACTGTGAAAAAGAGTTTTCTCATAATGTGGTGCTGGCCAATTAATTGCGGTTGGTAATAAAAGTCTGGCTCCCTATAATGAGCCAGACTTTTTACCGCTGTAATAAAGGAGAAATCATGAGCAAAACTATCGCGACGGAAAATGCACCGGCAGCTATCGGTCCTTACGTACAGGGCGTTGATCTGGGCAATATGATCATCACCTCCGGTCAGATCCCGGTAAATCCGAAAACGGGCGAAGTACCGGCAGACGTCGCTGCACAGGCACGTCAGTCGCTGGATAACGTAAAAGCGATCGTCGAAGCCGCTGGTCTGAAAGTGGGCGACATCGTTAAAACCACCGTGTTTGTGAAAGATCTGAACGACTTCGCAACCGTTAATGCTACTTACGAAGCCTTCTTCACCGAACACAACGCCACCTTCCCGGCACGTTCTTGCGTTGAAGTTGCCCGTCTGCCGAAAGACGTGAAGATTGAGATCGAAGCGATCGCTGTTCGTCGCTAATCTTGATGGAAATCCGGGCTATCATGCCCGGATTAAGTCTGATGACAAACGCAAAATCGCCTGATGCGCTACGCTTATTAGGCCTACGTGATTCCTGCAATTTATTGAATTTGTAGGCCGGATTGGGCGTTTACGCCGCATCCGGCATGAACAAAGCTCACTTTGTCTGCAATATGAATTCGGGCCACCATGCCCAGTTTATTCTTTACTGCCAGCCGTAACGACGGCTATAGAACCCTTTCACCAACTGGGTTAACGTCATATACCCTGCCAGAATCGCAACCAGCCACGGGAAATAGCTTAACGGCAGCGCCTGTAATTGCAGATAACTGGCCAGCGGTGAAAACGGCAATGCGATCCCGACAATCATCACGATCACGGTCATGATCATTAACGGCCACGATGCACAGCTCTGAATAAACGGTACACGACGGGTGCGGATCATATGCACAATCAGCGTTTGCGACAGTAAGCCCACCACAAACCATCCCGACTGGAACAGCGTTTGCGTTTCCGGCGTGTTGGCATGGAATACCCACCACATCAGGCAAAACGTCAGAATATCGAAGATCGAGCTGATCGGTCCGAAGAAGATCATAAAGCGCCCCAAATCCGCCGGATTCCAACGCTGCGGCTTTTGAATTTGCTCGTCGTCGACGTTATCAAACGGGATCGCCACCTGTGACACATCGTACAGCAGGTTCTGAATAAGCAAGTGTAACGGCAACATCGGCAGGAAGGGCAAGAAAGCACTCGCCACCAGCACACTGAACACATTACCGAAGTTAGAACTCGCCGTCATTTTGATGTATTTCAGCATGTTGGCGAAAGTGCGACGTCCCTCAATAACCCCCTCTTCCAGCACCATCAGGCTTTTTTCCAGCAGGATGATATCAGCCGCTTCACGGGCAATATCTACCGCGCCGTCCACAGAAATGCCGATATCCGCAGCACGTAAGGCGGGCGCATCATTTATACCATCGCCCATAAAGCCAACCACATGCCCTTCGCGCTTCAGTAAGGTCACAATGCGTTCTTTATGCATCGGCGTCAGGCGAGCAAACAGCGTGGTGCGCTGTGCGAGATTTGCCAGTTCATCGTCAGATAGCGTTTCAATATCACTACCAATGACCACCTCTCCCGCGTCCAGCCCCACTTCATGGCACACTTTCGCTGCAACTAACTCACTGTCGCCAGTAAGGATTTTTACGGTAATTCCACTCGCTTTTAATGCCTTCAGTGCCGGAGCGGTTGTCTCTTTTGGCGGATCAAGGAAAGCAATATATCCTTCGAGGATCAGGTCGGATTCATCCGCTCGCTGGTAATCTCCTTCACGCGCTGGCAGGTATTTCGTCGCCACCGCAACCACGCGCAGCCCCTGACGATTCAGCGTATCAGTAACCCGCTTAATCTTACGCAGCATGATGTCATCGAGCGGCACAATCTCGCCATTGTGACGCACCTGCGAACACACATTGAGGATTTCCTGCAATGCACCTTTGCAAACCAGCTGATGGTGCTCGGTATTTTCTGCCACTACCACCGACATCCGGCGACGCTCGAAATCAAACGGAATCTCATCGATTTTTTGCCAACGGCTGGCCAGCGAGCGCGCTGACTCTTCATCCGTACCTTCGAGCACCGCGGTATCAAGCAGGTTTTTAAGTCCGGTCTGGTAATGACTGTTCAACCACGCGCTATGCAGCACGCGTTCGCTGGTTTTACCGGAGATATCGGTATGATTCTCCAGCACAATTTTATCCTGTGTCAGGGTGCCGGTTTTATCAGTGCACAGAATATCCATTGCGCCAAAGTTCTGAATGGCATCCAGATGCTTGACGATCACTTTCTGTTTCGACAGCTTTACTGCGCCGCGCGCCAGCGTCGAGGTAACAATCATCGGCAACATTTCTGGCGTTAAGCCTACCGCGACCGAAAGCGCAAACAGCGCCGCTTCCCACCAGTCGCCTTTGGTGTAACCATTGATTAACAGCACCACCGGTGCCATCACCAGCATAAAGCGAATCAGCAGCATACTGACGCGGCTGATCCCTTGCTGAAAGGCATTCGGCTCGCTTTCCTGCTCACTAACACGCCCCGCCAGTTGACCAAACCAGGTGTTGGCTCCTGTAGCAATCACCATTGCTTGTGCCGTGCCGCTCACCACGGTGGTGCCCATAAAACACAGGGTGTCGCACTCCAGTGGATTGCTGTGCTCCGGCTGGCGAGTAGTAGCGGTTTTTTCCACGGGCAGAGACTCACCGGTTAACGACGCCTGAGCGACGAACAGATCCCGCGCCTGCAAGATACGTAAATCTGCCGGGATCATATCCCCTGCCGCCAGTTTTATAATATCGCCGGGCACCAGCTGGTCGATCGGGATCTCCAGCCAGCCATTTTCGCCTTTGTCGTTAATTACGCGCAGCACCGTCGCAGTATTACTGACCATCGCTTTCAGGGCATCTGCCGCTTTAGTGGAACGTGCTTCCTGAATAAAGTTCAGCAACGTAGAAATAGCGACCATTAGCGCGATAACGCCCGCGGCAAATAAATCTTCCGTGGCGTAAGAAATAGCGCCGAGAATGGTGAGTAAAATATTAAAGGGGTTGCGATAGCAGACCCATAAATGTACCCACCACGGCGACGGTTGTTGTGCGGGTAATTTATTTTCACCATGTTGTTCGCGGGCAGATTCCACTTCCGCCTGATTTAATCCTTCCGGATGGGTGTCGAACGTTTTCCACAATTCTTCTTCGGGCATCACCGCCATTTTCAGGCAATGCGCACTTAAGGACGGCGGGACCGCCGTATTCACTGTCTGCTGCGCGCCAGGCAATGGATCGCGATGAACCAGACGGGAAGGTAAATGGCGAATGAACCGGGTAAAAATTTCTTTAAACATAAGGAGTCCCTCCGCACTGTCTGAAACAGTACAGAAATGTCTTCAGGCGTGGCGAAGCCTTACCTGAAGGTAATAAAGCTGAGCTGGGACGTTAAAACGTCACGGCCTTACGCATCCGGTAACGCCGTGAAAAGACGGGCTTACCGGAAAAGTTTTAATCTCCGTCGAGGGAGAGGCGTGGGATCAGGTTCCATATAACCTCCGGTAAGTGAAAAAAGTGCCGCAAATAATAAGGAGAATCCAATAATATTCGTAGCATCTATGGCGATATAATACCTGCAGGCAACTAAACCAACGATAAACCAGACTTTACCCATTGCTGAATGCACGGGTAAAGTTAGGCTCAAATAATTAAACAACACGTTACGGGACAACAGGATGCAAAATCGGCTGACCATCAAAGACATCGCGCGCTTAAGCGGCGTGGGGAAATCTACGGTTTCCCGGGTGCTGAATAACGAAAGCGGCGTGAGCCAGCGCACGCGCGAGCGTGTTGAAGCAGTGATGAATCAGCATGGATTTTCCCCTTCCCGCTCTGCGCGCGCTATGCGTGGGCAAAGCGATAAAGTGGTCGCCATCATTGTTACCCGTCTGGATTCGTTGTCAGAAAATCTCGCCGTTCAAACCATGCTGCCAGCGTTCTATGAACAAGGTTACGACCCAATCATGATGGAAAGTCAGTTTTCCCCGCAATTAGTTGCCGAACATTTGGGGGTGCTGAAACGGCGTAATATCGACGGCGTAGTGCTGTTCGGTTTTACCGGCATAACAGAAGAAATGTTAGCCCACTGGCAGTCATCGCTGGTTCTGCTGGCGCGTGACGCAAAAGGCTTTGCTTCGGTCTGTTATGACGACGAAGGGGCAATCAAGATCCTGATGCAACGGCTGTATGACCAGGGACATCGTAATATCAGTTATCTCGGCGTGCCGCACAGTGACGTGACGACCGGTAAGCGACGTCACGAAGCCTACCTGGCGTTCTGCAAAGCGCATAAATTGCATCCCGTTGCCGCTCTGCCAGGGCTTGCTATGAAGCAAGGCTATGAGAACGTAGCAAAAGTGATTACGCCTGAAACTACCGCGTTACTGTGCGCAACCGACACGCTGGCACTTGGCGCAAGTAAATACCTGCAAGAGCAACGCATCGACACCTTGCAACTGGCGAGCGTCGGTAATACGCCGTTAATGAAATTCCTCCATCCGGAGATCGTCACCGTAGATCCCGGTTACGCCGAAGCTGGACGCCAGGCGGCCTGCCAGTTGATCGCGCAGGTAACCGGGCGCAGCGAACCGCAACAAATCATCATTCCCGCCACCCTGTCCTGATCGTTTCCTGAACGATAAATTGTGATCTTCGCTGCGTTTCGGGAACGTTCCCGTTTTTAAATTTTTCAGCGCAATATATTCTGCAGCCAACCAAAAATGTCATCTGCCATGGGGCTTTATGATGAGCAAAATAAACCAAACGGATATCGATCGGTTGATTGAACTGGTCGGCGGGCGCGGCAATATTGCGACGGTGAGCCACTGTATTACTCGTCTGCGCTTTGTCCTCAACCAACCGGCCAATGCCAGACCGAAAGAAATTGAGCAACTCCCCATGGTGAAAGGCTGTTTCACCAATGCCGGGCAATTTCAGGTGGTGATTGGCACCAACGTGGGTGATTACTATCAAGCACTGATTGCGTCAACCGGACAGGCGCAGGTTGATAAAGAGCAGGTAAAAAAAGCCGCCCGGCAGAATATGAAATGGCATGAGCAGTTGATCTCTCATTTCGCGGAGATTTTCTTCCCGTTGCTGCCCGCGTTGATTAGCGGCGGTTTGATCCTCGGTTTTCGCAATGTGATCGGCGATTTGCCCATGAGCAACGGTCAAACGCTGGCGCAAATGTACCCTTCCCTGCAAACGATCTACGATTTTCTGTGGTTGATCGGTGAAGCGATCTTCTTCTACCTGCCGGTCGGGATTTGCTGGTCAGCGGTGAAAAAAATGGGCGGCACGCCGATCCTTGGTATCGTGCTTGGCGTAACGCTGGTTTCTCCACAGCTGATGAACGCTTATCTGCTCGGGCAGCAGCAGCCGGAAGTGTGGGACTTTGGCATGTTCAGCATCGCCAAATGAACTGCACCCCAAATGTTGGACATAATCTG
>OHOK01001195.1_pt1 | contig 10553 bp, 8 predicted proteins | sample 1569731 | NCBI WGS metagenome assembly OHOK01 (sample SAMEA3879559, study PRJEB24766) | human gut metagenome | biome: human-associated habitat; feature: feces | place: USA | collected 1985/1987
ACCCTTGATTTAGACATTCGAAGACAATAAGTTTTACTCGCCAAAAGTCCAGACAACATTTGATTGTCTGGACTCTTTTTTGATGAAAACAAAAAAAAGACTGGAATTTTTCATCCAGCCTTTGGCATTAGAATAATCCTACGATTTTACCGTCTTCATCCACATCCATGTCTAATGCACTTGGATGTTTTGGAAGTCCTGGCATTGTTAATACTTTACCTGTTAGAGCAACAATGAAGCCAGCACCTAAGCTTGGGCGTAATTCACGAACTGTAATTCTAAATCCTGTAGGACGACCCATTACTTTGCCATCATCTGATAATGACATTTGTGTTTTGGCCATACAGATTGGTAATTTATCCCATCCTAATTCATTTAACTTCGCAATTTGTGCCTGTGCTTCTTCTGTAAAATCAACACCATCTGCACCATATACTTTTTTGGCAATGGTTTCTATTTTTTCTTCAATAGTCTTATCTAAATCATATAAAGGAGCATAATTATTTTCTTGATCACATAACGCAACGACTTTGTTGGCTAAATCAATAGCGCCTTCTCCACCTTTTGCCCATACTTGAGATAATGACATTGGGTGGTTGTTTTCTTCACACCATTTTTCTAATGCTGCTACTTCAGCCGGCGTATCTGTCGCAAATTCATTGATCGCAACAATGTATGGTAAACCAAATTGTTGTACTGTATCAATGTGTTTTGCTAAGTTTTCACATCCTGCAAGCATAGCCTCTACATTTTCTTCTTTTAAATCTTCTAAGGCAATTCCACCATGTTGTTTTAAGGCACGAATTGTCGCAACAATCACAACCGCATTCGGTTTAAGAGCAGCCAATCGACACTTGATATCCAAGAATTTTTCAGCACCTAAATCCGCACCAAATCCAGCTTCTGTAACTGTATAATCTGCAAGTTCTAGACATGCCTTTGTGGCAATGACAGAGTTACATCCATGCGCAATATTCGCAAATGGACCACCATGAATCAATACTGGATTATGTTCAAGAGTTTGAACAATGTTAGGCAATACGGCATCTTTCATAACCATAGCCAATGCGCCTTCAATACCTAAATCATGTACATATACAGGCTTGTCATCATAAGTATATGCCACAAGCATTTTTCCAAATCTTTTCTTTAAATCCATTAAATCATCTGCCAAACATAAAGCTGCCATGATTTCACTTGCGACAGTAATATTAAATCCGTCTTTACGTTCAACTCCATTGGCTTTTGCACCACAACCAATTGTAATATTACGCAAAGTACGATCATTCATATCTAAACAACGTTTAAATGTTACTTTTTCAGGATCAATATTCAATTCATTTCCCTGATGAATCACATTATCTAAACATGCACTAACTAAGTTATTAGCTGTTGTAATCGCATGCATATCTCCAGTAAAGTGAAGGTTGATATCTTCCATTGGTACAACCTGGGCATAGCCACCACCTGTAGCTCCACCTTTTAATCCAAATACTGGACCTAAACTTGGTTCACGTAAAGCCATCATCGTTTTCTTACCTAAACGATTTAAGGCATCACCTAAGCCAACAGTTGTCGTACTCTTTCCTTCTCCAGCCTTAGTAGGATTAATAGCTGTAACTAATACTAATTTTCCATGAGGATTATTTTCAATGGATTTCAAATAATCAAAAGACAATTTAGCTTTATATTTTCCATAATGTTCCAAGCTATCTGCAGGAATTCCAATTTTTGCGGCAACCTTTTCAATTGGTTCCATGACGCATTCTTGTGCAATTTCTAAATCTGTTTTAGCCATTTTACATATCCTTCTTTCCAATATCATTTCTGTGAAATAAATCTTTACATTGAATCTTATCTAATTCTTTATATGTATGATCAAATGCAGTCTGTAAGTCATCTTCTAGAGTAACGACCATTAAAACACGGCCTCCATCTGTTACCAATCCTTCATCTGTCATTTTTGTTCCCATGTGGAAAACCAATCCATCTACATCGTCTACACCTGTAATCAAAGATCCTTTTGTAGAGCTTGCAGGATAGTTTGTACTTGCTAAAACAACACCGTGACTGACTTTATCTGTCCATTTTAGTTCAACTGGTTTATTATCCATTAAATCTAAAATAGCTTGGACAAAATCACTTTCTAAACGAGGCAAAATAACTTCGGCTTCTGGATCTCCAAAACGTGCATTGAATTCAATTGTTTTAATACCTTTTTCTGTCAACATCAATCCACCATATAAGAATCCAGTGAATGGAACACCTTCTTTAACCATAGCACTTGCCATTGGTTTCATAATTTCATTCATAGCTTCATCGATAATTTCAGAAGTAATCTTCTTAACTGGACTATAAGATCCCATACCACCTGTATTTGGGCCTTTATCTCCATCAAATACACACTTGTGATCTTGGGCTACTTCTAAAGGTACAACTGTTTCATTGTGTACTAGACAGATTAAAGAAAATTCAAATCCAAATAAACATTCTTCAATCACAACCGAATTATTTTCAATCGCAAAGGCAATGTCCAAGGCTTCCTTAGCCTGTTCTAACGTAGAAGCTACTGTAACACCTTTTCCAGCTTTTAAACCATCTTCCTTAATAACAATAGGAGCACCTTGCTCTTGTACATATGCCCATGCTGAATCTAAATCATAGAATGTTTTATAAGCAGCTGTTGGGATATTATATTTTGCCATGATTTTCTTGGCAAAATCCTTACTTGATTCGACTTGAGTCGCCTTCTTATCTGGCCCAAAAATATTTAAGCCTTCTTTTTTAAACGCATCTACAACACCTAGAGCTAAAGTTGCCTCAGGACCTACGATGGTTAAATCTACATTTCTTTCTTTTGCCAAAGCGACAAGACCTTCTACATCATTGTCTTTCACATTGACACATTCTCCAATTTTTGCCATTCCAGGATTACCTGGAGCACAAATCAACTCATCACATAAAGCTGAACGTTTGCATGCATACGCAAGTGCGTGTTCACGTCCGCCCTTACCGATAACTAGTATTTTCATTGCGTTTTAATCTCCTTTTTCTTTACCATTCAATCATAACAGAAAAAAGCCCCTAATGGGTCTTAATTCACAATTTTTTTAACAGAAAAAAGGTAGAACATTATATTCTACCCCCCCTTGTTTTCTAAGCCTTTAAGAATTGTGCTACATCTAGCACGAAAATTGTGGCTCCACCAACAGTAACTTCCACAGGAAAACTTGCATAACGGCCAATGTCATAACTAGCTGTACTAGGTACAATTTCCGTTCGCTTACTTGAATATTCCTTGATGATATCTATAGCTGCTTCTACTTTTTCGTCTTCACAACCAATGATCAACGTTGTATTGCCTGCGCGAAGGAATCCACCAGTCGTTGCTAATTTAGTAACAGAAAAACCATTTTTATTTAGTGCATTACTTGCCACTGGACTATCGTCATTTGATAAAATTGCTAGGATAAGTTTCATAGTGCTTCCCCCACCTTTCTAAGGTTATTATATAAGAATTTATGCGCAACTACAACAAGAAAAAAGAACCATAATCTTTAGAACAATTCCTCTTATTTCATGTATAATAGATATAGAGTTTAAAAGGGGTTAATTATGTTAAGGGAATTTAATTTTTTACCCGTCTTTAGAGGTTTGCACCATGAATGTTTAGAGGCTATTCTGAGAAAAAGTTGAGATTCTCCAGTATTTATCGTTGTTTTTTGTGCTTTAAATTTATTTTATTTTTTTTATTTATTTGGTATAATTATGGTGTAAATGTGTAATGTTTGGAGGACACTTTCTATGGCCTATTTTCTTAAAAAAACAAAACGAAATGACAGACTTTATCTTTCCATCTATGAGAGTTTTTATTCTCCAGAAACCAAGAACACCCGACATAAAAGTTTTCGTAAAATCGGGTTCGTTGATGCTCTTATCGAACAGGGTATAGATGATCCAATCTCTCATTTTCAGAAAGAAGTAAATGAACTGAATTCTAAACGGGAGACAGAAAAGTGTCGCATCAACTTTCAACAGATTTCCGACATTTCACCAGAACTATGTCTGGGTTATGTACCAATTGCGAAAATCTTGAACATGCTGGATGTAAAAGAACATTTTGGGTATTTAAGCTCTTCAAGGAAATTCGAGTTCGATATATATGATATCTTTTCCGCTCTTGTATATGCTCGTGTTGTTGCACCTTTATCTAAACATCAGACTTTTCATGATATTCTTCCAAAGCTATATGTTAAAAAAAACTTCAGTTATGATCAACTCCTGGAGGGCTTGGAATTCATGGGCGAAGAATATGAGAAACTGGTTGAAATACTGACCGTTGCGACTGATGACAATTTTATTCTGGATTCCAGCCGTTCTTATTTTGATTGTACAAACTATTACTTTGAAATCGATAAGGAATCTACTCTTCAAAAAAGAGGTCCTTCCAAAGAAAATCGAAGGGACCCTATTGTGGGAATGGGCCTTCTTTTAGACGCACAGATGTTACCAGTCGGCATGAAGATATTCCCAGGCAATGAATCTGAAAAGCCGGTCATGCGTGATCTAATCCACGATTTGAAATCAAGAAACAATATCAAGGGCCGTACCATCCAAATTGCTGATAAAGGCCTTAACTGTGCTAAAAATATTATTGAAGCTATTGATAATGGAGATGGCTATCTGTTTTCGAAATCTGTAAAAACCCTTCCTGAAAGAGAAAGACAATGGGTTCTTCTTGATGACGGATTCGAAACAGTGTTTGATCAGAACGGAGAACCCGTTTATAAAATCAAGGAATGCATCGATACGTTTACCTATTCATACAAGGATGATTACGGGAATGTCATAACTCGTAATATAAAAGAAAAAAGAACAGTTACCTATAACTTCAGTCTCGCGAAGAAGAAACTGATGGAAATCAATAGAATGATTGAAAAAGCCAAGGCACACCGTGCATGCCAGGCCAAAAAAGAAGAATATGGTGAATCATCAAAATATATGCAGTTTCTAGATGATCAGGGAAAAAGTATAAAACCCCAGCTAAATCAAAAAGCTATAGACAAAGACAAAGAACTAGCCGGATATAATATGCTCGTAACATCTGAAATCAATATGTCATCAAAAGACATATACAATGCTTATCATCAGCTTTGGCAAATCGAAGAATCCTTCCGCATCATGAAGTCCGAACTTGATACACGTCCGGTCTATCTACAAAAAGAAAATCGGATCAAAGGGCATTTCTTCATCTGTTACACAGCCGTGTTATTATCACGAATCCTTCAATTCAAGATTCTGGAAAATAAATACTCAGCAAGTACAATATACGATTTCATGAGAAAATTCCGAGTTGTAAGAATCAACTCAACAAGATTCATAAATCTATTAACCAGCAAAGAATTCGTAACAGATCTATCCAAAAAATTAAATCAACCAATAACAAATTATTATCTAACAGATAAACAATTGAACTCAATCCCCACGTAATTGGATATAGCCAATGCGTTAAATACAAGCTGTGTACGCTCTGTCCTATCGTCATTAAAACAACCACACGAACAGCACACCAACATACAAGCATGACCACCATTGGCATCACAGGACGTCCAAGCCCTCTTAAAATGCTAGAAACCACATGCGAAAAGCCTAAAAGAACATAGAAGAAGGCACAAATTTTAGCACGATCTACTCCAATCGCAATCACTTCTGAATTTTGGTTAAAGAAAGATATAAATAAAAATAAAGAGAAACCACCTAAGAAATAAAAACCCTCCCCATACAAGAAAAGCCTGCACCAACATTAAGTTAGTACAGGACTATATTTTGCCCTAATATCCATTAGGATACATCATATGTTATTTATTTACAATATAAGCTGTCGCTATAGATTGAGCCCAATTATAAATAGATGTTGTATGCATTCCTTTGATATTCTTATTTCTTAAACAATATGTTTTAGTTGAATCCACAGGCAAATAACCACATAGTTCACTTTGGCGAACTAAAGCATTATGATAATTCTCTTTAGACACTTCATTATCGGAAGTATACATACCGGCATCTAGATAAGCGTCTAGTTGTTCATCACTCAAACGACCAAAGTTATTTGTGGCTCCCGTTCTTAAGATAAAGTTAATGCCTGTATCGTCTGGTGAGCCATAAGAGAAACCTAGATATGTTGCATCCCAACTATCTGTTTGAGCATCATCCTGCACAGTATTGATGACTGTATTAAATTCAACTGTATTGGCTTTAAAATCAATACCAATCGCATTTAAACATTTCTGTAAAACCGGAATTAAAGAATCCAAAGAATCCTTATCCTTATTTGCCAAAAAACGAACCGTTAATTTTTCACCATCTTTATAACGATATCCATCCTCTGCCAATGTATATCCTGCATCCTCTAAGATTTGATTGGCCTTTTCAACATCATAATCATAATAAGTGACACCATCCACTTTTTCTTCATTACGAATCATTTTCCCATTATTTAAAGAAACAGGATTTCCAAAAGTACCAGGCTTATAAGCCATACCATCAATTTGATAGTAATTATCAATATATTCTTGCGCATTAAATCCATATCCGATGGCTTTTCTTACCACAACATCACTACAAGCTCCCGCATAAGAGTTAAAGATAATAAAACTTTCACGATCACTCGGATAAGAATCAACAGACAAACTCTTATTCTTTTGTACAGATTTAATTTTATTTGCCTCAATCACATCCGGAATATAGTCCACCGTTCCATTTTCCAATTCTTTGACTTCTGTTGAAGTATCTGTCTTTTTGATCATAATCTTAGAAATTTGATACTGTCCTTTTTTCGCCTTAAACTTTGAATTTGAAACTAAACTAGCCCCACTTGTCTTCTCAAACTTCTTTAATACATAAGCACCCGTTCCAATTGGCTTACTATTCTTCTTTTCAATACTTTCTGTTTTTCCTTTTTTATAATTTAAATATTCTGAACTACAAATCTTCTGTGTTCCAAGTGTAGAAACCGCATCAATTCTAGGCTTATCCAAATGGAAAACAACTGTATCAACCCCAGTAAAGCTAGATGCATCTGCATCATGATATTCACTATAACCATCTAAAAAATCAACGTTGTTCGCAAAACGACCTGTATAGCTTGGATCAGCCATAACGGTAAATGTTGTCTGCACATCTTTTGAAGTAAACTTGGATCCATCACTAAACTGGATGCCTTTCTTTAATTTAAAAGTCATTGTCTTTCCATCTTCACTGATTTCAGGTAAGGACTTAGCCAAATCTGCAACTAACTCTCCTTTTTTGTTGTATTTCAACAACCCTTGATAAACCAAATCAACGACATAAGAATCATTTGTCGTTTGATAATACATGGGCGAAAAAGTTCCGTTCATTTCTGAACTCAACCCAACTGTCAACACTTGATCATTACCTGCAGCTTTTGCACTACATCCACACATCAATAAAGCCATTCCACATGCTAATAATTTTTTATACATTCTCTTTTACCTCCTAATTATTTATTCTTTGTACCACCACCAGTCAGCTAACACTTTTCATCACTCCCCTTATAAACAAAAAATCCTGCATCAAATTAAAAATTTGACACAGGACAGAATATCAAAATAATCTGCGGTACCACCTGAATTGGTATAGTTATACCCACCTCTAGAATGCCATCACATTCGATCCATTTAACGCACGGAACACGTCGCAGCTACTCAGAAACACTTTTCACCTTGCCCTTGAAAGTCCATTTGCTAAGTCGTAATAATCTAGCTTCCACCCTGACTAGAATCTCTTTATATCCGGTTCTTAGTTTGATCTCTTTCGCATCAGTTGCCTATAGAATACACCTGATAAAGCACATTTTCAATAGCTTTTTCAAATTATTTACATTTTCTTACATTAAAGATTGTTCTGTTCTACCAATAATATCGTCTTGCGTCTTTTTAGAAAGCACATTAAAGAAAGCACTATATCCGGCTACACGAACAATTAAATCCTTATGTTTTTCAGGGTGCTTCTGTGCATCAATCAAAGTTTCTTTAGAAACAATGTTATATTGCACGTGATATCCATGTAAACGATTAAAGAAAGTTTTAATCAGCAATTCTAATTTTTGTCGATTTTCTTCAGTCGACAACATTTGAGGTGTCATTTTTTGATTTAGCAGAACGCCACCCGTAATTTTATTTGTACGAAGTTTAGACACACTTTTAAACACAGCTGTAGGTCCATTTTTATCGCTATTATGCGCTGGACTGCAACCTTCTGCCAAAGGTTCGAATGCATTTCGTCCATCTGGCGTAGCCATCGTTGACATACCTTGTCCAACATTCGCACTAATTGAAGAAGTTCCTGCGTAACGAATTCCGCCAATTGGTCCTCTATTATAACGTGTATTTGGATATTTTTCGATTTCTTCAATATAAGAATCATAAGCTTCCACAATTAACTGATCGACATAATCATCATCATTTCCATATTTTGGAGCTTCACGAATCAACATTTCCTGAATTTTTTTGTTTTCAGGTGATGAAAAATCATCTAAGATTGCATCCCAAAGCTCTTGTTTTGTGATTTTCTTTTCTTCATACACTAACTTCTTTATAGCTGCCAAACAATCTGCCATGTTCGCAATTCCTACTTGAAGTCCTGAAATAAAATCATAGACCGCTCCACCTTCTTTGATTGTTTTGCCTCTGGCAATACAATCATCTGTCAAAGCCGAACAAAGAATGTCTGGCACATCTCTTTCAGAGGCCTTATCAATTACATTTTCTACAATAACACTATATCGAGTAATTTCCCTTATTGTTTTATCCCATGCTTTTAAAAGTTCTTCATAACTTTCCATTTCCGTAAAATAGCCATATCCTTTTGTAAAACGTTTATTACTTGTAAGATCCACACCGTTATTCATCGTACACAAAAGCATTCTTGGAAAATTGATATAAGACATTCCCGTACAACGGTAACCCCATTTACCTGGAACTGCTGTTTCTACACAACCTATGGCACTATAATTATAGGCATCCTCCTCTTTAACTTGCCAATCCATAAAGGAAGGAATTATAATTTCGTCATTGTTTAATGCCGGCATTCCAAAGCCTAAACGCATAACCTCTACACATTCATCCAAAAAATGTTTATTGATATTCTTGTGATAGCGCACAGTTAAATTTGGTTGTGTCAATCTTGTCTGTGCAACTGATTTCAAAACTAAAAAACTCAAATCATTGACTGCATCCTTTTTATCTATTGTTTGGCCTGCAATCGTTACATTTTGATACATAGGAGACCCTGCCGAACTTAGCGTATGTGCTTGAGAACGAACTTTATTGATTGTAAGTGTCTTTATCCACAAGCATGTCAACAATTCCAAGGCTTCAGATTCTTTAATAGTACCATTTTTAATATCTCGATTATAATATGGATACATATATTGATCGAATCTGCCATAACTCAAAGAATGTCCGTTGGATTCAATTTGTAAAATCAATTGAATAAACCATACGGATTGTACCGCTTCTCGAAATGTTTCTGCTGGTTCATATGGAACTTTTGAACAAATTCTACTGATCTCTAATAATTCAATCTTTCTTTCTTGATTCAATTCTTTTTCTGCTAAATCCTTTGCAAGAACGCTGTAGCGATTTGCAAAATTACGCACCGCTTCCAGTACTATAAGAACTGCATTATAGAAACAATACTTATCTATACTTTCAGGATCCGTCAAATCAAGAGAAGCTTTATATTCTTTTACACGTTTTTCGTACCCTCTTAATCCATCCTTCAAAATACGCTCATAGTTCACCGCCAAATGCGCATCTCCTGCATTTAACTTACCTTCCATTCCAAATACACCTGTTTCCATAAAGACACGAACTTCTTCAGGAAGAAGAGCTTCTCCTCTTGCACGCAAATTGTTATTCTGCCAGAATGGTGCAATTTCTCTAAGTTGTTCCTTGGTCTTTTCAGTGATATAGAATACGTCCCCATCCCTTTTCTCAAACTGATCCAATTCATTCATAACAAATTCCATAGTATACTCAGGAAAAATAGGAGCGTTACGGTTCTTAGTTGCCTGATTTCCTGCTAAAAGAGATTTGTCTTCAATATATATACTCATATGATCAAGAACTTTTTCTAGCATTTTAGCTCGAACCATCACTCGTGGTTGATTTAAATTTTCTTTGTAAGCAAGCGTTGCTAGAATTGCACGTTGTGCATCAATATAAGGTTTTTCATCTAAAACTTCTTCTCGAAATTCTTTCATTCGTTCTGTCAATGTTCCAAAATGTTCTACATTTTCCATATCCGTCCTCCATATTACATTTCATTCGTAACTTTATATTCTTTTATTCGCAATTTAAAAATAGCATCACACACATTTCATGTCAACTTTAATTTCATTTAAAACGATTTATACTTTCATTTGTAACTATAGACATTGCTTTTCTTCTTTGAAATGTTTATACTCTATATGAGGAAATTAAAATGACAACAACAAATCGAAATACAACAGGAATTATTTTTAACATTCA
>OHOK01001197.1_pt1 | contig 10529 bp, 7 predicted proteins | sample 1569731 | NCBI WGS metagenome assembly OHOK01 (sample SAMEA3879559, study PRJEB24766) | human gut metagenome | biome: human-associated habitat; feature: feces | place: USA | collected 1985/1987
TTATCATTGCGATATGACTACTTCGTCATTAATCTCATGATCGTTTAAATACTACCGCCAAATCACGCAACGAACTTTGCTGGATTCAGTTTATGCTGCTGCAAATCCGCTCGCAGTAAACCTTTCAGACGCTCCGTGATGTTATCAGTGGTTCTTTAAGCGTTTTGCTGGTGTACTCACTACAAACGAATTGCGAATCGAATCAATGTGAAACGGAAAGGTACAATCTCCCTTTTTTTAGTGTTAACATCGTTCAACCGGGTGGAAGGTGAGAGGTTAATGTCTTTCATTTGTGTACCTGATTGCGAACCAATTTAGCATTTGTTGGCTAGATGGTTTCGCAATAAACTGTTAATAAACAAATTTTTCTTTGTATGTGATCTTTCGTGTGGGTCACCACTGCAAATAAGGATATAAAATGCCTGTTATAACTCTTCCTGATGGCAGCCAACGCCATTACGACCACGCTGTAAGCCCCATGGATGTTGCGCTGGACATTGGTCCAGGTCTGGCGAAAGCCTGTATCGCAGGGCGCGTTAATGGCGAACTGGTTGATGCTTGCGATCTGATTGAAAACGACGCACAACTGTCGATCATTACCGCCAAAGACGAAGAAGGTCTGGAGATCATTCGTCACTCCTGTGCGCACCTGTTAGGGCACGCGATTAAACAACTTTGGCCGCATACCAAAATGGCAATCGGCCCGGTTATTGACAACGGTTTTTATTACGACGTTGATCTTGACCGCACGTTAACCCAGGAAGATGTCGAAGCACTCGAGAAGCGGATGCATGAGCTTGCTGAGAAAAACTACGACGTCATTAAGAAGAAAGTCAGCTGGCACGAAGCGCGTGAAACTTTCGCCAACCGTGGTGAGAGCTACAAAGTCTCCATTCTTGACGAAAACATCGCCCATGATGACAAGCCAGGTCTGTACTTCCATGAAGAATATGTCGATATGTGCCGCGGTCCGCACGTACCGAACATGCGTTTCTGCCATCATTTCAAACTAATGAAAACGGCAGGGGCTTACTGGCGTGGCGACAGCAACAACAAAATGTTGCAACGTATTTACGGTACGGCGTGGGCAGACAAAAAAGCGCTTAACGCTTACCTGCAGCGCCTGGAAGAAGCCGCGAAACGCGACCACCGTAAAATCGGTAAACAGCTCGACCTGTACCATATGCAGGAAGAAGCGCCGGGTATGGTCTTCTGGCACAACGACGGTTGGACCATCTTCCGTGAACTGGAAGTGTTTGTTCGTTCTAAACTGAAAGAGTACCAGTATCAGGAAGTTAAAGGTCCGTTCATGATGGACCGTGTCCTGTGGGAAAAAACCGGTCACTGGGACAACTACAAAGATGCAATGTTCACCACGTCTTCTGAGAACCGTGAATACTGCATTAAGCCGATGAACTGCCCGGGTCACGTACAAATTTTCAACCAGGGGCTGAAGTCGTATCGCGATTTGCCGCTGCGTATGGCCGAGTTTGGTAGCTGCCACCGTAACGAGCCGTCAGGTTCGCTGCATGGCCTGATGCGCGTACGTGGATTTACCCAGGATGACGCGCATATCTTCTGTACTGAAGAACAAATTCGCGATGAAGTTAACGGATGTATCCGTTTAGTCTATGATATGTACAGCACTTTTGGCTTCGAGAAGATCGTCGTCAAACTCTCCACTCGTCCTGAAAAACGTATTGGCAGCGACGAAATGTGGGATCGTGCTGAGGCGGACCTGGCGGTTGCGCTGGAAGAAAACAACATCCCGTTTGAATATCAACTGGGTGAAGGCGCTTTCTACGGTCCGAAAATTGAATTTACCCTGTATGACTGCCTCGATCGTGCATGGCAGTGCGGTACAGTACAGCTGGACTTCTCCTTGCCGTCTCGTCTGAGCGCCTCCTATGTGGGCGAAGACAACGAGCGTAAGGTACCGGTAATGATTCACCGCGCAATTCTTGGGTCGATGGAACGTTTCATCGGTATCCTGACCGAAGAGTTCGCTGGTTTCTTCCCGACCTGGCTTGCGCCGGTTCAGGTTGTTATCATGAATATTACCGATTCACAGTCTGATTACGTTAACGAATTGACGCAAAAACTATCAAATGCGGGCATTCGTGTTAAAGCAGACTTGAGAAATGAGAAGATTGGCTTTAAAATCCGCGAGCACACTTTGCGTCGCGTCCCGTATATGCTGGTCTGTGGTGATAAAGAGGTGGAATCAGGCAAAGTTGCCGTTCGCACCCGCCGTGGTAAAGACCTGGGAAGCATGGACGTAAATGAAGTGATCGAGAAGCTGCAACAAGAGATTCGCAGCCGCAGTCTTAAACAATTGGAGGAATAAGGTATTAAAGGCGGAAAACGAGTTCAAACGGCGCGCCCTAACCGTATCAATGGCGAAATTCGCGCCCAGGAAGTTCGCTTAACAGGTCTGGAAGGCGAGCAGCTTGGTATTGTGAGTCTGAGAGAAGCTCTGGAGAAAGCAGAAGAAGCCGGAGTAGACTTAGTCGAGATCAGCCCTAACGCCGAGCCGCCGGTTTGTCGTATAATGGATTACGGCAAATTCCTCTATGAAAAGAGCAAGTCTTCTAAGGAACAGAAGAAAAAGCAAAAAGTTATCCAGGTTAAGGAAATTAAATTCCGTCCTGGTACAGATGAAGGCGACTATCAGGTAAAACTCCGCAGCCTGATTCGCTTTCTCGAAGAGGGTGATAAAGCCAAAATCACGCTGCGTTTCCGCGGTCGTGAGATGGCGCACCAGCAAATCGGTATGGAGGTGCTTAATCGCGTGAAAGACGATTTGCAAGAACTGGCAGTGGTCGAATCCTTCCCAACGAAGATCGAAGGCCGCCAGATGATCATGGTGCTCGCTCCTAAGAAGAAACAGTAAGGCCTTCAAGTAGCACTGTCTGTGGAGCCTTTGGGCTTCACAGGCATTGTTCGCCTTTGTTTCGTTTATTAACAATGCGAAGTGGAAGTTATTAAAATGCCAAAAATTAAGACCGTACGCGGTGCTGCTAAGCGCTTCAAAAAAACCGGTAAAGGTGGTTTTAAGCACAAGCACGCTAACCTGCGTCACATTCTGACCAAAAAAGCGACCAAACGTAAACGTCACCTGCGTCCGAAAGCCATGGTTTCCAAAGGCGATCTGGGCCTGGTAATCGCGTGCCTGCCGTACGCATAAGCCGTTAACGTTTTTTAACTTTTTAATTAGAATATAGATACAGGAGAGCACATATGGCTCGCGTAAAACGTGGTGTTATTGCACGCGCACGTCACAAGAAAATTTTGAAACAAGCTAAAGGCTACTACGGTGCGCGTTCTCGCGTATACCGCGTTGCCTTCCAGGCTGTTATCAAAGCTGGTCAGTATGCTTACCGTGACCGTCGTCAACGTAAGCGTCAGTTCCGTCAACTGTGGATTGCGCGTATCAACGCAGCAGCACGTCAGAACGGTATTTCTTACCACGCAAACTCCGCTGCCGCCGTTTCTCCCATACCCACGCTTCCTTTTGGAACTTGACCTGAGTCAGACTGCAAAAATGACTTATGTGTTGCTACTCGACCGTGCCACGCTCTCGCAGAAAAATCTCTGGATAGATGAACGTGGTTTCGTGTTTGTCATTTTTACGATTTGCTCTTTGGCTGAGCAGCTAGGGCGCAGCACTGTCAGTGTTTCCAGTGCGCTTAAGGAATTGGACGCTGCGGGATTGATTGAGCGCAGACGAACGCGGTTTTCTTCGCCCAATCACATCTTTGTGAAAATTCCAAATGTTGAATAGTTCTGCGTTTTTCACGATTCAAGAACCGCCAAAATCACGATTCTGTGATGCAGATTCTTAATGGCATCTGCAAAAGATATTTTTCCTATGCAGTATAGCAGCCTTTAAGACTGTATCGAAGAAAACTTTCACCTAACCAACGTAATAAAACAAAAAGAGAAAAACGAATAGAATCCATCCATTCCTTTCCGTATTTGCACCACATGAATGAGGAGGTCTGCCCTTGAACAAAGAAAAATCTGAGAAGAAGCCCACCACACGCAAACGTGCGCCGAGAAGTCCGAAGTCCGTGCGCCTGATCGTGGAACGCCATTATATCGGCAATGTGCCGATGAATACGCTTTTTCAGCGGCTTGCGGAAGAAGAAATTCGTAAAACTGCCGAATCGTATCTCGCCGCTGGCTAATTGGACGTTTTACTGCGGAAAAGGGCTTGCATCATCACGCAGCATCCGCTACAATGTGATTGATGAGGTCTCTTTTCCATTATGGAGGTACACATGGAAAAGGACAAAAAAGTAACTGCTTTATACTGCCGACTGTCAAAAGATGACGGTTCAAACAGCGAAAGCCTGAGCATCCGCACTCAAAAGGCGATGCTTATGGAGTATGCCACACGCAACGGTTTCGGGAATTGCCAGTACTATGTTGATGATGGTTACAGCGGTACGAACTCTGACCGCCCTGCCTTTCAGGAACTTCTGGATGATATCCGGGAAGGAAAGGTGGCAACAGTCATTACCAAAGACCAGTCCCGACTTGGACGCAACCACATCGAAACCGGAACGTATATGGAAATCTTCTTTCCTGAACACGGTGTCCGCTATATTGCAATCAACGATGGTTATGATTCCAACGAGCAATCTCAGATGGATATTGCCCCGTTCCGAAACATCATCAATGAAATGTACGCCAAAGACACTTCCCGAAAAATCAAGAGTGCCCTTCGGACACGCAAGAAAAGCGGAAAGTATATCTCCAGCGGCGCACCGTTTGGCTACCAGAAAGACCCTGCCGACCACAATCACCTTGTGATCGACCCGAACACCGCCCCCGTTGTTGAGTATATCTATTCAATGGCAGAGGAAGGGCTGGGGCTTCACCGCATCGCCAAGCGGCTCCACGATGAAAAAGTCTTGAAGCCGTGTTACTACAAGAAAGAGATGTTTGGCCGCTTTATTGATGATGAAAAGATGTATGATTGGGACAGTGCCTATATCAGTCAGGTTCTGCACAGCCCAGTCTACGCCGGACACATCATCTACGAAGCCAAGCCCACCGTGTCCATGAAATCCAAAAAGCGGCGTTATATTCCGTTTGAAGAACGCGCTATCGTTCCGAATACACATGAAGCAATCATCCCACAAGACCGTTGGGAGAACGTGCAGCGAATCCTTTACAGCCGTTCCAGTAGTTTTATGTGCGATAAGACCGACTACGACAATATCTTCAAAGGCATCGTCCGCTGTGCAGACTGCGGCAGAACGATGTTAGTCAAGGTCGAGCACAGGCGCAAACGTAACAGTGTTCTGGATCAGACCTTTTATTGTTGCAGCACTTATCGGAAATATGGTGCGAAAGCCTGTGACTCTCATAATTTGGAAGCCCGTGTTCTGCATGAAGCTGTCTTTGCGGACATTCAGGCACACGCAAAGGCCGCTGTGAGCAATCGGGAAGCCCTTGTGAAGAAGATTGCAAATCAGATGCACCTCCGGGTGTCCTCTGACCGGGCGCAGCACAAACGGGATTTGAAGCAGTGTAAAGCACGAATCGCAGAAATCGAAGACCTGTATGCAAAACTTTATGAGGACGTATCAAAGGGACTTCTCCCGGAGAAACGTTTTCAAATGCTTGCAGATCGCTACGACAAAGAACAGGCTGAACTGACCGAGAAGATTGAGCAGTACGAGCGGGAAGGCCGTGCTGAACACGATCAGCTGGACAAGATTCAGGATTTTATTGATGAAGTCAGCAAGTACGCTGGCATCACCGAACTGAACTATAAGATTCTGCATCAGCTGATTGACAAGATTCTGGTATCCAGAGCGGAAAAGGTCGATGGCGAATACGTCCAGAAAATCCAGATTTTCTACCGCTTTATCGGCCCATTGGATGCCATCGAGTAACAAAGTCAGAAAAGTCACCTCCGAGAACTATCCTACAGATGCAGGGCGCGAGGGAGAAGCAATCTTTCGCCGTGTGTACAGTCTGGCAGGCAGCAAACTCCCGGTCAAACGGCTGTGGATCAGCAGTATGGAAGATGCCGCTATCCAGCAGGGCTTTGATTCCTTAAAGGATGGCGCAGAGTATGACAACCTGTTTGCCGCTTCGGAGTGCAGGGCAAAGGCAGACTGGCTGATCGGAATGAACGGCACACGGGCCTTTACCAAGAAATACGGCAGACGGCAGACCATTGGACGGGTGCAGACTCCGACACTGGCAATGCTGACGGAACGGCAGAACAAAATCCAGAACTTTGTGAAAGAGCCGTACTACAAGGTGGAAATCACGGGAAATGGCATCGTAGCAGAATCGGAACGGATGGCGCAGGAGCAGGATGCGGATACCGTGCAGGCCGTTTGTGATGGACAGTGTGCCGTGGTCGGCAGCATCGAGCGCAAGCGGAAAGAACAGTCAGCCCCGAAGCTGTACGACTTAACGACCTTGCAGCGAGAAGCCAACCGCTATTATGGCTTTACCGCCAGCCAGACTTTGAAGATTGTACAGGAGTTGTATGAAGAAAAGCTGGTGACATACCCGCGAACGGACAGCCAGTACATCACGGAAGATATGCAGCAGACCATGACAGAGTTGCTCAAACATTATGGCGGTGAAGCAGATGGAGTAAAGCAGGTGGTCAATAACAAAAAGGTCACTGACCACCATGCGATTCTGCCGACACTGGAAAGTTGCAAGCGTGGGTCAAACAGCCTGTCCGGGGATAAGGAAAAGGTCTTTGCTCTCATCGTCTGGAAGATGCAACAGGCAGTACAGCCGCCATACATCTATGAAGATGTTCTGGTAACAGTATGCTGTCAGGACAGGAAATTCACTGCAAAATACAAAAATGTCTTGCAGGCGGGACATACCGCAATGCCTGTTCCGTTTGCAGAACAGGAAAAAATCAAGGATATGGCATTCCCTAAAAAACTGGAACAGGGCGAGGTGATCCCTGTGGTGAGCGCGGAGAAAAAGCAGGGCTTTACCTCCCCGCCGAAAGCATTTACCGAAGATACCCTGCTTTCTGCAATGGAAACCGCAGGCAACAAGGAGTTTGAAAAGGACACGGAAAAGAAAGGTTTGGGGACTCCTGCGACCCGTGCAGCGATTCTGGAAAAGCTGGTATCTTCCGGCTATGTGGAACGCAAAGGCAAGCAGATTCTTCCCAGTGCAGAGGGGGTTACGGCAATCGAAAATATCCCGGATTACCTGAAATCGGCAAGCATGACCGCTGAGTGGGAAAATGAACTGCTGCGGATGGAGCGGGGTGAAACAAATCCCGTTGACTTCATGCAGGGCATCGGTGGATTGCTGGAACGGATGCTGGCAGACCTCCGGAAGATTCCTACGGTGCAGGAATCGACTACCTATAATAAGGTATCTATCGGGGACTGCCCGGTATGCGGCAAACTCGTCTGCGAGGGCAGGCAGAACTTTTACTGCTCTGACCGGGAGTGCAAATTTGCCCTCTGGAAAGAAAGCAAATACCTTTCCGGCATGAAAAAGACGCTCACAAAGAAGATGGCAACTGAACTTTTGAAGAAAGGACGTACCCATGTAAAAGACTTCTACTCTGCCAAAAAGGACAAGACCTTTGCTGCAGACCTTGTGATGCGGGTAGAAAACGGCAGGGCGCAGTTCAGTCTTGAATTTCCGAAAACACCAGCTAAGAAGTAAGGAGGGAACGGTTGGCAAAATTTAATGATATTCGGGAACTTGCCCAGCAGAACGCGCGGTGGGTAAGCAATTCGCCGAAAGACTGGATGAACTATCTGGATGTGGCGGCACGGCTATACCGCTATTCGTTCAAAGATACTCTGCTGATCCATGCCCAGCGTCCTGATGCGACTGCCTGTGCAGAGCTGGAAGTATGGAACAAGAAAATGAACCGCTGGGTAAACCGTGGTGCAAAAGGTATTGCACTTCTGGACGATGCCAGCCCACGGGCAAAGCTGCGTTATGTGTTCGACATTGCGGACACGCATCTGGTGCAGGGCGGCAGAACGCCGATCCTCTGGCGCATTGATTATTCGGAACACCAGCAGATGATCCTCGACCATCTGGCGGATACCTATGCACTGACCCAGACGGACAGCATGAATGCTGCGTTGATGGAACTGGCACAGCAGTTGACCGCTGAGAATCTGGAAGAAGCGATGGATGGTCTGGAATATGAGGTGGCAGAAACATTTCTGGAAGGACTGGACGAAGATAATCTCCGTGTCCGTTTCCGGGAATTGATGACCAACAGCATTTTCTATACCCTTTCCCGACGCTGCGGACAGGAACCGCTGGAAGTGCTGGACGATGAGGATTTTATCCGTATCGTGGATTTCAACCAGCTTCCGGTCTTGACCTTCCTGGGCAATGCTGTTTCGGAACAGTGTGAAGCGGTTCTCCGTGACATCGGACGGGAAATGCAGAAAATTTACCGAAAAGAAGTTACAGAACATCTTGCAAAAACCGCCGACAGCTTGTATAATACCAGTACGGGCTTTAGCACATTAAAGCACGAAACTGAAACAAACATCACCGAAGGAGGACAAGAAAATGGAGTTGACGTATTACCGCAAGGGAGATTATCTGTTCCCGAATCTGGCCGTGAAGGACGAGCCGCAGACCATCGGGAAGTACGGGATGCTGCGCAGGACTTATCTGAGGGAGAACAAGAAGAACTGGTATCAGAGTATGCTGATGAGCGGCAGGCTGAATCAGCATCTGGCGCAGATCGACGAGCAGGCGGAGAACCGGATGGAAGAACTGATCGAGGGTCTGAACGAGAAGTATCCGGCTCCGAACAAGGAAGCCGAACAGATGGCATGGGTGGCACACCAGAACAATCTGACCGCGATGGCGGAAGAGATCGTGCTGAAGGAATTGGTGTACAACTAACCGCTGACACAACCGAACAGGATTTGAGCGAAGCAGAGGAAGAAATTGCCTCTGCTTTTTCTCTGCCCAGTTTGCCGACCGTGGAACAGCAGATTCGGGCAATCGAAGCCCCGATGCAGGCACGGTATGCCGATGAGATTACCATTCCGGCAGAAGTTGTGGATGAAATCCTGCGGACAGGTAGCAATCGAAACAAAAGCCAGCTCCGGCTTATTTACAATTTCATGTCCGAACAGACCCCGGAAGAGTATACTGCTTTCGTCAAAAAGGAATATGGCGAGGGCGGCAAAGGCTTTGAGATCGACGGCACAAAATATGCGGTCTGGTTCGATGAGCTGGGAATGCAGATTGCCGTTGGCGATACGGTTCGGAACGGCCCCAAGAACAAAGCATTTCTGTCCTGGGAAGATGTCAGCGGCAGAATCTATCAGCTTTTGCAGCAGGGGGAGTACGCACCAAAATCTGTCTTGGATGCAGCCCGTGGCAATGCCCTGCATGAACACGCAGAAGCCCTGAGCTATATGGAACGTGATATGGCAGAGGGTGTGTCAGAGATGGTCTTTGCCGATACGTCTATCTTCTCCGGTGGATACCCGGAACTTACAGAACGCCTTGCAAAGATGCTTGACCAGCCGGAATTTCTGGCTGACCTGAACGAACGTCTTTTGGGGTTGGCAGAAGCCTATGCCGAAGATAAAAGCGTGATGCGGATGCAGTTCTATCGCCCGGACAAAGTATCTGAACAGTTTCAGAAGTTTGCTCTCCCGTTCCAGCCGTATCAGGCAAGAGAGGGCTTTCAGTGGAATGAGCAGAAAGTTTTTATCACGGAAGATGAGATCAACGCTTTCCTTGCAGGCGGCGGGCCGTATTCGGATGGCAGACTGGCAACGTACAGTTTCTTCCTTAATCACGAAGAGAAAGCAGAACGCGCGGCGTTTCTGAAAGACCGATACGGCGTTGGCGGCAGCAGTCATGCACTTTCCCGTGCAGATAATTCCCATGCCAACTATGACGGCAGAGGTCTGGAACTGGCACGGGGCAGCTATGGAAAGCCGGATGCACTGGTGAAGCTGAACTGGAATCAGGCGGCTGAACGAGTTGCAAAGCTCATTGACCAGAGTTTGTATCTGAAGCCTGCGGATTACAGCCGGATGCCGAGTTACGAGCGTGAGCAGATGGCAAATCGGGTGATTGGTTTCTACCATCGTCTGCCCGATGGAGTGGAACGTCCGTTTGAACGGGAACTGCTGAACGAAGACGCCAGAAAGAAACTGCCCGTCATGCTGGCTGATTCGGAACAGGCGGCAGAACTTCTGGAAAAGATGGATGCAGCACTTCTTTCCGTTCCGCTGGATTCCCCGGACTATGCAGAAAAATCAAAGATATTGGCTGACCTGCATCAGTATGTTGAGGGAACGTACACGATCTTCCCAGAGAAGAAAAAGGCTATTGAGATTTCTGCTTCTGAGACAGGACAAATATCGCTTTTCGATATTTGGGCGCAGGAACAGGAATCGAAAGAGCATTCAACCACCGCAGTGGTTGAAGAACCCCAGAAGCAGGCGGCAAAGTATAGCAGAAACATCGGAGATTATCTCTATCTCCGCATCGCTCTCAAAGCCTGAGGTAACGGG
>OHOK01001201.1_pt1 | contig 10486 bp, 8 predicted proteins | sample 1569731 | NCBI WGS metagenome assembly OHOK01 (sample SAMEA3879559, study PRJEB24766) | human gut metagenome | biome: human-associated habitat; feature: feces | place: USA | collected 1985/1987
ACGTCGTGAGACAGTTCGGTCCCTATCTGTCGTGGGCGCAGGATATTTGATGGGAGCTGTCCCTAGTACGAGAGGACCGGGATGGACGCACCTCTGGTGCACCAGTTGTCACGCCAGTGGCACAGCTGGGCAGCTATGTGCGGAACGGATAAACGCTGAAGGCATCTAAGCGTGAAGCCGCCCTTAAGATAAGATATCCCTTCTGTTTACAGAGTAAGACCCCTTGAAGACTACAAGGTTGATAGGCTCAAAGTGTAAGCACGGTGACGTGTTTAGCTAGCGAGTACTAATCGGTCGAGGGCTTAACCTTATTGGTTATGACTACTCCTTTTAACCAACAGCTTTTTCATTATTCAATTTTGAGGATTCGTTCCTCTTCACTTAGTCGGTGGCGTTTGAGTTGAGGTCACACCTGTTCCCATGCCGAACACAGTAGTTAAGCTCTTCTTCGCCGAAAATACTTGGATGGTAACGTCCTGGTAAGATAGGGTGCTGCCGACACCTTACTAAACAGAGAAGATAATATTCTTCTCTGTTTAGTCATATTCCTCCTTAGCTCAGTCGGTAGAGCATTCGGCTGTTAACCGAAGGGTCGTTGGTTCGAGTCCAACAGGGGGAGCCAGAGAGCTGTAGCTTTTGCTATGGCTCTTTTTTGTATATATGTTTTTGTGTCAACGAAAGCAGTTAGAGTGTAATGTTCGCCTTTAATCGTTTATTTATGCCTTTTCTCGGCTTAACTACAAGAGTAGTTTATATATGTATGGAAGTAGGGCTTCCGTATGCTTACTTTGATGTAAGTGTACGAAAGCACTGTTTGTCTAAAAAAACACAGCACACGTTATGAGTGTTGTGATGAGGGAGCTGTTCGATAAATGGGAAACTATTTATGGATTGTCTTTGATTTCAATTTCTACTGAATAATCAACATCTTTTGAGTTGAGGTCTGTAAGCAGAATAGTATTATTATCAAAAGGAACTATTTCAATGTTGCCTTTTCTTTTGCATTTATCAATAAGTAAAAATTTCTTTCCATTTTGATCTGTACAAACAGCATATAACAGCTTAGGCACTTTGAGTTCATAAACTAAATTCGTAATATACGGCTGTACCCATTCTTCTTTTCTTTCAGAAATTCTAATACGTAATTCTTTTGATTCATCACTGATGCGTTGTTCAAAATTCTGCTGCACATATATCTTTTTGAATTTTTTGTTGTTATAATAATCCATAATCAATACATATGGCAGGAGCCACAAACCATAATCTATGAAGCCCAGAAAAGCTAACCATTTAATAGGAGAGAAGAGAAATGCAACAGCAAGAATAAACCCACCGAAAAATGGAAATCCAGATATGTGTTTTTGGCTTTTTTTGCTTTGATATAATGCGGCATATGTAGCAGCTATCAAAAATACTCCGATTATTCCAAGCGTTATAGTCATGAGCCATTCTTGCATAACAGTTTTTCCTTTCTGAAAAATTCAAATAATAGTGCTGCGATAAGTGATCTGCTCGACAAATGGGAAGTAATAGTTGAGATAAATCTGATTAATATATATTGAAAACTGCTTTTAAATAGGCAGATATTCCGCCTGAAACAATGATACAAATTAAAGCAAGAGCTATATATAAAGCGATTATTACATACAAGTTTCGTTTCCCTTTAGTGATTGTTTTCCGAAAAATATAAATATATGATGGTAAAGATAATGCCAACCATATCAACAACTCAATGCAGCCAAATAATATTGAAACATCTTTTTCAGAGCCTAAATTATAACTATATCCTTTTGAATGACCTGTTATATCAAGAAAAATCCAGCCAAAGCATATTGGAAATGAAAATGCAATAATGCTTGTCCAAAGGAAATTAAGGCAATATATTATTCTATTTTTCATTCCTGTACTCCTTATCAACTGCTGATTTGTCGGGCAGTTTTCCCGACTGATTTTTAAAACAATTATACCACAGCTAATCAATGGTTCGTCCTTTGTTTGTATTATTTCTTAGCCAGATCTTTTATAACTTCTCCTGCCACGATAAGTCCCACCACTGACGGAACAAATGCTGTTGAACCTGGAATATCACGGCGCACTGTGCATTTTCTTGCCGTACCAGGAGGACAAATGCAGTCCTGACGGCATGAAATAGCCATATCTTCTATCGGTCTGATAGGCTGTTCCTCTGAGTAAACAACTTTAAGCGACTTTATGCCTGCCTTTTTAAGCTCTCGTCGCATGACTTTTGCAAGAGGGCAGACCTTTGTCTGATAAATGTCTGCCACACGGAATGCTGTAGGGTCAAGCTTGTTGCCTGCACCCATTGAGGATATAACAGGCACACCTGCGGCGTCTGCTCGCTTTATTATCTCCAGCTTGCCTGTAACAGTGTCAATGGCGTCGATAATGTAATCATTCTGAGTAAAATCAAACTGATCCGCTGTGTCAGGCATATAAAAACACTTGTATGTGTTCACCTTTATGTCAGGGCAGATGTCGTGAACACGCTCCTCCGCCACGTCTACCTTGTATTTTCCTACTGTTTTTCTTGTGGCAATTATCTGACGATTGATGTTGGTCAGACACACTTTGTCATCATCTATAAGGTCAAGCTCGCCTACACCGCTTCGTGCAAGGGCTTCAACTGCATATCCGCCTACACCGCCTATTCCGAAAATCGCAACCCTGCTGTTGCTGAGCTTTTCCATTGCTTCTTTGCCGAATAAAAGCTCGGTTCTTGAAAACTGATTTAGCATATAAACACTCCTGAATACTGTTTTATTCTTCTATGATATCATATCTATGCCCTTTTTTCAAGTGCATTTTTGCCTGCTTTTATTAATTTTCTGATTGATCCTATATGTATTATATAATATCTTTGTTACAGTTTTCGACCGCATTTTCGTTGCGTTTTTATCGAAAATGTGCTATAATATTATATATGACAATACGCAAAAAGTAATAAAAAGGATTGGTAAAAACATGGACATTAACAAGACCCTTGCGGAAGAATTTAAGCTCAGACAGGAGCAGATAGACAACACTGTGGCACTCCTTGATGACGATAAAACTATACCGTTTATTGCACGATACAGAAAAGAGCTTACAGGCTCGCTGGACGATCAGGTGCTTAGAGAGATTGCTGACAGGCTCACTTACCTGAGAAATCTCGAAAAACGTAAAGGCGAGATAATTTCTTCTATCACCGAGCAGGAGAAAATGACAGACGAGATAATGTCTGCTATCGAAAATGCAAAGACCCTTGTGGAGGTGGAGGATATCTACAGACCTTTCAAGCCGAAGCGTAAAACAAGGGCTTCGGTGGCAAGAGAAAAGGGGCTTGAGCCGCTTGCTGAACTTATCTTGACTCAGGATAAGAAATGCGACCCGCAGGTCGAGGGGTCAAAATTTATCAACGAGGAAAAGGGCGTAAAGTCTGCGGACGAAGCTTTGCAGGGTGCAATGGATATCATCGCAGAGGATATCTCTGACGACGCTGACCTTAGAAAATACATAAGAACGCTGTTTTCGCAGATAGGCGTGATAAGCTCAAAAGCGTCTGACGAGAATACCGAGTCAGTGTACGAGAACTATTACGACTATGCTGAGGCTGTGGGAAAGATAGCAGGTCACAGAGTTTTGGCCTTGGACAGAGGCGAAAAAGAGGGCGTTCTGAAAGTATCAGTGAATGTCCCAGAGGGCGCAGGTGAGAGAGCCTGCGTGTCAAAATATGTGAAAAATAAGTCAGAGTGCGGACAGCTTGTTACGGCTGCTTGTGGGGACGGCTATAAAAGACTTATTTATCCGTCCATAGAGCGTGAGATTAGGGCGGAGCTTTCGGCAAACGCTCAGGAGGGGGCAATAAAGGTGTTCTCCTCAAATCTCAGACAGCTTCTTATGCAGCCGCCTGTTAAAGACACTGTTACCCTTGGTCTTGACCCGGGATATGCTCACGGCTGTAAGACCGCTGTAGTGGACGCTACGGGCAAGGTGCTTGACACTGCGATAATCTACATTACTCCGCCAAAGAAGGATACAGAGCGTGCTAAGCGTATTCTGACGGGCTTTATAAAGAAATATGGTGTTACGACTATCTCCATAGGCAATGGCACTGCTTCAAGAGAAACGGAGCAGTTCACAGCCGAGCTTATCAAAGAAATTCCGCAGAAAGTTTCTTACATGGTGGTGTCTGAGGCAGGCGCTTCAGTTTACTCCGCTTCCAAGCTTGCGGCTGAGGAGTTTCCTGAGTATGACGTTTCACTGCGTTCAGCAGTATCAATAGCACGCCGTTTGCAGGACCCTCTTGCAGAGCTTGTAAAGATAGACCCAAAGGCAATAGGTGTTGGACAGTATCAGCATGATATGCCAAAGGCGAGAATGGACGAGGCTTTAAAGGGCGTTGTTGAAGACTGCGTAAACTCAGTAGGCGTTGACCTTAATACGGCTTCATACTCATTGTTGTCATACATATCGGGCATTAACATGACGGTGGCAAAGAACATTGTTTCCTACCGTGAGGAAAACGGAGCTTTCACCGAAAGGAAGCAGCTTATGAAAGTTCCAAAGCTTGGCGCAAAGGCTTTTGAGCAGTGCGCAGGCTTTTTGAGAGTGCGTGGCGGAAAAAATCCGCTGGATAACACGGCTGTTCACCCTGAGTCATATAAGGCCGCACAGGCGCTTATTGACAGGTGCGGGCTGAGCCTTGCGGACATGGGCGACGTAAAGCAGATAGCTGAGAAAGTCAATGCAATGGGCATGAAGAAGCTTGCCACAGATATCGGTATTGGTGCTCCGACGTTAAATGACATAGTGGGGGAGCTTGAAAAGCCGGGTCGTGACCCTCGTGACGAGCTGCCGCCACCGCTTATGAGGAGCGGCGACATTATGGAGCTTAAAGACCTGAAACCGGGCATGGAGCTTATGGGCACAGTGAGAAACGTTATAGACTTCGGAGCGTTCGTTGATATCGGCGTTCACGAGGACGGACTTGTACACATTTCTCAGATGTGCGACAGATATATAAAGCACCCTCTTGAGGTCGTAAAGGTCGGGGAGGTAGTTAAGGTTTGGGTAATTAACGTTGACCTGAAGAAAAAGCGTATTTCGCTTACTATGAAAAAGCCTAAGGGGTAAGGGATCCAACACGAAATAAGTTGGAAAAGTCCTAAATAAGTGGGACGTTGGTCTTACACTTTTGCGGCAGACTGAAGGGCTGTTAGAACAGCCCTTTTTTTGTTTGCAGCCAGGTGTGGTCTTGACGCAGGGAGCTGTGAAACGCCTTATGGCTTGACCTTATGGTATAATTATGGTAATATAAAATTGTACATAGACTATGTTATAAAAGGACGTGAAAAAATGCGGATCGCAGTTTGTGATGATAATGCTGTTTTTCTTCAGTTTTTTAAATCTATGCTGGCAAATGAACTTGAATCAAGGTCGGTCAAGGCTGAAATAGAAACGTTTACCAAAGCTGAGAGCTTTTTTTACTGCCATGGTAAAAAGCCTTTTTCGGCTATATTTCTTGACCTTGATATGCCTGAAATGACCGGTTTTGAAGTCGCGCGGCAGCTAGGTCAGAATGGTAATTGCTTCGTGATCTTTGTGACAAGTCATCAGGAGCTGGTTTATGACAGCTTTAATTTCATACCGCTGAATTTTATCTGCAAAGATCCTGATGCTGATGTTATGAAGGATAGGCTCCATATGGTAGCGGGACAGCTGACGGACGCATTGAAGCAGGAAAAGACAGTGGTTTTGGAGAATAGAGAGCAGGGAAGGATCTCTGTAAAGCTTCGGGATGTAACTTATATAGAGAGCAATAGCCACAGCATCATATATCATTTTGCAAATAATAAGGATACTATTGCTGTCAGAGATAGCATTGGAGAGATAGAAGAAGCTTATCGTAAATTTGATTTTATACGGGTGCATAAAAAATATATCGTCAATCTGAAATATGTTTTTAACATAAGCCGTTCAAATGAAACAGTGATCTTCAAAAGCGGTTCAGAGCTTCCCATGAGCCGAGGATATAAGAATGCAGTTGACGACGCTTTGACTGAATATCTGAGGAGAAAGTGATGACTATTACATTGTGGACGATATTTGAGATCTTTATAAACTTTTATCAGGGCGGTCTGGAAACATGGTTTATATATAAATTTCTTACGCCAAGATCTCATGAAAGGGCTAAGATATGGGCTGTTATATTTGCCGTTTGTGAAGGCTGTCTGGTCACTGCTTTTAATTATTTCACTGTATTTGAGGGCTTTGGAAGTGCTTTATACTGGGCAAGTCTGCTTGTTTTTGCGTTTTGCTTTTTTAGTGACAATGCAGTAAAGAAATTTCTTTCCATATCCATTTCGCAGGTTGCGATCTTGTTGATAACGTCATTGGAACTAAATGCTGTATCGTCATTTTTTAAAATATCCCTCAGGGAGCTTGTGGTCGAACAAAGCTTGCTTAGATCTGTGACGCTTATAATGATCCAGATCTCTATATTCATTGTATTTAGATTAATACTTATGGCCTTTAAACATACAGATGATTATACGGCTTCAGATTGGGTTACGATAATTGCAGTGCTTATTATTTCGTTTTTCCTCGTTATGGTAATACATGAACTGTCACTTTCGGCAGACGATGGCCATAGGCTGTATATAAATCTGTCATATATGCTTGTCTTTGTTCTTAATATACTTATATTCTGGATAATAAATTCTTTGATAAAAAAGAATCGGAAGCTCAAGGAAATGGAGATAGTCAAACTAAGAGAGCAGTATCTTGAGCAGTTTATCGGAAATGCCGAGTCGCAATATGACGCCATGAGAAAACTAAGGCATGATATAAAAGACAAATATGAAACGGTCAATGAACTGTTGAAAGTCCAAAAAATAGATGAAACGAGAAAATTTATCTCAGAAAGCTTTGACCTTATCGAGAAGTCGGAGTCCTATGTTAAAACGAAAAATAATATTGTAAATGCTATCGTTAACGCAAAGCTTACGATGGCTTCTTCCTTGGGGATAAAAATATCATGTATAACAGTTTCAGATTTTGAGGGAATAAAGGGAACTGACCTTTGCGACCTGTTGAGCAACACGTTGGAGAATGCTATAACGGCATGCAAGGAAATAGCCGACGACGCAAATAAATTTCTGTATCTGAAGATCGACCGAGAAACGGATACATATACGTTTTTGATAAAAAATTCAATAGATCATTCTGTTATGGATAGTAATCCAAGGCTTACGACCACAAAGGCTGATAAAAAACAGCATGGTCTGGGGACCTCCATAATCAGAGAGATAGCAAGAAAATATAATGGCAGATGCGATTTCTATGAGTCGGAGGGAATGTTTTGCTGTCAGGTAACATTGATGGCAGATACAACGGTCCTGAACTAATTGTTCCGGACCGTTGCTGCATTTCGTGACAAAAACCTGCAACTCATTCCAAAAAGCTTGACATATTGCTTTTATTCTAGTAAAATTCAAATTAGGGTAAGACAAAAGCGAGGCGGTAGTTTATGGATCTTGTTGTATCGGGTATACTTAATTTTTTGACCGAGCAGGAAGCTATCGGCAAAGCCGATGAGGTACAGGATTTTTATCGGTATGGCATAGAAATAACTATCTCATCAATGTTAAACATTGTGCTTGTATTGCTTATGGGAGCATTAACAGGGCATTTGCTGGAAAGCGTAATATATTTGGCAGTGTTTATTGCTGTCAGGGTTATTACCGGAGGGTATCATGCAGATACATATTTCAGATGCAATCTGCTGATGTGTTCAACATTTATTGCTACAGCTTTTCTTAATGACAAGGTATGCGGATATATAAATATATGGGTGATAGCTGCCTTTGTGGTGTTTGAAGAGATAATAGCTTTTGTATTCTGCCCTGTGGAGAACAAAAATAAGCCTATAGAAAAAGATAAAAAGCCAAAGTTCAAAGCGATGGGAATGATAGTTTTTCTGTTGCTTGATCTGTTTGGCGGGGCGATCATCAATAGATATCAGATGGTTGGATCTATGATCCTGTTAACAAATCTATTAATTGCAGTTTTAATAATATCAGCGAAGATCAAAGAAAAGAGGTGTGATAAGAATGAGATCATTTAAGAAATTGCTTGCCAGCCTTATTGCCAGAGCAACTAAGAGAATGGGTATAGCTGCCTGCGGATGTGCATCAATGTATGGTGGCTATCAAACTAAAGAGCCAAAAAACATTTACAAGAATTAAGCGTAAAGCTACAAGAATTACGATAAGCATTACAAAGACTTTATCATTTCCCCTTTAAATCTTGTGATACTTGTAAATGAGGTAACATTAGCAGGAAGATAACTTCCTGCTGGTGTTACCGTTTTTTTTATTTGTAGTGAGTTTAAGCTTTTGACAGTGAGTAAATTTGCTTTTAGGCACAAAAAAATTCCGCCCTACAAAAAGGATGCGCTGTACTATTCGGTTTTCAAAGAACGGGCGGAGGCTATAGAGAAAGCCCCCTCACTTTCCATGCTGAAAAGTTGAGGGGGCTACAACCAAGTTTTTTAATTTTCTAAAAGATTTTTGAGCTTTGCTCTGATTTTTGCCGAAGGCATAAAGAAAGAGCGCCCAGCAAGGTTTTTACTTGCTGAGCGCTCTTGAAACTGTGCCGGAGATTGCCGTCCCCGTTCGGCTGGGGATACATGGTCAGAATGTGGGTGTCGCTTGCCGCCTTTCGGAAAGGGACTTGCTGCCAAGCTCGCTTTCAGGAAAATAGGCGGTGGCGGAATGATCCGTCACCGCCTATCGTGTTTAGGCTATTTTGATTTCGGAAGCGTCGGCTTATTTAACCTTGGATTCCTTTCTCTTTTTGCCGCTTACGCCCAGCAGAGTCAGAACGCCGCACAGAGCAGCCAGCCAACCGATGTGGTTGCTGCTGTCACCGGTCTGAGGACACTTGGTGGAGTCGTCATTTCCTGGCTTATTGGTGTTATTATCACTGCTGCCTGTATTGTCGGTGTTGCCGCCGTCGGGGAGCTTGTCGATGACCGTATTCTCGCTGCGCTTGGCGCCGCAAACGGTGCATTCCTCGTGCTTGATGCCGGTGGCCTCCTTGGTAGCGGCCTTGTCGATCACCCACTGGAAGCTGTGTGCTGCCGTGTCGGCCTTGTCGCCGCACTCGCACTCATGCCAGTGGTTGGTGCCGTCATACTTCCACACTGTACCGTAGCTGTGGGTATGATTGCTGCCTGTTGCGGGGATCGGTGCGGTTTCAAGAACCTTCTTGCAGACGGTGCATTCCTTATGCTTAGCGCCGTCGGCGGTTTCGGTAGCTGCCGTGTCAACGATCCACTCGCTGGCGCTGTGAGCCGCAATATTGGCCTTATCGCCGCACTCGCACTCATGCCAGTGATCGGTGTCGTCATACTTCCACTCGGTTCCGTAGCTGTGGGTATGGCTTGGAGGCGCATCCTTATAGGTGGCCTCGAGCTTCACATCATTGCCGGGCATGGTGAAGGTGGTAGTTGCCTTGGTGGCGTTTGCCAGAGTGACATTGCCCTCCAGCACGACCCACTTGTCAAAGACCTTGCCTGCCTCCGGTGCGTCCGCCGTAACGGTCACAACGGTGTTCTGCGCGATCTTGTCCGTGATGAGTGTCCCTGCGGCAACGGAGGCTGTGCCATTGATAACCGTGACAATGTATCCGGTCGTAGCGGAGTTCTTTACGAACCTTGTCTCGCCGCAGTCGGCGCACTGGCAGGTGTAGAGAATTCCTTCGCTCTTGCCCTGTTTTGCGGGTTTGCCGCCGTCCCAGTCGTGGCTGAGCTTATTAACGACATGACCGTAGCGGATAATCTGTCCGCAGCCGGCTGTGCACTGCTGGTCACCGCTATAGCCTGAGGTGGTGCATCCTGGCTTAACCTCATTGATCAGCTTGTAGTTATCGGCAATTTCGTGGAGGGACGGGGTTGAGACGCCCTTATGCGCGATCCTGTCGCACGATGTGCAGTACTGGTTGCCGGAATAGCCCTTCTCGGTGCAGGTCGCCGTTCTTTCATCGCGCAGCTCAAAGGGGCCGCTATGCTCGAAGTCGCCGGTCTCGCCCTTTACGGTGCCGCCGCAGGCCGTGCAGCGGTAGTCGCCCTCATAGGCGCGGTGTCGGCAGTCGCCCGATTTGGCGTTATAGCGTTTGCCGCCATGGCTCGCGTCTGTGGTTGCCGAGTTGGCCGTGCCGTAGTAGTACAGCGGCTGCAGTGGACCGGTATGACCGGCGTTTGCAGGTGGGTAGATATCCGAACCGGCACTGATGACATGGCCGCAGTCTGCGCAGGCGGTGTCGCCGGTGTAGCCCTTACGGTCGCAGATCTGCTCCTTCGCATTGAGCACCGTGGTGCCGCCGCTGTGGTCACAGCCTGCATAGACAGGCTCAAAGAAGAAACTGCCGCCGCCGGGGGCACCCATGGCGCTGAACTCTGGGATCGTGCAGCCCCACTCAAGGG
>OHOK01001213.1_pt1 | contig 10430 bp, 3 predicted proteins | sample 1569731 | NCBI WGS metagenome assembly OHOK01 (sample SAMEA3879559, study PRJEB24766) | human gut metagenome | biome: human-associated habitat; feature: feces | place: USA | collected 1985/1987
ATGACAATGGTGGCTGGGGAGGTTCAGGTGCTATTTATGAGTGGTTTAATACCGGATATTATGCAGACAAGAATCACAATCAGGGTATATTCTCAGTAAAAATACCTGAAAGAACAGGATATAAATTCTGCGGATATTGGACAAGGAAGAACAATTCACTGAATACAGATGAACCTATGCTTGAAAACACATATAAATGGCTTGTTGATGGAACCGTAAAAATTGGTGACAATGGAAGCCTTAGCAATTTAAGCAGTACAGATTTTTCAAAGAATACCACTCTTTATGCTTTATGGGTACCAAAGGAATTTACTATTACATTAAGCTCAGAGGATGCTGATATATCACATGGAACACCAAAGTACACAGAAGTGTATGGTTATTATGATTATGCCAATGTTCCAAAGGTATCCACTAACGGAGCTACAAAAGAAGATACACCTTCATCAAAGTTTACAGGAGGCTGGGAAACATTTACAGCTCCATATACCGGAGAATATACATTTACTGACGGCAATGGAAATTCCAAAAAGGTTACACTTAAACAAGGTGAAACCATTAAGATATACAACAGCACAAACTAAAAAAAAAGGAGAAAACAAATGTCAAATTTAAAGGAAAAAGCAAAACTTAACAGAAAAAAGCTTTTATCAGCAGCTGTTATTGCAGTGTGCGGTATTGCTGGATTAGGTTATGCATGCATGACTAATTCTCCAAAAGAAAATATTACGATTGCAGACAAAGGCAAATATATATCGTCAGATACAGGCTCCAGAGAAATCACAAATGAAATGTATGATTTTAATAAGGTATCATCCCATAAGATTATACAGTCAGCAGTTTCTTTGGAAGAGTCAGACAGTGTCAAATCGCTTGGAAACAATATGTATATGGTTCCAAGTGATTATACTGACGAAAATATTACAGAAACATACAGTGATGATGTTATTACTGTAAGCGGAAATGCTGCAGACACTGAAATTAAAAACGAGTATGACAGTCAGGAGTCTGCTTTGAAAAAATATCTTGATGGAGAAAATACTACAGGCAATGATTTACGCGTAGCTGTGATTGACTCGGGTATTTCAGGATATGGCACTGATAATAGGATTTTGAAGGGTGCCAATTTCTCAGCAACAGGTGGTGATGACTTCTCTGATGATAATGGACATGGTAATGTCATGGCTGGTATTATTTCAGAAATGACTGCTGACAATGTAAATTTAATGCCGGTAAAGGTTATTGACTCATCAGGCCGTGGAACGGTTGCTTCCTTATATAAAGGAATTGAGTATGCAGTAGAGCAGAATGTTGATGTAATCAATCTTTCTGTTACCACGGCATCAAGTGATAATGGACTTATAAAAAAGGCAGTTAAGGACGCAGTAAATGCAGGAATAACAGTTGTTGCTGCCGCCGGTAACTATGGAACAAACGCAGATTACTATTCACCTGCAAATATTAGTGAAGTTATTACTGTTTCATCAGTTGATAATGACCTCAATCCATCAGAGTTTACAAACTATGGAAGCTGTATTGACTATGCTGCGATTGGCGAGACCGAAAAAGCATCAGGTACATCAGTATCAGCAGCAAAGGTTACAGGTATTGTTTCTTTATTAAAAGGTGTTGACAAATCATATTCAACAAATGACATTGAAACAATTCTTGATAAATATGCTGTTAATACAGGTAAGAATAGCCAGTATACAGGAAGAGGAATACTTGCACTTGAAAATGTAAATACCAATAAGGTTGAAGAAAAGAAAATAGAAGACAAAAAGGAGCAGTACGAACCTTTAATTGAAAAAATTAAAAGAGAAACAAAAAAGAAATATAAGAACTGGAATGAATTGTCAGCAGATGATTTGAATGAACTTATCAAGAATGACACTGAAGACCATATAGCTTATTTCTGGCAGGGACTTAATGATGCTGAAAAAGTAGACGTACTAAAAAAGAGCCATTACCTCAATCAGGATATAAGCGTTTTTGATAGCGAAACCAATGAGTCAGCAGAAATGTAATATGCAAAACATCTTGAAAATGATTTTAATTTTAAAGATGAAGTATATACATCTAATTGGCGAGATTTTAAATTATGGGATAGTAATTCTGGATTTTATTATTTAAGATATACAGGAGACGCAACAGGTTATTATCGAGTAAGTATTACAATTGACAGCAATAGTGCACATACAGGTAGATATCATTTATCAGTTGCTTTTCATTCAGGAACTGATATATACAATTCTTTTAAAATAAATAATCCTGAAGGCACTACAGAAGGAGACAATTATTATATCGGAGCAACAACATTTACTATGACATTAGCGAAGAAAGGATATTCTGCCATAACAGCTACAGCAATGGGACCAATAGATCTTCCATATGCCGGATTTACAAGTTCTACTAAACCTAATTGGTATGCGCCAATGTATAATAATCCAGACTGTCAAAAAGTTGGATGGTATAGCGCAGGAGATCATGCTACATGGACATTTGAAAACAATGAAAAACATATCTGGAGTCTAACATGTAATCCAAATGGAGGAACACTTGTTGGAGGCAATTTTAGTACTAATGCTGGAACGTCAAATAGTCATACAGTTAAAGTTACTGCACAACAAACATATTATTATGCGCTGGGTACTGCTAAAAAAGATGGGTATACATTTTTAGGATGGTATACAGATCCTGAAGGAGGAACTCAAGTTTATAATTCAAATGGTTATTTTGTGGTTGGTGATTATTGGAATTTTAAAAACCAGTGGCAATATGCAGGAAACCTTACAATTTATGCCCATTGGAAACTTGCAAACAGGGATGTTACCATCAATCCTAATGGCGGCGTAATCCTTGGACTGCATGATGATATGACGGAGAAATTAAGCTGTCAGATAGGAAGTAATGTAGACGTTTCAAAAACATTCTTACAAGATAAGAATTTTACTATGGAACGTCCGGGATATACCTTTAAAGGCTGGAGTACTGATGCTAACGCTTCAAGCGGTGACACGACATATAAAGTACCTAATGATGATTCTATATTATACGCCATATGGGAACTAAAATCAGGTGAGCAACCGCAGTTCATTAATATGAAGAGCGGTGCAATAAAGGTTTCATATGCTGATTATGATATGAGTGTAGAAAAAATTACAGCAATAGATAAACCGGCCAAGACAGATAATATATTTGACAGATATGATGATGCCAGCAATTATAAGTACATCAGCTCAAATGGAGTATTGCCGGGAAGTGATACATTTAGTCAAGATACTACGCTTTTTGCCAAGTTTACAAATTCACCAGTTCCGGCATCACAGGTATCGCTGACATATATTGGCGCAAATGGAGCAATTAAAACAGAAACATATGATAAAAACACTGAAGTTACTGTTAATCCGCCAGATGGTCTTGATATGAATCAGACAGGACGGAATTTTAGCAAGTGGTATGAAACCGTCGGCACTGATGTAAGTAAAACATATAATAATGGTGATAAGTTTACCATTACAGCAGACACTGTACTTGAGGCCAGATGGACAGCCGCAGATTGTAATATAGCACTTAAATATTTTATCAGAGATATTCAATCAGATAATTATACACATATTGCATCAAAAGATAAGACTATTGCCAAAACATACGGTACAAAAGTAAGTTCATTTATAAATGATTATATTGATAACATTGAAGGATGTCATTATGTACAATATGAAGCTGATAGTCAGGCAGTTGTTAATAATATGACAATTAATCTGTATTATGACAGAAATTCATATGTGCTTCATCTGACGGCAGACGAAGGAATTGATCCAAAAAGTCTTGGTATTTCCAAAGAGGATGCTGAAACAAAGAAAAGTATAGATTTTAACTATGAATATGGTGCAGATGTAACAACGTCTGCAGAAGAAGAAATAGGCTATAGATGGCGTGGATGGACCACATCGCAGGATGCAGCCAGTTTAGAAAAAGAACTTGGTATTGATTTATCTAAAATGAAACTTAAGCTTAATATGCCAGCTCACGATGTTTATCTTACCGCTACAGCTCAAAAAGGCAATTATAAGCTTACAGTTATTCCGCGTGAAAAGAGTGATACTGAAAATATTAGAACAAGCACCGTTTATTGGAATGATTCTGATAAAGAAGAAACTGAAAAGGGCAGTGCTTTTAAACAAGGCGCAAGTAAAGAGATTTATCTTGATTTCAAAGAAAATCGAATTATAAATACACCCGTAAGAAATGGCTATGATTTTGCATACTGGGAGATAACTGATTCAGAAGGAAACATTCAGACTGGCGATACAGCTGCAGTTATGAATAGTAAAATATTTACAATGGGTGCCAAAGATACTGTTATTACTGCACATTGGACTCCTAGAAATGATACAGCATACAAAGTATATCATTGGGTACAGAAACCAACAGGAAATCCAGACATTCTTGATTCAAATAATTATGAATTGAGAAAAGAATGGTCAAATACTTATTATGGAACGTCTGATACATTTGTAACACCTGATGTTTATACAGAAGACGGATTGAAAACTCCAGTTTCGCAAACAAAAAATATTAATGCGAATGGAACAACAAGATTTGATTTTTACTATACAAGATATGGACTTACTATTAATTATAATGCAGGTGTAAGTGATACCGGCAAAAAAGCAGGATTTAAGAATATTCCTCAAAAAGGTACAGATGGAATGTATTATAAGACTGACGAAAACGGTCTTATTTTAACAAGTAGTTCTGCAAATGGAAATTTTGTACCGTTACAGACAACTCTTGTGTATGGTAATGATGTAATGGATGTTAAATCTGCCGATAAGATGAAACTTTATCTCAGAGGCTATGAACTTTCAGATATTGAGTCATGGATTAATGATTATTACCAGATTTATATCTCAAGCAAGCCTAATGGAAATTCAGGTCAGATAGAAAAAATCAAGAAATTAATTGCCAACGGAAATATGCAGATCACTGTTACTGCAAACTGGAATCCAAAAACATATCATATCAATATTGATCCTAGACGTCTTAACCCAAATAGTACAGAGAATGCACTATCAAGAGATACAACAGAGGATAATTTAAACAGCGATGGAACAATTTTGATTCACGAAGTTTATGACCACGGTTTTTATTCAGGAAAAGGCCAGTGTCTCGACAGCGAGCTTATAACAAACCTTCCTGCTATTGCAAAAAGAGAAGGATTTGATCTTGAGGGTTATTTTAACATCAAAAAGCCTGAAACTGATAATTCTGAAGCAGATAACAATAGTGTAAAAAATCGTAAAGAAATTATTACTAACAAAGGAGAAATTCTTATTAGTAACGATTATTATGCAGATGATAACACAAACTCAGAAGATGACAGCGTTACAATTTATGCGCATTGGTTAGACAACAGTAGACCAAGCACTGATGATAAAGATACTTATCTTCAGGCAAGGACAGATGAAACAATTAACAGTAAAGTATATGCAACTGCTACTGCAAATCATGAAGCTATAACTCGAAATAACAATGCAAACGTATTGTTTGGTACAGCTCTTACAACTAATGCTTGGTCTACACAATGGATAAATAAAAATCTTATGATAGACTTTCATTCACTTGATATGGGTTCTGGTATCAGCAGGTTGTTAACAAAGAACAATACAGATCTTGAAGAACTTAAGAATATAAGCAAATTTAAGGATTGGAATGATTCAACATTCAAGCCTACTATTAGTAGAAAAGATGTCTCATCTTATGTTACTAATAAGAATGATAAGATTGACAGAACAGAAGGCTCTGAAACATACTACGGTATTGCAACAGACAGGTCTTCAAATCTTACAGAGACTAAAATTCTTACAACAAAAATAGATAAAACCGCACCTGACGGAAACTATACTATTAAAACAGGTACTCTTATCAATGCTCTCAACAGCAATTATTGTACAGGAAGTGGTACTAGCCTTCAGATTGATGAAACAGCTGGAACCATGTCAGTTAATGATGATGGAATGAGAACTGAATTAAAAGTAACTGTTACTGATAAAAATGGAGACGGAAACGCAACGACAGATGTATCAGGTGTTAAATATGTATGGATGAATGTTTATGATTCATCAAAGTCAGAAGATACTGGCATTACATATATCTGTCACAAAGTATCAGGTAACAAGTACGACGGTGTATATATAGCAACAGAACTTAGAGCATCTGATATGCAGACTCTGCGTGATTCAAATGTAGAATTTGATAAAAATGTGGATAAGCTGCCAAATCTTTATAAAGATTTTAAGGATGCATCAAAAATTACTGCAAAAATATATGTTTGTGATGAGGCTGGAAATGTAAGAAATATTACAGGAAAAGTTATAAATCCTAAAACACCTGAGCCGGGAAATAAAGGCACATGGGAGAAAAAACTGGATCCACAGCCGGAGACAAATCCACAGCCAGATCCAAACCCTGATAACAATAAGGAAATTATTGAATCAAGAAATATAAGTATCTACAGCCGCATTGAAAGAGATGATAAAAATTCTCCAGTAAATAAAGCAGGCACAGTTTATCCGGTAGTATCATCTGATGAATATGGCCCTAAATTCCTGCTTGGACAGTCTGGAAAAGTACGTATAATAACATATGGTTATGTAAGTACAGTTGATGTGGAATTTCCTAAAGCATTGCAGGAAGCATCTCTTCTTGATGTTGCAAGAGGTCAGTCACTCAAGCTTATGGGAACAGTAAATAAACTTACAGGAACAGATTCTGGAAAAGCCGTTAGTCCTGTAATAAATCTTGACAATATATATACAGCAAATGATTGTACTAGAACTTATGATTATGACTTTACAGTTCCATTATATCTTGGTGATTCAAATATTAGTTTTCTCAATCATGATATAGGTTGGACTACTGAAAATCTTGTGTATAAGAAAACTAAGATTAACACAGTCGAAACAGCGCATAAGAATAATGAAAATGATATATCAGAATCAGCGTTTAATTGTGGAACTGATAAAAAGAAGCCTAATGATAATATGCTTGTTATGACACAACGTAAAATTGCTGAAAAGACAGGAATAAGCTTACCAACTGTAAGTAAAACTATAAGATTACTATGTGAACCTGAAGATAAAGAAACAATCCCGTTTCTTCAAAAGATAAATAGTGGAGCTTATAGAGTTAATCCTAATGTTTTGTTCAAAGGAAGTCATAATAACAGAATGGGAATATGTTTTAAATACATACAAACCCAAAAAGAAAACGAAATTAATAGCGTTAGGGAATGATCCTAACGCTATTTTTATCGTCATCTATCTATATCTAAATTTCTATTGTGATTTTTAGCTACATCTTCCCAAGTTTTAATGAATTGCTCTGCAACATTATCTGGAAGTCTATTTAATACATTGTTTATTTTATTATAAGTCTTATCAATTTTATCTTCTAATTTTCTATTTTCACTCGAAAGAGAACTATTTTCTCTTTCGAGTTCCATAACACGCTTTGAAAGTGATTCAATCTTATTGCTTGTTGTTGTGCTATTAAACTCTTTAATATTCTTATCTAGCTTTTCTGTTGCCTTCTTTAAATAGCTTTTTTCATTAGCTGAAATATGCTTTGCTTCCCACATTTCAGCTGGAACAGTTACAAACTTCTGCTTATTAATAAAACCCTTCTCAGTAACTTTTGCTTCACTTGGATACATCATAGATACTTGAGATATTTTATCTACTTCCATTACATAAGCTTTTTTTGCTTCATATTCAGCTTTTAATGGTATAAGGTTATCTTTTATAGCTTGTACTTCATCATGAGCCTCAGAAACTATTTGAGAAGCTTTTTGACTTACTTCTTTCAATCGTTCTGTTGCAGATTGTCTTTTAAGTTCATCTATACTTTTATTGCCTTCCCTTGTAGCTTCATTTAGAACATTGCATTTAATATTAGCTCTATCCAAATGCTCTTGTAAATCTTTATGGAAACTTTGTAAATCACTTCTTGATACCTTTTGTTTTGCATTAACTTTAAGTATGTCTTTCTTAGAATCATATACAACTGGAACAAATGAAAAGTGCATATGTGGGGTAGCTTCGTCGAGATGCACATAAGCCGATACAACATTGTCATCTCCATATCTATCTTCAAGGAATTTATAGCTTTCTTTGAAAAAATCCTCTTGTTGGCTGGGGTCTAAATCTTTAGGAGCAGTTACGACCCAAGAACACATCACATTAACATCTTTACGATTTAAGCACTTAACTTCATTACATCTTTTTTTCACAAATTCGCCTTGGCTCATATCTCTATTAGGAGCTAAATTATAGTTTAAGTGGCTCTTGGTAGTATCAATACTTTCATTCCCAAATTTAATGTATTCTCCATCTTTACCTCTCGCTCTTTCATAATGAGCGAACATATGCCCCAATGCTCCTTTTGTATATTTAGCTACATGTGCCATATTTATCTCTCCTTACTTTGCACCCAAAATAGTCTAAAATGATACTTCAATTTTAGCACTATTTTTTTGGTGTAGCAAGTTATACCAAAATACTTTTGAAACTTGCTCTCCGAGGGTAAGGGCTTTGCCCTCGCTTCGCTCACCCAGTCGAGGTTGCTCGACACCAAAAAGGGTCTAGACCCTTTACCCATTATCGCTCGGCACAAGCCAAGAAGCCGAACCCTTCTGGTTCAACTTCGTTGCAAGAGCGTACCACCATTCGTTACATCAAGGTAGTATTTTAAAAATTTTATTTCGGATCTGCGTTGCAGCACTCATAAAATTTTTAAAATCTCCACCTTGATTCCACTACTGGTTTTATAAAAATAGCTTTATAACATCTACAACTGTATTAATTATTGAACAAATTAAGAATATTTTATCTTTTTTATCCATTGTTATATCCTCCTGAAAGACTGTATTTACCCTAATATTACTTAGGGATATTTCCTTATACACATTTCAAAAGGAAAATATAATTATAAATTGCACTATTATTCATATTCGCCATTTATAATTCTACAAATAGTAGTAGTTCCAAGCGAAGTCCTCTCAGCTATTTTTCTATAACTTAATCCTAAAGCCCTAAGCTCTTTAACTTCATTCACTTGTTTATCCGTTATTTTTTTAGGATTGACTAATGCTCTTGACTTTAAGTCCTTAATTTCATTTTTTAATTCTTGAATTTCATTTGATTTTTCATCTTCAAATCTTTTAATTAATCTATTTATTCTTCCTTGATAAAAGTCCTCTATATTATTCAGTTTAAGTTTAAGTTCTTCATTTTCTTTGACTAAACTTTCAACTAATTCATTCATTGATTTATATGGATTTTTAAAAGTTGACATTAAAACTAACCTCCTTGTACCACCGTTCCAAAACAATGGTACATTAAGACCGAGAATGAAGTCAATAGCACCTTGGAATAACGGAGCGAGTGCCTTGTGCCGAGTGAGTATATGCCGAGAAAGGCTATTGATGGAATGAAGGTCAGACACTATTGCTCCAGAGGAGCAACACCCCTAAAGGTGTTGTTCCTCCTGCCTAACGGCAAGTGAATATTGCTTTGGTTACTTTGGCTCAAAGTAACTGGGTGTCGGGTAAAACCCGACGAGGGAGTTCGAGGGTGATACCCTCGTTCTTAGAAAGCCCCGAAAGTGGCTTTCTAAGAAGATATAAGAGGAACTTAACCATAAAAATACTATGTAAGCCTTATAATTACTAACTTTCTTTAAAAATACAACAGGTCATCAGCTATGACACTACAACAGGTCATAGCTGATGACCTGTTGCTATACATTTTGACACTTAAAATGTCAAAAAATACTTGAATTAGTTCAAATATGATACTATAATAGTTCACATAAAGGTACTGGAAAATTTTATGAGGGGATGAAAATCGATGAATCAAGATATTATTGTCAATTCAAATGGAGGGAATATATATACTCCTAATATTATTAGCTTTGAGGAAAGACAAATTGAACTAGAAAAAATAGAAGAGAAAGAAGAAAAACAAAGACAACTAAATGAAAGATTACGCAAGAATAGCCCATTTAGCAATTTTTATCAATTTAATCGTGATTTTTCTAAACAAATGATTTGGTTAGCTGGTAAAAATGCTAAAGCCCATCAAATATTACTTTTCTTACTTGACCAAATGGATAGTTACAATGCATTAATGTGTTCATACAAGGTTATTCAAGAAGCTTTGGGAATAAGTGAAAGTACTGCTAAAAGAGGAATAAAATTATTAAAGGAACATGGGTTTATAGGAGTTTACAGAAGTGGTTCAAGTAATATTTATGCAGTTAATAAAAATTTAGCATGGGGAAGTTGGGGAACAAATCATAAGTATGCTAAATTTGAGGCTAAAATAATAATATCTGAAAGTGAACAATCTAAAGATATTCAAATA
>OHOK01001219.1_pt1 | contig 10402 bp, 8 predicted proteins | sample 1569731 | NCBI WGS metagenome assembly OHOK01 (sample SAMEA3879559, study PRJEB24766) | human gut metagenome | biome: human-associated habitat; feature: feces | place: USA | collected 1985/1987
TAACTTCCAACCCGAACGTCAGGAAGGAACCTGTGCGCTCGGATACCAGAAAATGCTTGAGCAGGAGCGCCCCAGTGGTCAGCAAAAGTGTGGCGATGATAATGGGCAGAGTCTCCTTCCAGAATTTCCGGATGTCGAGACCGGCTCGTTTTTGAAAGTACCAGTTCATGATCAGGCCGCTGGTCAGGAACATCGAAATGCCGGTAGAAAGTGCAGCACCGATGATCCCGATCCATTTTGTGAAAAGAATGGTCGTCAGGATGTTCAGGACAGCGCTCAGAAAATAGATCTTTGCACGGAAACCGTACTGCCCCTTGATCTGCAGAATGCAAAGTCCGAGATTCTGCGCCAGATCGATGGAAAATGGAAGCATGACGATGATTGCAACCCAATAGGCTTCTTCGTAGCCTTCTCCGACCCACAGCAGCAGAAATTCACGCCCGAAAACGATGAAGCCGGATAAAACCAGAAGGATGATGTAGAAGGTGATCCGTCCTATCCGGATGAACAAATCCGATACTTTCTGCAGACCGTTTTCTTCTTGATACAAGGCGCTGAGTTTTGGATAAAAAACACCGGAGACCTGTGTGCCGAACTGCATGTACATCATGTAAATTTGAGCGCCGACAGAATAAACGGCAACGACTGCGGTGTTGAACATTCGTCCCAGAATGACCTGATCTGTTTTCCAGAAGATCTGATCCGCAATGCTTCCAAGCAGGATGGCAGCAGAAAGCCCAAGGATATTTTTCACGATCCGGGAATCTTTGGGCTGTTTTGTGATCCGTATTTTTAGTTTTTGGGTCACATAGCCATACCGAATTCCAATGGTCAGGAGGTTCAGAAGGACGATCACCACCGAGACTGTGATTGCATATGGGATCCGGCTGACGCACAAAATGACCAGAAGCGGTTGGATGACCTGCATCAGGATGGATAATATACGCAAAAAGGTGTACTTCTCATGCCCGGTAAGCACAGTCAGATAAACCGAACCCTGCAAGGTGAAAGTCATATTTACGAACAGAAGGATCAGAATAGCAATGCTTTCGTTCAGCTCTGAGGTACTGAATGAACCTGCGTAGAAGCTCCGGAAGGCAAACACCACGGAAACTCCGACCAGATCCAGAATGATTGCCAGAAACCGATAGATGCTTCTTGCCATCGACAGGGTCACAGCGGCTTCTTCATGGTCGCTGCGCCCCAAGGCGTTGCAGTAGTTCCTTAGAATACCGGCCGACACACAGGACTCGAAAACAGTGACATACGAAAAGAATGAGCCGACGATCTGATACAATCCGTATTCACTTTGTCCGAGAAAGTGCAGGAGAACTGGGACGTAGATCATACTGACAACTACGCTCAGGAACACCTGTATATAGGATAATATTGCACCTTTTTTTCGTTCATTCATGGTTTAGTTATTATTGTTTGATGAATATTCTGATGCTTCTCTTCACTTTGCGAAGTATCGTCCACAGAGAAATATGATCGTTCTTTATTAATTGGAACGAGATGCTTTTTACGATAGTTTCTGTTCTCAAATAGTGATTTCTTCGCCAATTCGGGTATTTTTCTTCAACCCATTCACGTGTTTTTCGGAGCGCCTCTTTATTTCCATCAAAGCTTTCCAGAATACGGATAGAGTTATAAACCAATATATGCAAAATTGCCAGCCACTCTAGCTCGTCGTGGTATTCTGTTTGTATGGGTTCAGTCAGTTGCTGTAGTGCTGTATCAAATGCTCTCACGATGTCAAGCGCTGAATCCTTAGGCGGACTCTGCAATGTACTTCCGGGCCGCCTTACATAATGATATAAGCACTCACCAAGGGTATATTCTTCCCCAATTGCAGCCAGAATTGCTGTCGCAGATGCAAAGTCTTCTCCGATTTTTACTCCTTGTACTAAGTGAATCCCGCACTCACAAAGCGCCCTGCGCTCATAAATCTGCATACATAACGAATCGCTGTACAACAAACCGGTATGCGCACTCGCTTCACTGTATTCTTTGAGCCAACGATCATGCTTTTCCAGAAGAACTCCATTTGGTGAACGGACATCATAATTAAATGCCAACACTTTCGGATGATATTTTTTCAATAGAGCAATGATTTTATCCAATACAATCGTATCGACATAATCATCCGCATCCATAAAGAAGATATGCTGTCCATCTGAACGTTCAAGGCCATATTCCCGGGCTGAGTTTTGTCCGCCGTTTTCCTTTTTATAATATTGGATATCCAACGGGGAACTGTCAATCAACTTTTGGATTTTAGCGCTGAACTCCGGCTTTGAACCATCATCAACAGCAATGATTTCAACTTCATGTGCATGTGCACACTGTAAGGAAGCAAGGCACTTTGAAAAATATTCTTCAGGCGTATTATAAATTGGTATAATTATAGAAAGCGTTTTCATGGTTTCCTCGTATGTGGTTTTATGCCTCCAAAATATCCGCAATCCGCTCACAGGCATGGCCGTCGCCATAGGGATTGCTTGCCTTGCTCATAGCATCATACTCTGCCTTGTCCGACAGCAGACGACTGAATTCCTTGTAAATAGTTTCCTCTTCCGTACCAACCAACTTCAGTGTACCTGCGGCAATGCCTTCCGGGCGCTCGGTGGTGTCACGCATTACGAGAACCGGCTTACCCAGAGAAGGAGCCTCTTCCTGAATGCCACCGGAATCAGTCAGGATCAGATAGCTGCGGCTCAGGAAGTTGTGGAAGTCCAGCACGTCCAGTGGCTCGATGATATGGATACGATCATCGTCACCCAAATACTCCTGCGCAATTTCACGCACAACTGGGTTCATGTGAATGGGATAAATTGCCTTCACGTCCGGATGCTCGTCCATGACCCGGCGGATTGCTTTGAACATGTGCCGCATCGGTTCACCAAGGTTTTCACGGCGGTGTGCTGTAATCATGATCAGACGGCTGTCTTTCGCCCAATCCAGTTCGGGGTGTGTATAATCTGCCCGCACCGTTGTTTTCAGCGCGTCAATTGCAGTGTTGCCTGTGACATAGATGCTGTCCGGGTCTTTACCCTCCTTCAGAAGATTCTGCTTTGACAACTCTGTCGGAGCAAAATTATACTGGCTGATGATGGACACTGCCTGGCGGTTGAACTCTTCCGGGTAGGGGCTGTAAATGTTATAGGTGCGCAGTCCGGCTTCCACGTGTCCGACCGGAATCTGCAAGTAGAAGCAGGCCAGCGCTGTCACAAAGGTGGTAGATGTATCACCATGCACCAGTACGACATCCGGCTTTGCTTCTTCCAGAACGGTTTTGATTCGTTCCAGAATATTGACTGTTACATCAAACAGCGTCTGCTTGTCCTTCATGATGGAAAGATCGTAATCCGGTACAACAGAAAACGCTTCCAACACCTGATCCAACATCTGCCGGTGTTGGCCGGTCACGCATACAATCTTTTCAATGTTTTTGCGCTTCTTCAGCTCATTGACCAATGGGCACATCTTGATTGCTTCGGGGCGAGTACCGAAGACTAGCATTATTTTTTTCACAGCATGGAACTCCTTCCGATTAATACGTTTATTTTTTCTTTTTAACCCACGTTGCTGTTCGACAGATAGCACGGATTAGACCATTAAATTTTGTTTCTGCGACAAAAGCAGCTATATGAACTTGGAGTATATGCGGTATAAAAGGAAAATAATCAATTAATTTTCTGGAAAGTTCGGTCTGGTAAACTTCTTGCTCGGATCGCCACGAACCATTGAAATGATGAATCGTAAGGGTGTTTTTAGTGAGTTCTGTTTTACCTGTTTCAAAGCTTTTAGGACATAGATAATCTTGTGGGAGCAATGTAAAAGTGCGAATCGTCTGTTTCTGATTGTTTGGAATAAAGAGATATTTGTAATTCTGACTACATTTGTGGTTTGGTCCAATGAACTATCAGGCAACAGAAAGTGGGCTGTTTTATATTCATTCAGAAACTCTGTGAACATCGGATTGCCTTTTTCGCATGCCATCAGTCCAGTTGGAATAGAATGCTCAGTTTCAAAACCCGAAACTGCATGGTATTGCAGCAGACTGTCCAAAGGAGCAATCACTTCAACATCTGTATCCATGTAGATACCGCCTTCATGAACCATAGCATACAGTCGTGCAACATCACTGACAAATGCCCATTTCTTTGCCTCGTATGCCTCCCGGACATAATCGCAACAATTCAAATCAAAGTTACTCTCGTTCCACTCTTTGATCTCGTAGTCAGGGCAATATTTTTTCCACGAGGCGATACATTTTTGCGCCAGCTCCGGCAGAGGATTTCCACCGAACCAGCAGTAATGGATGACTTTAGGAATCATTTTGTTTTCCTTTCAATATTGTTTATTGCCATATTTTATACGGAACGACGACAATTGAATCTCGCATCAGATACAGTATAAAAAAGGCGGAAAATACGAGGATGACGTAGAAGTTGATGGATTTTATTCGGGTATATCTATGACTCAATAATTTGCCAAGCATTAGGACCATTAGCCCTTCGAAAAAGAGATTGGTTCTGCCCAAAGTGCTATTGATAATACTCAATGAGGAACAAGCAAATGCCAGCATAATAACACTGCCGACGATGATGTTTTCTTTTTCGGTGAGTTTTTTCCAGTTATTGTAGTAGGCTATATAGAAGATAAGGTATAGCGCAACCAAGAGAATGCCGCTTTTCCAGTTCCCGAATGGGCCGGTTACATAACTGCCGCCGTAGAGAACCTGGTACTTTTCTTTGGAGTGTTGGAGAATAAATGGGTAAAGGACGGGCAGTATTATTAAAGCCGCTGACATACACAAAATACCATCCCGTAAAAAAACAGAGGGTTTCCTGCAACGTTTCTGCCCATAAAATAGCATCATGACGGGAAGCGCAAAGAGAACAATTACGGTTGGATGGAAACCTATCGCAATAATCATTCCAATCACAAAGCCAATAGGAAATCTTTGAAAGCGTCCCTTATTGTATGGCATTTGAATAGAATAATTCTTTTCAAGGCTGCTATATGAAATCAGAGCAGTAACAATCGCTAGACTTTGCCGTATAATACAGAATGACTGAAGATATAGTCCGGCAAAATAAAACAATGAAAAAGTCAGAATCTTATCACAATGATTTACGTGCAGTGCAATCATAAGAAGCATTGCAAACAGGATGGCAGTTGCAATAAGAAAGCCGCGCTCCTTTAGGCCAAGAACATTCAAAAACTTGCAGTAAATTGCAAAGGTGTACTCTGAATTTGTGAAAGACTCTTTCCATGTTTCGATTCCATGAAGGTTGTACTCGATAATATAATTCACAACATCCGTTCCCACAGATTCGGCCCGAAAAGCTGATATAAGCAACAGCCCAATTGAAATCAGAGAATATCCGATATGGTGCGGCTTTTTCTTAAATAGAAGTACAAGCAAAACAGCTTCTATGCATATGTATATCGTCACAAATTTTACGTTGCTCCTTCGGATAGATTTATTTTCGTAGTTGCATGTATATTTTCATTGCGGACGACGTAATACGAAGCCCCAGTATGGCTGATGTTTTGCGTACAAAAAGTGTTTTCTGTGATTTTCCATATTCTAATACCCATTTATATTCTTTGAGAAATGGATATGAAGCTTTCTTTTCCAACGGTGTCAAACAACTATACTGCCAAACCATAATCGAATACTCATATGCAGCAAAACTCATGGCGTAGCTTTCTAATGTCCCAATTGCTTTTTTATGCAAAGTCAACTTTTCTGCAGACTCTGTCACAAATTTTCCCACGCCATCAAAAGACTTTTTCGTGATCTTATTTGTAATAGAATTGCTTCGTCCCTGACGATAATAATAAAAGTCGATGGGCAATGAATCAAATTGCTCTGCTTTTAGAATGCAGTCTCGCATAAATCCGAGATCTTCGCTGATTCTTCTATCTTTTGGAAAGTCTAGTTTATTCTGTGTGAGGAAGGCTCTTCTGAAAAGTTTTCCACATGCGCTTCCAGGATATTTGTTCATTTCAGAAAGATACTTTACTGCATTCAGCTTTCCTTTGCATAGCATTTCATGTGGTATTGGCACATCCAAAAGTTCTTTTCTCCCATTTGGGAAGAGCTTCCATGCATTCATAAAACAAATATCCGCACTGGATCCTTCGATCCATGACAATATCTTCTGAATGCTGTTATTTCCAATAAAGTCATCTGAATCGACAAATGTTATATATCGACCTGTTGCAAACCGCAGCCCTGTATTTCTTGCAGCAGAAAGTCCGCCGTTCTCCTGATGAACAACAATAAGCTCTTTGGATTGCGCCGCAAATTTATCGCATAGTTTTCCAGAGTCATCTGTCGATCCGTCATCAACAAGAATTACTTCAACCTCAGGTGTTGATTGATCTAGAATACTTTTTACGCATTGCTCCAAATAAGCCTCGACATTGTATACTGGGATGATAATGCTTAGAGCTTTTTTCTTCATACCGCACTCTTTTCTAACACAGTCGTATAGACTTTCCTCATGCATTCGCTGACATTCTTCACATCGAACTGCTCCAGCGCTTTTTTATTCTGGGCGCATTCCTGGTCAACCTGTACTCCATTTACAGCATTCTGCATCAACTGGCACAATGTACTTTCATCCGATGACTCAAACAGATACCGGCTGTCTGGCAGCAGGTCTACATTTCCACGGATGCGGCTTGCAATGCAGGGTAGGCCAGCAGCCATTGCTTCCATCAAAGCCACTGGCAGTCCTTCCTGTTTGGATGGAAATACAAAAGCATCCGCACATTTCAGCAGTTCATAGATGTCATTCCGGAAGCCAAGCAAATGCGCTCTGTCCGATATCCCAAGTTCTTTAATCAAGGCAGTTAAGTGCTCCTTTTCTCTGCCACTACCACAAATTAAAAGTTGTGCCCCCGAAATGTTTGATTTTGCAAAAGCTCTGATCAAGAGCTCATGACCTTTCCGTGGAATCAATTCTCCCACAGTGAGGAACGCAAACGCATCCTCCGGGATGCCCAGTTCTTTTCGCTTTGTAGCTCGGTCCACCTGCATGGAAGAGATCTTCTTCACATCCACGCCGATTCCGGGTACATAGTACGCCTTGCCACGCAGGGGGAATTTCTGTGCGGCAGCGTAATCCTCCTGATTGATGGTGATCTGGGCATCGGTATAGCGGGCCAAAAAAGTCTCGGCGGTCTGGTAGATCAGCCGGTTTTTCAATGGACAGCCTTTGTAGAAGTGGAAACCATGGGCTGTATAGAGTACCGGTGCCGTGTGTGCGGCATTGGCAGCCAGACGGCCAACAACGCCACCCATAGGGGTATGACAATGCACACCCGCAAAATGCTCTTTTTTTAGCAGTGATTTCAGCGCCCGATATGCGTTCAGGTTTTCTCTCAATCGCAAAGGTGAACGTTCAATCGGAATTGAGTGGCAGATCACACCGTGTTCCTTCAAGGTGTTTTCAGCGTCTGCACGCATAGTTTCGCCGTCAAAATTCGTTGCACAATGGACCTCGTACCCAAGTTTCTGCAGAATCTGGATATCATTCAATTCAAACTGGACTAAAAAACGTCCATTGTGCGTTACAAAAAGTACCTTTTTCATATTTCCTCACATCATCGGCAATTTATTCTCGTCTGTGCATTCAACTTGCCTATTTTGCACCAGCTGACTTTCCCGCAGCAGCACAATACTTTCCTGCCGGAACTCCGGATCAACCTTTCCATCCACGACACCCTTCCGGCCCAGCACCACCAGAACGCTCTTCCAGATGACCTTCAAATCAAACTTCAGGCTGACATTCTGGACGTACTCACGGTCATAATAGACCTTATCGTAGATATCCACCGTATCCCGACCGTTGACCTGTGCCCAGCCGGTGATGCCCGGTGTCACTTGATATACACCGTACCATCGACGCAAAAAACGAATCTCACGCTCGGTATATACCAACGGGCGGGGGCCAATCAAGCTCATTTCCCCCTTGACCACATTCACAAATTGTGGAAGTTCATCAATACTGGTGTCTCTTAGAAAGCGCCCAAGTCTTGAAATATATATTTGTGGGTCGGCCAAGTCGCCTGTTGCCACATTTTTTGGTGCAGAGCTTTTCATTGTCCGGAATTTAATGATGTTGAAGCAATGTGCATTTTTTCCAACACGCTTCTGCAAAAAGAAAACAGGCTCATCAGGTGCACTGATTTTCTGTGCAATGCTCACGATCAAAAACAGCGGTGAAAGTATTACCAGAGCAATCCCCGCAAGAATCCGGTCGATGACAGAGCGCACCACAAGATAATGCTTTTGCTTATCCGTCATCCGAACATAATATTCACCAAAATCCACATGATACTTCGTTTCTTCTAAATTCACCATTTTTCCTCACACGTTTTTATTCCGCTTATATAATAAGGAAGATTCCTGTGCAACAATTTTTACCAATTGAGTTCCTGTCTGTATTTTGAAGATGTGCTCACTGGGAGACAGTCAAAAATGACCGCATCCGAGTGGTTCTCTGTGAGTTTGAACGCAATATTGACTCTTACCGGTGCTGGCCGGATAAATGACAGTGGTCTTGCCATACTGCTTCTATCGGCTCTATCGCCGCTGGGGAGGTCCTCTCATTATGCTCAAGACAGCCGCAATGCCACATGCGCACACTCCTGCCGCAATCAAGGAGTATCTTCCATTTGAATCATGGAAGATACCTCTTATTTTTCGCCTTGTACCAATTCTCGCCTTATTTTATCATGAATTTACCAGCACTTCAATAGAAATACCTTGTATCATTCCAAATTGACGGAGAAAAAAACAACATTCTAATGCAATTTTATCCGATTTTAGGCAAGAAATGCAATTTATGGAAATTGCGGAAGCGTTTCTTTGCTCACAAGGAGTCAAACAAGGGTCAAGTAAAGGGAGGCATTCAGATGGCAAAACGAGGAGAAAACATCCATAAGCGAAAGGACGGCCGCTGGGAGGGGCGTTATATCAAAGGGCGCACCGCCGAAGGAAAACCCGTATGGGGGTACCTGTATGGATATGCGTACAGCGAAGTCCGGGAAGAACTGATCAAGCAGAAAGCTCTGTCCGGATTCTATCAGCTCTCCGGGAAGTCGATGCATTTTTCAGAACTGGCAGCGCTTTGGCTTACGGCTCTCAGGCAGAGTGTCAAAGAATCCACATATGTTCATTATCAGTACACTCTGCACAAATATTTTCTTCCTGTTTTAGGCAGTCTGCCGGTCTCAAGTATGACGGATTCTTTGCTGGAACGTCTTTTTCTTCAAATTCTATCGCCCACAGACCGGAGCCACAAGCCACTTGGCGCATCCTCGGCACAGGAATGTCTTGGGATGCTGCGGCGAATCTGCAAGTATGCTGCACATCTGCACCTCATGCCGCCCATCGAGATATGCGTCAAACTGCCACACACACAGAAACCAGAACCACAACCCTTGACCCGGACAGAACAGGATTCTCTCCGGGAATTTCTTTTGTCAGAACCAACCACCCGTAAAATCGGGATGCTTCTGCAAATGGAACTTGGATTGCGAATCGGGGAGGTCTGCGGCCTGCAGTGGGGGGATTTTGATTTTGATGAAGGCACAGTAATAATCCGGCGCACTGTCTGTCGAATCTGTTGTGGGAATGGTCATACAAAAGTTGTGATCCAGACCCCCAAAACACAGCATTCTAACCGTGAACTTCCGCTTCCGAAGCCGTTGCTGAGAACTCTACGCAAGTTGCACAGAAAATACAGCGATACCACATGGTTTCTCTCCGGGAACGAGGAACGGCCTGTAGAACCACGCTGTTACCGCAAGAGCATCCAATGTTACCTGAATCAGGCCAGGATCCGAAAAATTCACCCACATGTTCTGCGTCATACGTTCGCTACGACCTGCCTGCAGGCTGGATGTGATATCAAAACCTTGAGCGAACTGTTAGGCCATTCCAATGCAACGATTACGCTGCAGCGATATGTTCACTCTGATCTGAACCGTATGAGACAGGAGCTGGAGCGCATTACACGCAGGCTTTATAAAGGGTCGGACAGGAGTTACAGGTTGAAATAAATCACGATGTCGCAGAAAAAATCAGACTATGCCCTCAACGATTCAAATGGAGGATACTCCTTGATTGCGATAGGAGGAGTATGAGGCTTTGTTGGATGCTGTTGAAATGCAGTGGAAAAAGCTTGACCCACGGCAGCATCAGGAAGGCTGATGAGAACCAAAGAAAACAATTGAAGGAGTTATTGGGGTACTATGTCAAAATTTCAGCACGATGTAATGCTAAAGTTCGTGAAAGTGATTGATCTGATTATGATCACGATTCCGTTTGCACTTTGTTGGGAGCTGTATTATTCGTATCAGGTCTATGCAAAGT
>OHOK01001228.1_pt1 | contig 10317 bp, 10 predicted proteins | sample 1569731 | NCBI WGS metagenome assembly OHOK01 (sample SAMEA3879559, study PRJEB24766) | human gut metagenome | biome: human-associated habitat; feature: feces | place: USA | collected 1985/1987
TTGGCAAAAATAAAAGCTACATCCAGTCCCTCACTTCCGGACGTTCTCTGCCTACCATGCAGAGCTTTCTGGATATCTGTGACTATCTGGAAGTCACTCCTCAACAGTTCTTCGATTCAGAGCTGCACAATCTTCCTCTGATTGACAAAGCAACTGATCTGATGAAACAACTCGATGACGAGGATATGCTTGCGCTCATTTCCATGCTGAATCGTCTGGCTCTAAAACGCAAATAGATTTCCGTGGCTGCCAAATCAAGGCAGCTTTTATTTTTATCATTTTTTCTTAAAATTTTTCAATCTTAAAGAAAAGCCCCCTATTCCTTAATTGAATGGGTAATATATCCATTCGCCGTACCTTGAAAACAAAAGAAATCTTTCGGGAGATTGATATAGGTGACTGCAGATAGTTTGCATCTTCGCACGCCTGCAGCTTAATAGTTACAAAGTAACACCGTTTTACGTGGCCGGAACGGGCATAGGAACTGGCTTCTGAAAGAATAACATAGACTTTTGGGATTTTAGCTTATAGCGCTTTTATTAGAGAACTTTTACTCAAAATTTGATATAATAATAGACAAGTATCAAGTTGATTCCCTGTCTGTGGAAAGGAGATTCATGATAACTGTAACAAAAAGGGATTTGATTGAATTAGGCTACGGTCCTTCCTTTGCTGCTGATATTATCAAAAAAGCAAAGGAACTTATGGTAGAAAAGGGGCATACCTATTATCAATCCAGAAAATTAGACAGGGTTCCAAAAGAAGCCGTTGAAGAATTATTAGGGATTACTTTGCCCGATAAGCAAGAATGATCGTGCTTTTTGCATTTTAGTAAGGAGTGAAATCATGGCAAAAGATCCAATTAAAAAAGCAGAAAACGGCACTTATTATTTTCGAGCCAACCTCGGATATCATCCTGTAACCGGAAAACAGATTCAAAAATACCGCAGCGGATTCTCAACAAAAAAAGAAGCCCGTGCCGAGTATTCCAAATTGATTCTTGCATCAACGGAAGAATTAGCTGATAAGAAGGAAGACATTACCTTCAAAAAGTTTATTGAAGAAATCTATCTTCCGTGGTACAAAACTCAGGTGAAAGAAAGTACCTACAAGAATCGTTACTCGACCATTCAAAAACACTTTGCCTATTTCTACAAGAAGAAAGTGTCCGAAATAGAAGCGATAAATGTACAGACCTGGCAGCTCAAGTTGGCAAAACAATTCAGTCCAAACTATGTACGCATTGTTCAGGGAATGTTATGTTTAGCTTTTGACCGGGCGATTATCCTCGGACTTGCAAAGAAGAATCCTGCCCGCATGATCGGCAATATCAAATCTAAAAAAGTAAAGATCGACTTCTGGACTTTGGAGGAGTTTCAGAAGGTAATATCCCTGCTGTACAAAGGTGACTACTACGAGCACTATCTCTTCATCTCGTTCTGGCTTTTATTTATGACTGGAATGCGTATTGGAGAGGCTGCCGCCTTACAGTGGGATGATATTGATTTTGAAACAGGTATGCTGATTATTAGTAAAACACTGTACTATAAAACAATGAATGACTACAAATTCGTTGAACCTAAGACGCAGGCAAGCAACCGTACCATTTATATTGATGCTGATACCATCAAGGAATTACAAGAATGGAAGGCGGTCCAGGCAAAGGTTTTACCAAATTGTGGATTCGTACTGAGTTATAACAGTACACCCACCAGCAAAACAACGCTTCCAAGAGCATTAGAGAAATTGGCAAATTTAGCTGGTGTCCACAGAATCAAAATTCATGCCCTGAGACATTCGCATGCTTCCCTGCTTATCAGCATGGGCGAAAATCCACTGCTGATTAAAGAGCGTCTTGGACATGAAAAAATACAGACGACACTAGGAACTTATGGTCATCTGTATCCAAACACCAATATTGAGATTGCAAAGAAGCTGACCGGGGTTCTCAGCTACCAGTCAGCTTCTCAAAGTATTGCTAATTATACCAGTAATCAGCATACTGCAATGTATCACAAAGAAATATAAAAATGCAATGATAATGCAATTTCAAACACCCAAAGCCGCAAAGCCCCGTGGTTACGGGCTTTGTAGCCCAGCGTCAACTATTCAAACTCAATAGTTCCTGGTGGCTTACTGGTCAAATCATAGAATACTCTATTGACTCCCTTTACCTCATTTATAATTCTGCTCATCACTGTCTGAAGTACCTCAAACGGTATCTCGGCGGCTTCGGCTGTCATGAAGTCCACGGTGCGGACTGCACGGACTGCAACGGCATAATCATATGTTCTCTCATCACCCATGACACCTACTGAACGCATGTTGGTAAGGGCTGCAAAGTACTGGTTTGGCATCCATGATGGTTCCTCGCCGTGGGCCTCTTTGTACTCTTTTGCTGCCTTTTCCACTTCGCTTCTGTAAATCCAGTCTGCATCCTGGACAATGCGTACCTTTTCGGCTGTGACTTCGCCGATGATACGGATTCCAAGGCCTGGGCCTGGGAATGGCTGACGGAATACGAGATAGTCAGGTAATCCAAGCTCCAGTCCGACCTTGCGTACCTCGTCCTTGAAGAGGTTTCTGAGTGGCTCCACGATATCCTTGAAATCAACATGCTCCGGGAGACCTCCTACGTTGTGGTGTGATTTGATGACTGCAGATTCTCCGCCGAGTCCACTCTCCACTACGTCCGGATAGATGGTTCCCTGCGCAAGGAAGTCAACCTTTCCGATTTTCTTAGCTTCTTCCTCGAATACACGGATGAATTCCTCACCGATGATTTTACGCTTGCGCTCAGGCTCTGTGACGCCTGCAAGCTTGCTGTAGTAGCGCTCCTGTGCGTTGACGCGGACAAAGTTGATGTCGAACGAACCGCCTTTGCCGAATACGCCCTCTACCTCATCGCCCTCGTTCTTGCGGAGAAGTCCGTGGTCTACGAATACGCAGGTGAGCTGCTTGCCGATTGCCTTGGCAAGGAGTGCTGCGAGCACTGATGAGTCTACTCCACCAGAAAGTGCAAGGAGCACTTTGCCGTCACCGACCTGCTCTCTGATTTCGTCGATTGTGTTTTTGACGAATGAATCCATCTTCCATGTGCCTGCACATCCACATACGCCACGGACGAAATTGTAAATCATCTGTGTTCCGTTCTTGGTGTGAAGTACCTCCGGATGGAACTGTACTGCATATAATTTCTTCTCAACATTCTGTGTTGCAGCTATTGGACAGTCTGCAGTGTGCGCAACTACCTCAAAGCCCGGTGCAGCCTCTGCAATTCTGTCGAAATGACTCATCCAGCATACTGATTCTGATGGCAGATCCTTGAACATCACGCCATTTGCAGAATATGTGATTTCTGTCTTTCCATACTCTCCAATCTCCGGTGTGATTACCTTTCCGCCTAATTTATGCATCATAAGCTGTGCACCGTAGCAGATGCCAAGCACCGGTATTCCCAGCTCAAACAGCTCTTTCTGGTATGATGGTGAATCCTCTTCATAACAGCTGTTTGGACCTCCTGTAAGGATGATGCCCTTTGGATTCATTTCTTTGATTTTCTCAATATCTATTTTGTATGAGTAAATCTCACAGTACACGTTGCACTCGCGGACACGGCGCGCAACAAGCTGATTGTACTGACCACCAAAGTCTATGACTATGACCTTTTCCTGATCCATGTTTTCCTCCTAATTGTTTATTCGCTATGCTGCTGTTTTACAATCTTTGAAACGTCACGTAATTGCTGTTTGCCACACAGTGGTGTAAACAATAACAAAAACATAACATATGTTATCTGCTGCCATCTCATTGATTACGTAAAAGCAACATGTTTTCTTATGTCATTATAGATTACGGAGTGCTTATCTGCAAGCGATTTTGTTAAATTTCTGTTTTGATTTTGTGTGCAATTACGTTATAATGAATTATAAACACTTTTATAGGCTGGGAGGTTTCATCATGAGTTTTAAAATAATCACTATAAGCCGAGAGTTTGGCAGTGGCGGTCGCTTTATCGGAGAGCAGATTGCTCAAAAATGCGGCATTGAGTTTTACGATAAAAAAATAATTGAGCATGTGGCAAAGGAGCTTGGTATCTCTGAGCAGATTGTCGCAAACCAGGGCGAATATGCACCTGCCGGAAGTATTTTTTCATATGCATTTGTGGGGCGCGACATTACAGGAGTTTCTCTTTCCGACCAGATTTTCAATATCCAGCAGAAGCTCATCAAGGATATTGCGCAAAAAGAGCCATGCGTTATTGTTGGACGTTGCGCAGACTACATTCTTTCTGACAGGGATGATGTGCTGAATGTTTTTATAGAGGGAAATAAGCCTGAGAAGGCTGCAAGAATAAAAAAGCTCTACCAAAAAAGCGATGACGAGGTCAAAAAGCTGCTAAAGGATGTCGATAAGAAGCGCTCTGTAAATTACCGCTACTTCACCGACAAGGAGTGGGGCAACAGAAAAAATTATGATCTGGTGCTAAACAGCTCTGTGCTTGGATACGATAAATGTATTGAGCTCATCGCATCCGCATATGCTTAATTCACTCAAGATCCAGCTTTCCTGCAGTTAAGAAACGGTTTTCTTATTTTATTACGAAAAACGTAAATAGAATTACAACCTGTGTGTAATATTAAAAATACTCCTGCATAAACTGTAACAACAGAATATGCAGGAGTATTTTTTGAAATCATATATTGAGACAAGGGCGGTGGAAATCGCCAACTACATAGTTGAAAACAATGCCACGGTGCGTCAGGCTGCAAAGCAGTTTGGCATCAGCAAATCCACTGTGCACAAGGATATCACGGATGCTGACAGGCTGCTTCGCATTGACCCGGAGCTTGCCGCAAAGGCGCGTCACATTCTCGATATCAACAAGTCCGAGCGCCATATCCGCGGCGGACTTGCCACCAGAGAGAAGTATCTGCATCTGCCTCATGTGCATGCCGGCTGAGTGCATGGATGCTTCTATCCCGGCATTAGCAGGTGCGCCGTTTTCCGTACATCTGAGGCTTTTCGTTAATTCAAGACCGGTGTCACATGACTTGTGAGCACACCGTACAGCCACTTGCCCTCATCGCTTAGATCCTCATAGGTAAAGCCGCTTGTCTTATCGCAGGCAGGTGTTAGAAGCGCTGATTTTTCGTCCTTATTGGACAGATTCCAGCACACATAGCTGATGCCGTAGCTGTCAAGCAGGCTGATCCAGCTGTTTGCGGAATCTATGTCCACCTGACCGTTTCCATCGGCGCTGCAGATGCCAAACTCTGATACAAATATCGGCAGTCCGGCGTCCGCCGCCGATTTTAGCTTGTTTTGCAAGTCCTCCTTGTTGGTTGCGGCATAGAAATGCAGTGTATACATGATATTATCATAGCCTGTGACAGGGCCCTTGACTGCCTCATCCACATCCTGGCTCCAGTTAGGTGTGCCTATCAGTATGACTGCATCCTTGTCGTAGCTTCTGATTGACGGAATGACCTCGCTGGCGTAAAACTTCACATCTCCCCAGGTCGCACCGTTGCACGGCTCATTACAAACCTCGTAAATCACGTTGTTGTATGAGGCATACTGCTGTGCCATTTTGGCAAAAAATGTCTTTGCCACATCACTGTAGCGGTTTGGATTGCCCTCGTTTAGCACATGCCAGTCGATGATGACATACATGTCGTTGTCGAACGCGTACTGCACGCCTTTTTGCACAAGTGTCTCAAGCTGCTGCCTGTCACCATCTGTGCAGTAGCCGCCGCTTTCGTAGGTGTACATGGCAAGCCTTACCACATTTGCACCCCAGCTTTTCAGCGTGGCAAAGCAATCATTGGTCACATACTGTGGATACCACGCAAGACCGTGTGTGCTGACTCCGCGAAGCTGCACCTCATTGTTATTTTGATCAACGAGCTTGCTTCCCTCCACATGCAGCTTACCGTTTACTGACGGACAGGCAAGAACTGAGCTCTCCTGTCCGTTTTCTGTGGTGAGCTGCTCTGTGTCAGCCACATTCTGATTTTCTGTACTGCTTTGCGTACTGTCCTCAGTATTATTTTCTGCAGAATTCACCGACTCAGTGGCTTTCTCATCTGTCTGTGATTCTGTCTCTTTGTTGCCCTTGTTACCACATCCTGTAAAAATCCCAAGCACCAGCACTGCAGCCAATACCAATGCTATATATTTCTTCATATTGTTATACTGTCTGACTGATTACTGAATGGATGTAACCTTGTAGTCCTCAGCCTCTACAGTCTCCTTTAATTTCTCATCGGAAATGTCAGAGCTTAATGTCACTACTGCAGTTCCGCTCTCATGGCTTACTGCTGCCTCACTAACTGCATCAAGCGCCTCGAGTGCCTTCTTTACTCTTGCCTCGCAGTGTCCGCACATCATTCCTTCGATATTCATTGTCTTTGTCATTGATTTTTCCTCACTTTCACTTGGTTTATTTGTTTTGTTTTTTCTATCTGGTGTTGCTTTTCTGTCATGCTTAGGATCATACACCCTGCACAGATTCAGCCGCAGGGCATTGGTAACAACGCAGAAGCTCGACAGGCTCATCGCCGCCGCTCCAAACATCGGATTGAGCTTCCATCCTAATAAAGGATACCACAAACCGGCCGCAAGTGGAATACCTATTACATTATAGAAAAATGCCCAAAACAGATTTTCGTGTATATTTGTCAATGTAGCACGGCTTAACCGCACTGCTGCCGGTACATCTATCAGGCGGCTCTTCATCAGGACAACGTCTGCCGCATCGATCGCGATATCGGTTCCTGCACCAATCGCAATTCCCATATCGGCTCTGGTAAGTGCCGGCGCGTCATTGATTCCGTCACCAACCATGGCAACTTTTCCTTTTTTCTTTAATTTCCGGATAACGGCTTCTTTTCCGTCCGGAAGAACGCCTGCGATGACTTCGTCCACTCCCGCCTGCTTTCCAATGGCATTGGCAGTCTGCTCGTTGTCACCGGTGAGCATAACAACTCTGATACCCATATTTTTAAGCTGTCTGACAGCTTCCGGACTGTCCTCCTTTATTGTATCTGCAACGGCTATGATACCGCAAAGCCTGTCATCTGCAGCAAAGAACAGAGGAGTTTTTCCTTCCTTTGAAAATTCGACAGCTTTCGCGCGCATATCATCTGACACTTTTACAAATTTGCTGACAAAAGCAAGATTTCCTGCTTTTATCATTTTGCCTGCAAGTATTGCAGTCAGACCATTTCCTACAACAGCGCTAAAATCCGTCACCTCTGCAACAGCGATTTCATCCGTTTTAGCGCGCTCCATAATGGCTTTTGCAAGCGGATGCTCGCTCTTGGCCTCGACTGATGCGGCTATTGCAAGAAGCTTTCCGGCATTATTGCCGGTTCCCTCAAAAAATGTCTCATCCGGCACAATATCCGTCACCTTCGGCTCACCGCTTGTTATGGTGCCTGTCTTATCAAGAGCCACAATCTGTGTGCGGCCTGTTGCCTCAAGGCTTGCCGCTGTCTTGAAGAGTATACCGCTCTTTGCGCCCTTGCCATTTCCTACCATTATCGCAACAGGAGTTGCCAGTCCAAGTGCACACGGACAGCTTATCACGAGCACCGAAATGCCTCTGGCAAGCGCAAAGCCCACGGTCTCACCGGCTATAAGCCATGCTATTATTGTAATGATTGCAATTGTAATAACCGCCGGCACAAATACTCCCGATACCCTGTCAGCGATTTTTGCAATAGGAGCCTTTGTCGCTGCGGCATCAGAAACCATCTGTATAATCTGTGAGAGTGTGGTGTCTTCGCCTACTCTGGTTGCGCGGCATTTTATAAAGCCTGACTGGTTCACTGTGGCAGCGCTTACTGCATCTTTCGGCTGCTTATCCACAGGGATGCTCTCTCCTGTGAGTGCCGATTCGTTGACAGCGGTTGTTCCCTCTATTATTTCACCGTCCACAGGGATATTTTCACCCGGTCTGACCACGAAAATATCGCCCTTTTTCACTGCATCCACAGAAATTTCCTGCTCCACGCCATCCCTTACAACGGTTGCTGTCTTTGGGGCAAGCTGCATCAGACTTTTTAAAGCGTCTGTTGTTTTGCCCTTTGAGTGCGCTTCAAGCATTTTTCCGACAGTAATCAGTGCCAAAATCATGGCTGCGGATTCAAAATAAAACTCATGCATATATGACATGACCGCATCCATATCGCCATTCACCTGCGCAGCTGTCATGGCAAAAAGTGCATACACGCTGTATCCAAACGATGCCGCAGAGCCAAGCGCAACAAGCGTATCCATGTTGGGAGCGCCGTGAATCAAGCCCTTAAAGCCACTGATAAAAAACTTCTGGTTTATGACCATTACCGCCACTGTAAGCAGAAGCTGCAAAAGCCCCATAGCCACATGGTTTCCATTGAAAAACTCAGGCAACGGCCAGCCCCACATCATATGTCCCATGGAAAAATACATGAGAACAACTAAGAATATGAGCGATGCTATAAGCCTGTTGCGCAGCTTCGGTGTCTCCCTGTCTACAAGCGCATCCTGCGCTGCCTTTAGCTGCTCTAAGCTGTTATTCGCTTTGTCATTTTCTGATTCTGTTGCTGTGCCTTTGGGACTCGCTCCATAGCCCGCCTGCTCTACTGCCTCCACTATCTGCGCATCTGTCGCGCTTCCCTCGACTCCCATCGAGTTGGTCAAAAGACTGACAGAGCAGCTCGTCACACCATCAACCTTAGAGACCGCCTTTTCCACTCTGGCAGAGCATGCCGCACAGCTCATTCCTGTAACTGTATATTGCTTCATACTGTCTGTATTTCCTTCTTTCTACTATTCGAATCTAACTATTCAGAAGCCTTTTCTAAAATCTCTCAATTCCTGTCACCTTGAAATCCAGTCTTTCGATGGCAAATGTGATTTCCTCATCGCTTAGCTCTCTGGTTGCCTCAACATGTGCCACGCCATGCTTTAAATCCACAGCTGCCGATACGCCGCTCATCTTCTGAAGCGAGCGTGTGACTGAGTTCTTGCAGTTCATGCAGTGCATTCCGTCTATGTGCACATCTGCTCTCGTGACTATCTCGCCTGTAAGCTGTACCGTGGCTTCCTCGTCCTCCTTCATGGCTCCACCGCCACAGCAGGCGCCCTCGCCCTTTGAATGCTTTATAGTCTCCTTTAAGCCCACAATCACCAGTGCGGCAATTATTGCTATTATTAATATTGTGATTATTGTACTCATTTTTATACCTGCCTTCTTATAATACTACTTCATAAGCTTCTGCAGTGTGTTCAAAAGCTCATCTATTGTCTCATCCTTGCCGGCTCTTATGTCATCTGCCACACACGTCTTTATATGATTGGCCAAAAGTACTTTATTGAAGCTGTTGAGCGCAGCATTTGCGGCCGCCACCTGTGTAATGATGTCAGGGCAGTAGCAATCCTCATCCAGCATACGCTTGATTCCACGGATCTGCCCCTCTATACGGCTAAGTCTGTTGATGAGATCCTTATATTCCTGCTCTGACCGCTCTTTTTTGCGGTTGCAGCAACAGCATTTGGTTTCTTTTTCTGTCATGGGTACCTCCATTTGTTCTTTGTTCCGCATTATGCATTTGTTTTACGCGTCTAACCATACCCCTTATGGGTATCTGTCTTCAAGAGCATTATATACCCCGGTGGGGTATATTACAAGGGCAGATTTCCTTATTGAGAAATTTTCAAATTATCTTCTGCTCCTCCCTCATGTTCTACAATAACCCGATCTGTGATATTCTCCTTATTTTCTCCATCAAGAATATAATACTCCCCACTATACGGCACTTTATAGCTCACCTTAACATCTCTGCTTATAGCTCCCAGTTTTTCAGCTTCTTTTGCCTCCGCCGGCAAAATATATACATCCTCATAACCGGTATATGAGTATATGTTTACCGTTTCATCTTTTTCCAAATAAACAGTCGGACCGCTATATTTTCTATACACCAGATCACGTGCCGAATCATTATTAACATCAATTAATGCCTGAATATGTTCAATCATATCGGCTGCAAATGACCTCACCGGCGTGATACATATACACAAGACAACTACAGTCACAACCGCTATCGCAGCAAAATATGCAGGATATCGTTTTGAGCTGTCAGTGGTATGTAATTCCTCGATACATTCTTTTCTTACCTGCTCAATATCAGGCATTTCATGCTGCGCTGCCTGTCTAAAAATATCATTTTTTTTCATTCTGTATTAATCCTCCTTATCCAGATTTTTCCTAAGCTCCCTTAAGGTTCGATATAATCTGTTTTTTATGGTTGATTCCTTTACAGAAAAAAG
>OHOK01001233.1_pt1 | contig 10285 bp, 11 predicted proteins | sample 1569731 | NCBI WGS metagenome assembly OHOK01 (sample SAMEA3879559, study PRJEB24766) | human gut metagenome | biome: human-associated habitat; feature: feces | place: USA | collected 1985/1987
AGATAAAATAATAAATACCTCAAAGAAATGTATATAGAAAATAGGACTTCCTCACTTTTATATCGGGAAGTCCTATTTCTTTAGCGTGTTCTCTTATTCTAATATAATTTTGCTCCTGCTGGAATATGGTTATCTACCATAATCAGATGCAGTTCTTCATCCTCTGAATCTTTAAGATTATTTACTGCTGAAAGTAACATACCACAGGATTCAATTCCCATCATTGCTCTAGGAGGAAGGTTTGTAATAGCAATCAATGTTTTTCCAACTAATTCTTCTGGTTCATAATATGCATGAATACCAGAAAGGATTGTTCTATCTACACCTGTACCATCATCAAGAGTAAACTGTAAAAGTTTCTTGCTCTTAGGTACTGCTACACATTCCTTAACCTTAACTGCTCTAAAATCTGATTTTGAAAATGTATCAAAGTCAACTGTTTCCTCAAACAATGGCTCAATCTTTACATTTGAGAAATCAATCTTCTCTTCAACGGTCGCAATCTGGTCGCAATTCTCTGTTGAATTACTCTTAGACACCTTATTTTCCTGCTTATCCGAGCCTAAACTCTTCATTGTCGGGAAGAGCAGAACATCTCTAATTGCAGGTGAATCTGTAAGCAGCATAACAAGTCTGTCAATACCGTAACCGATACCGCCTGTTGGTGGCATACCTACTGCAAGTGCGTTAAGGAAGTCCTCATCTGTGTGCTGTGCTTCCTCATCACCGTTCTCTGCGTTCTTATCCTGCTGTGCAAAACGCTCTCTCTGGTCGATTGGGTCGTTAAGCTCTGAGTACGCATTACACATTTCCCATGTGTTAATGAAAAGCTCGAAACGCTCAACCTTCTCTGGATCAGATGGCTTCTTCTTAGTAAGTGGAGATATTGCAAGAGGATGATCCATAATGAATGTAGGCTGGATTAAATTCTCCTCGCAGTACTCCTCAAAGAAGAGGTTGATGATGTCGCCCTTAGTGTGACGCTCCTCGAACTCAATTCCTCTCTCCTTAGCAAGAGCCTTAGCTTCTTCGTCAGTCTTAATTGTATCAAAATCAACACCGGCATATTCCTTAATTGCGTCATTCATAGTAAGTCTTCTGAATGGCTTTCCAAGGTCAATCTCAGTGCCGTTGTAAGTAATCTTAGTTGTACCGCATACAGTCTCGGCAAGGTGTCTGAACATGCTCTCTGTAAGTTCCATCATACCTTCGTAATCTGTGTATGCCTGGTAAAGTTCCATAAGTGTGAACTCAGGGTTGTGTCTTGTATCAACACCCTCGTTACGGTATACTCGTCCGATTTCGTAAACTCTCTCAAGACCACCAACGATAAGTCTCTTAAGATAAAGCTCTAATGAAATACGAAGCTTAACGTCCTCGTCAAGTGCGTTGTAATGAGTCTCAAATGGTCTTGCAGCAGCACCACCAGCATTAGATACAAGTGTTGGTGTCTCAACTTCCATGAAGTCTCTGCCATCAAGGAACTTTCTGATTTCCTTGATAATCTTTGATCTCTTTACAAATGTTTCCTTAACATCAGGATTCATTATTAAATCAACATATCTCTGACGGTATCTCATATCAGTATCTGTGATTCCGTGGAACTTTTCTGGAAGTACCTGTAAGCTCTTAGAAAGAAGAGTAATCTCCTCAGCATGAACTGATATCTCTCCTGTCTTAGTTCTGAAGATAAATCCCTTGATACCGAAGATATCACCGATATCAGACTTCTTGAAGTCTGCATATGCTTCTTCGCCAATTGCATCTCTTGAAATATATGCCTGCATTCTGCCCTTAAGATCAGCAATGTTACAGAAAGATGCCTTTCCCATTACTCTCTTGAACATCATACGTCCAGCAAAGCTTACATTGATTGGAGAAGCATCCATAATAGCTCTTCTCTCATTGTAATCAGCAGTAACTGCTTCTCTTGCCTGCTGCTCATCTAAACCTTCAGTATTAACTGCTGGTCTGTCACCGAGAAGTTCCTTCTCATGTGCTTCATAGATAGTTCTTATTTCGTCTGTGTGATGTGTTACATCATACTTTGTTATCTGAAATGGATCCTTACCTGCGTCCTGAAGGTTCTTTAACTTTTCCATACGAACCTTAATCTGCTCGTTAACGTCAGGCTGCTGTGCAGATTTATTATCTCCCATGAATGAGTATCTCCTTTTCTATATGTTACTGAAAATTAGTCGTTCTTTACAGATACAACTGTATATTCAATCTCTCCAACAGGTGCTTCTACCTTAACAGTGTCACCCTTCTTCTTTCCAATAAGAGCTGCACCAAGTGGTGACTCATTAGAAATCTTGTTATTAAGGCTGTCTGCCTCTGATGAACCAACGATTGTATACTCGATATCCTCATCGAATTCTACATCGTGAAGTACAACAACGCTCTCCATCTTAACTACATCTTTATTCTTATCGTTATCCTGAATAACCTCACAGTTAGCAAGAATTGCTTCAAGTTCTGCAATTTCTGTTTCGATATCTCTCTGCTCGTCCTTAGCTGCATCGTACTCAGCGTTCTCTGATAAATCGCCCTGCTCTCTTGCTTCCTTTAACTTCTGGGCAACTTCCTTTCTTCTGACAACCTTAAGCTCCTCAAGTCTTGCTACTCTTTCGTCATACCCCTTTTTAGTAAGAAACTGTTTCTCTGCCATGTTCTTATCACCTTTCTATATATATGCTACACTAATATGCTTCTGCTCTACTAGAGAATAAAACCCCACAAGCGTCACAATATTATAAACTATCAATCTGTGTCTGTCAATGTAACCCTTCCAGTATCCTGTCCACAAGTCCATCAAACTGCTCCAGATTAGTAACCTGGTTAGCTTCATTTCTTAATGCTGCTGCATGCTTGATTCCTGCTGTATACCATGCAAAATGTTTTCTCATCTCGCGGATTCCTGTAAACTCGCCTTTTATCTCACACAATCCTTTGGCATGTCTCTTAATCATCTGGCATATTTCTTCAACGGATGGTGGTTCAATTATTGTACCATTATTCATATATTCAGAAACCTGTCTGAATATCCATGGATTTCCCCTTGCGGCCCTTCCAATCATTATTCCGTCACAGCCTGTCTGCTTCATCATATTAACAGCATCTTCGCCGCTTTTAATATCGCCATTACCAATAACTGGAATCGATACTGCTTCTTTGACCTGTCTTATTATATCCCAGTCTGCATGTCCTGAATAATACTGCTGCCTTGTTCTTGCATGGACTGCAACGGCAGCCCCGCCAGACTCCTCAATAACATGTGCTATCTCAGGCGCATTTATACTATTCTCATCAAATCCTGCCCTTATCTTGATTGTAAGTGGCTTATCAAGTGCATCAGCCATCTTCTCGACTATTCTTCCGACAAGCACAGGGTCCTTCATAAGTGCCGAACCTTCGCCATTATTGACTACCTTTGGAACAGGACATCCCATATTGACATCAATTATATCAAACTCTCTTTCAGAAAGTCTCTTCGCTATATCTGCCATGATATCAGGGTCTGAACCGAAAAGCTGCAATGCAAGCGGACGCTCCCCTGGCACCGTCTTCATCAGGTCTTCTGTATTCTTATTGTTATACAGAACTGCTTTGGCACTGACCATCTCTGTACACATAAGCCCACAACCCTGCTCCTTGCATAAAAGTCGAAATGGCAGGTCTGTTACTCCTGCCATCGGTGCCAATGCAATATTGTTCTTTATCTCAACATTTCCAATTCTCATAATTACTCCATGCCTAAGAAGAATACCTTGAAGAACATCTCAAGTGATTCAAGAAGCTCTCTCTTCTCATACTGATACTTCTTGACGAGCATACCGCATGCTATCTCGTCATACAGTAAATCGCCCTCGTCTGCTGATGATTTGAACAAAAGATTGCCCTCCTCATCGAATTCCATATCAAGTATTCCGCCTACTTCCTCTGTGAAAAGAACACACATAATCTTTAACTCGTTCTTTACATCATCCGGAAGCTTATCGAAATCAGGGTTAAAATAGTATTTCTTCTCATAAGAATTAGATACACATAAAACTACATTTTCATCAAACATATCCATATAATCCTCTCACAGAAACCTCTCCGGTTCTGATAATCTTCTCGCCCTCGTCTGTCTTAATGATAAGCTCGCCCTCATCATTGATTCCAAGTGCTTTTCCAACAATTTCCTTGTCAGCATATATTGCCTTGACGTCGCCGCCCTTATTGACAAGCATTGAATTATAGTCTTCTTTAAGCCCAGCCAGATTCTGTGTCTTAACAAATGTATCATAGTACTTTGCAAAGCTCTCTGAAAATGCGGCTACTATACGGCTTCTTTTCAGATGGTCGCCAGTCTCAAGATACAAAGAAGAAGCTGTCGCCTTGATTGAATCATCAAATTCTGTCGTATTAACATTAATTCCCATACCGATAACTACATAATGTATGTAATCCATCTCAGCACTCATCTCTGTTAATATTCCACATACCTTCTTCTTATTAAGAACTATATCATTAGGCCACTTTATACGGCACTCTGCGACATGTCCGTCCTCTGTAAGAACCTTGTGGATTGCCTCCTGAACAGCCATGGCTGCCACTATTGTAAGCATTGACGCATTAACTGGTGCAATATCCGGTCTTAAAAGAAGTGACATCCATATCCCACTTCCTGCAGGAGACACCCAATTCCTGCCTCGTCTGCCACGGCCACCTGTCTGGCTCTCTGTTATATAAAGTGTCCCATCTGCTGCATTATCTCTTTCTGCCGCTCTCTTAGCTTCGTTGTTGGTAGAATCTGTCTCGTCATAATACACTACTTCGCGGATAATCCCGGTTGTACTGCCTGTATCCACACATGTAAGCTGACTCATTATCTCGCTTGATGTAAGAATATCAGGATACTGTGTTATATGATATCCCTTATTCTGGACTGCCTCTATAACATAGCCTTCTTCTTTTAACTGGTTTATCACCTTCCAGACAGCCGTTCTTGAAACCCCCAGCATATTGCACAGTGCCTGCCCTGACACATATCCATCTGATTTTCTCAAAACATTTAAAATCTTAGTCTTCATACCATTACCCGCCATGCTATTACTGCCATAAGCAGAAGTCCTAACGTAACAACTGTAAGAATAACACCTGACACCGTTCTGTCGCTCATGAAATTCTTAGCTGCTGTAAGTCCGTTAACTAATGCTCCAAGCATGAATTCCACAGCGAATAATATTCCGCTTCCACTGCGCAGGAAAAGTATAATTATGAATACCACTCCTATTGCAAATGTGAGTGCTATATTGGCATAGTCTATGAGCATCTTGCTCTTTCTGTACGCGCCACTCGTTGTATAATACATAACGCCTCCATAATAAATATCTGGTGAATTACTATTTCATGCTGTGTCGTCCTGATTTTGGACTTTCACATGTCTTTCCACTGCTCTAACGTCCAATTCCGCGTGTCGGCTTCCCGATTTTGGACTTCCGGCATGACACACTCCACTCTAACGTCCAATTTACTTATAAGCTCCAAGTGTAGCTGCCATTACAGCCTTGATTGTATGCATTCTGTTCTCAGCCTCATCGAATACAACTGACTGCTCTGACTCAAATACTTCATCAGTAACTTCCATCTCGTCAAGACCGAATTTGTCATGAATCTCTTTACCAATCTTAGTCTTAAGGTCATGGAATGCAGGAAGACAGTGCATAAATATTGCGTCCTTAGAAGCATTGTCCATAACTGCCTTGTTAACCTGATATGGAAGAAGTGCCTTGATTCTTTCAGCCCATACTTCATCAGGCTCGCCCATTGATACCCATACATCTGTGTATAATACATCTGCGTCCTTAGTTCCTGCCTTAATATCTTCTGTAAGTGTTACAGAACCACCGCTTATCTTTGCCCATTCCTCACACTGTGCAACAAGTTCCTTGTCTGGGAAATATTCCTTAGCTGTGCAGGCTGTATAATGAAGTCCTAACTTAGCGCAGACAATCATAAGTGAATTACCCATGTTGTATCTTGCATCACCCATGTATACGAACTTAACGCCCTTTAATCTGCCAAGCTTTTCCTTGATTGTAAGCATATCTGCAAGCATCTGTGTTGGATGGTATTCGTTAGTAAGTCCGTTCCATACAGGCACGCTTGAATATTTTGCAAGGTCTTCAACTATCTCCTGACCGAATCCTCTGTATTCGATTCCTTCAAACATTGTACAGAGAACTCTTGCTGTATCAGCAATGCTCTCCTTCTTGCCAATCTGTGAACCTGTAGGGTCAAGATATGTAACTCCCATTCCAAGGTCATGGGCTGCTACCTCAAATGAACAGCGTGTTCTTGTACTTGTCTTCTCGAATATAAGTGCAACATTCTTTCCGATAAGTGGCTGTTCTACAATGCCCTTTTTCTTCTTATCCTTAAGCTCTGCTGCTAAGTCTATCAAATATAAAATCTCCTCAGGTGTGTAATCCTTGAGTGTTAAAAAGTCGCGTCCCTTTAAATCCATGACATCCTCCTGTCTGTATGGCAAATTCGCCTACATTGAATAATTAATAACTTTGTTCATTCTATCGCAATTATAGTACTTCGTCAAATGCGTTGTTTAATTTGCCTGAATGTGGGGAACGGTCTGTTGTGGGGAATGGTGGAAAGCTTCCGTTAAACTTCTCTGCATAATAATAGGCCCTGGGCGTTCCATGCTTCGTCCCCAGTCGTTAACGCTGGCAACGCACCTCCTGTGCGTGCCAGCTCACGCGTCCGTCCGTGGACGCGTGTACACTATTCTTTCTACATGCCCAGTACCTTTATTATGCGTTCAGTTTAAAGTCAGCTTTCCACCATCCCCCACAACCTCCCTTTCTCCACACTTCTCCAAATTCATGGGAGTGGCTTTGCTCCGTCCCATGAATATTCCGCATCTGCCACACCTTCCGTCCGCCAGTAAAAAAGGTGGTGTGGCTTTTCTGACTGCAAACTATGCACATAATAAAAGCATTGAGCAAGTCACTGTCTAAGTGTACGCGCGTCCACGGACGGACGCGCGAGCTGTCTCGCACACGGATGTGCGTTGACAGCGTAACGAGAACTTAAACAGCCTTCCACGCTCAATGCTTATTATTATGTAGCGTAGTTTGTACGGAAGAAAACCACACCACCTTTTTTATCCCTTAATGGAATATATGATCTCCAATTATTACAAAATCTGAATAGTTGTTAACATCTACAGTATATAATGCTCTGAATGATGTATAACCACCTATATTGTTAACACCTGATAATGCCTCAAGTGCTGCCTGCATACATTCTGTATTTCTAGGGCCATTGGCAAGTCTTTGCGCAAATCTTTCTGATGGATTGCCTGCTCCGTCAGATACGCCAGAGAACTGTGATCTCTGATATATAACCCCTGTAACTGTACTAGGATAATGTCCGCTTCTTACTCTGTTAAGAATAACATTGGCAACTGCAAGCTTTCCTGCATATGGCTGGTATCCTGCCTCCCAGTCTATAATACATGCCATAAGCCATATATCATCATCTGATACGCTCATAGTTGGATTGTATGTTATATCTGTTCCAGATATTGTATTAGCGATTATCCTCTGTTTTCTGGCTTCCTCTGCTGCTGCAGCAGCTCTTGCTGCCTCTGCTTCTGCCTCAAGTCTTGCTTCCTCTGCAAGTCTTGCAGCTTCTTCCTCTGCCTCGATAGCCTGAATCTCTGCTATTGTATAACCTGTAAGAAGATTATCTGTTCCTACTTCCTGTGCTAATGCTTCTGCTTCTTCCCCGAAACATAAGCACTGTGTAAGCACATAGCCTTCGCAGTTTCCTGAACTCACTTTAGTCCATTCTTTACCAACTGAATCAACATCAACAAGTGTGTTAGTATATAATCTTCCAACAACCTCTGATGTATCTTCATCTGTAGTGTCATAAACATCAAGATAAGGATCAGTTATTGCTACTGCCTTATTCTTGTATGTTCCTGTTTCTTCATACCCAGTCACAAGAACTTCTTCTGTATTAGCCGAATAAGATGCAACTTTAATTCCCGTGTCAGTATTCTGTGTTTTCTCATAGGTAGTTGCCACTGCTGGAAGAACCGGTGTCATAAATAACACAATTGCAGCTCCCACATAGCAAGCAGCTTTGCTACTTCTAAGTTTCATATTATACTTCCCTTTCCGGCGGCTTATTTAGCTTCGCCTGTAAATTGTTACAGAAATGTTACAATTTATTACGGAAATATAATAGCAAAGTTACAGTAATTTGTCAAATATGTTAAAACCCGCTCTATGAGCGGGTTTGCGGGTTTGTTTATTAAATTCATTTTACAAAATATAGTATATGACCATATATATAGTTGGTTATCTACACACTTCTCTGTCTGACAGCTTCGTATGTAAGAATTGTACATGCTATTGCCGCGTTAAGAGATTCAACCTCTCCCTGCATCGGAATTCTTATAAGTGTATCTGCCTGCTTAGTGATATCATCTGTAAGTCCATTCCCCTCATTGCCTATTAGAAATGCGGTTCCTTCCCTGTAATCTTCACCAAGATATGTATTCTTTCCGTCAAGATGTGCAGCATATACCTTAATTCCAGCATTCTGACACTGTGAAACTGCATCGCTAAAATCCTGCACATATACAAATGGCATTCTGAATATAGAACCCATTGTTGATCTTATTGTCTTAGGATTATATATATCCACAGTATTAGAGCTCATAATAACTCCGGTAACGCCTGCACCTTCACCCATCCTTAATATAGTTCCCAGATTACCCGGATCCTGAAGATTCTCAACAAGAATCAACAACGGATTGTCGGTAAGCATATCTGAAATACTGCTGTCATTCATTCTTACAACCGCCATAATCCCCTGTGGTGTCTGTGTCTGTGACATTCTGTCAAATACATTATCGGCGACAATCTCAATACTGTCAGAAGAAATCCCCTGCTTCTTAACCAGCTCATGCACATACTCAGGATTGTTACTATGAAATCTTTCAGACATATATATCTTTACAAGTAAATCTGCCGGCACCTCAGATACCATGCGGACTCCCTCTACAACATATTCTTTATTCTTCTTTCTTTCCCTGGCCTTAGAAAGCAATGATATAACATGCTTTACCTGTGAACTGCTCGTACTGGTTATCATTATGAGGTTACCTTTCTGCCATGCATTACTTAGAAAGTAATGCACTTATATTAAATTCATAATCATTAATATCCTTAGTCATGGCAAGTGCTTCATCAATATCATAATCAACAAACTTACCATTCTTATAAGCTACGAGTCGGTTACTCTTTCCTGCAACTAAAAGGTCAACTGCATACGAACCCATAATAGATGCATACATTCTGTCCTTACATGTAGGTGAACCACCTCTCTGCATGTAGCCAAGAATAGTTGCCCTTGTTTCTATACCTGTTGCTGCTTCGATTCTTCTTGCCATGCCTGTTGAGTGTCCGATACCCTCAGCATTGATAATAAGATGATGCTTCTTGCCTTTCTTTCTGCCATCAATAATATGGTTAATAATAGCCTGCTCGTCTCCGTTATATCTTTCTGGGAGAAGAATATCCTCAGCACCATTCGCAATACCACACCAAAGTGCAATATAGCCTGCATTACGTCCCATAACCTCGATAATACTGCATCTTTCATGTGATGTAGAAGTATCTCTTATCTTGTCTATAGCCTGCATAGCTGTATTGACTGCTGTATCGAATCCGATAGTATAATCTGTACATGCAATATCAAGGTCAATAGTTCCCGGAAGTCCAATCGTGTTAACACCTGCATCTGCAAGCTTCTGTGCACCTCTGAATGAACCATCACCACCGATAACTACCATGCCATCAATACCATGCTTCTTACATACCTCTGCTGCCTTCTTCTGTCCTTCTTCTGTCATGAACTCCAGACACCTGGCTGTATAAAGAACTGTACCACCCCTCTGTATGATATCTGATACACTTTTTTTATCCATATCTATAATCTCATCATTGATAAGACCATTGTAACCCTTCTGTATTCCTTTTACCTTAAGTCCTTTGTTGATAGCTGTTCTTACGACAGCTCTTATCGCAGGATTCATACCAGGGGCATCGCCACCGCTTGTTAACACACCGATTGTCTTAATTTCTTTAGCCATATATATTTCCCCTTTCATCTAAAGTCTATGACCTTTTACCGTAAAAGATATATTGTCCTTTTAATATTTTAATATCACTGTCATTAATAGTACCACAAAATTGAAAAATAA
>OHOK01001237.1_pt1 | contig 10272 bp, 10 predicted proteins | sample 1569731 | NCBI WGS metagenome assembly OHOK01 (sample SAMEA3879559, study PRJEB24766) | human gut metagenome | biome: human-associated habitat; feature: feces | place: USA | collected 1985/1987
AGCGGACGCCAGAAGGGAAAAGGCGCAAGCAGATGGCGCAGGTGAATCTGGAAATAGTATTAGCCAGAAAGCGAACATTTTCGTCAGGAAGCGTAGCAAAAGAACACGAAAAATCCACAAAAACCCTTTACGGCACGCCATCCGATGCGTATAATTGTTGCATGACGAACGGAACACGCTTCCGCCCGTCCACCTGATAAGGAGGTTGGTTCTCATGAAGAAGTTCTTTAGTCTCGTTCTTGCTCTGGCCATGGCGCTGAGCATGGCGTCCTTCGCGTCCGCAGAGGAAACGACGACGATTCACATCGGCGTGATTGGCCCGATGACTGGTGCTGCCGCCGTCTATGGTCTGGCAGTTGCGCGCGGCGCGGAAATCGCCGTGGAAGAAATCAACGCCGCCGGCAAGGTGAACATCGTGCTGGATGTGCAGGACGATGAAAACGACGCTGAAAAGTCCATCAACGCTTACAACGCGACGCTGGACAAGGGCACGCAGGTCATCCTTGGCTGCGTGACGACAACCCCCTGCATTGCTGTCTCCGCGCAGGCGTATGACGAGCGCGTGTTTATGCTCAACGCCTTCCGCTTCCTCGCTGGAAGTCATCGCGAACAAGGACAACATGTATCAGATCTGCTTCACGGACCCGGCACAGGGCTCCGCGTCCGCTGAATACATCTTCAACAAGAAGGTCGGCGAGAAGGTCGCCATCATCTACAACAACGCCGACACCTATTCCACCGGTATCTACCAGACCTTCGAGAGCAAGGCTGCCGAGCTGGGGCTGAACATCGTTTCTGTGACCACCTTCACCAACGACACCACGGACTTCTCCGTGCAGGTGACCGAGGCTAAGAACGCCGGTGCGGACGTTGTGTTCCTGCCCATCTACTACACCCCTGCTTCCCAGATTCTCAACGCTGCCAACACCCTGGGCTACAAGCCGGTGTTCTTCGGCGTTGACGGCATGGACGGCATCCTGACCATGCCCGGCTTCGATGTTGCGCTGGCGGAAGACGTCATGCTGCTGACCCCCTTCTCCGCGGACGCGCCGGACGAGCTGACCAAGAGCTTCGTCGGCAAGTATCAGGAAAAGTACGGCGAGGTGCCGAACCAGTTCGCGGCGGATGCGTATGACGGCATCTACGCGCTGGCGGCTGCCGCTGAAAAGGCTGGCGTGAAGGGCGACGAAGCGGCGGAAGATATCTGCGACGCGATGATTGCCGCCATGCAGGAACTGACCGTCACCGGTCTGACCGGCACGATGGTCTGGGATGCGACGGGCGCTGTCACCAAGACCCCGACGGCCGTCATCATCAAGGATGGCGTGTATGTCGGCGCTGATGCGGCTGCAGCGGAGTAATCCCCCTATTCCACACGTTTTCCTCATGCCGGAGGAGGAGCTTCCTTCTCCGGCATGAGCGTATCCGGCAGGTGCAGACAGAAGGTAATCAGCAACAGTTGGTGCAAGGGTGCACACGGACTGCTGCTGATTGCCTTGCTGTCTTTCAAGGGAAAGTGCTTTTCCCGCAGATTTCAGTCATTTGGAGGTGCAGGCAGGATGCTTCAGTTCTTCTCTTACCTCATCAACGGCATCAGCCTTGGCAGCGTGTATGCCATCATCGCCCTGGGCTACTCGATGGTCTACGGCATTGCCAAGATGCTGAACTTCGCGCACGGCGACGTCATCATGATTGGCGCGTACATTGCCTTCTGCGCCACGCAGTACTGGGGCATGTCCCCGCTGCTTGGCGTGCTGATTGCCATGATTGTCTGCACGGTGCTGGGCATGGTCATCGAGCGGCTGGCATACAAGCCGCTGCGTCAGGCAACGAGCCTTGCCGTGCTGATTACCGCCATCGGCGTGAGCTACCTGCTGCAAAACCTGGCGCTGCTGGTGTTCGGCCCGAACCCCATGTCGTTTCCGTCCTTCGTCAGCATCCCGTCCATCAGCCTGTTTGACGGGCAGCTGATTCTGACCGGCGAAACAATCGTGACTGTGCTGGCGAACATCATCATCATGCTGGTGCTCACGTTCTTCACCTCCCACACGAAGATGGGCAAGGCGATGCGCGCCGTCAGCGAAGACCGCAGCGCGGCGGAACTGATGGGCATCAAGGTGAACGCGACGATTTCCCTGACCTTCGCCATCGGCAGCGCGCTGGCGGCGATTGCGGGCGTGCTGCTCTGCTCCACCTACCACACGCTGATGCCCACGACGGGTTCCATGCCGGGCATCAAGGCGTTCACGGCGGCTGTTTTCGGCGGCATCGGATCAATTCCCGGCGCGCTGCTGGGCGGTCTGCTGCTGGGCATCATTGAGATTCTCGGCAAGGCGTATGTGTCCATGGAGCTGGGCGACGCGCTGGTGTTCGCCGTGCTGATTATCGTGCTGCTGGTCAAGCCGACGGGGCTGCTGGGCAAGCCGATGCGGGAGAAGGTGTAACGGGATGAAGAAAACGATGAAAAAGTCAACAAAAGGCTTTCTGAACAACTTGATCACCTACGCCATCGTCATCATCGCGTTCGTCTTTACGCAGATGGCGCTGAGCAAGATGATTCCGGGCGTCACCATCAGCCGCTCCCTGAAGGGGCAGCTCATCCCGATTTGCGTCTACATCGTCATGGCGGTTTCGCTGAACCTGACGGTCGGCATCTCCGGCGAACTGTCGCTGGGTCACGCGGGCTTCATGAGCGTCGGCGCTTTCTCCGGCATCATCATGTCCGGCTGGCTGCTGAACGCCTTCCAGATGGAAAATGAGACGATGCGCCTCGTGCTGGCCATGCTGGCGGGCGGCGTATGCGCGGCGATTGCGGGTGTGCTGATCGGCATCCCGGTGCTGCGTCTGCGCGGCGACTACCTTGCCATCGTCACGCTGGCGTTCGGCGAAATCATCCGCAACGTCATGAACTGCCTGTATTTCGCGGTCAGCGACGGCAAGCTGATTATCAACTTCAACAATCCCCGCATTGATGGCACGCTCCTGTACAACGGGCCGGCGGGGGCGGTGCGCGTCGGGCGCATTGCGACGTTCGAGGCGGGTTTCGTGCTGGTGCTGCTGACGCTGTTTGTCGTGCTGAACCTCATCAACAGCCGCTCCGGCCGCGCGATTATGGCAAGCCGCGACAATCGCATTGCCGCTGAAGCGATGGGCGTGAACGTGACGAAGTACAAGCTGATGGCGTTCGTCACCTCGGCGGCGCTGGCGGGCATGGCTGGCGCGCTGTTTGGGCTGAACTTCTCCTCCATCGCGCCGGACAAGTTCAAGTTTGACACGTCCATCCTCGTGCTGGTGTTCGTCGTGCTGGGCGGCATCGGCAATATCCGCGGTTCGGTGATTGCGGCGGCGCTGCTGACGGTGCTGCCGGAGGTGCTGCGCGAATTTGGCGACTATCGTATGCTGATTTACGCCATCGTGCTGATTGCCGTGATGCTGCTGGGCAACGCCCCGGTGGTGCGGCAGGTGCTTGAGCGCATCCGCCCCGCGAAAAAAGAAGTTGTGAAGGAAGGTGACGCGGCATGACTGAACCGCTGAAGCGTTTTAAGCCCAATACAAAGATGGTTCCCGTGCCGTCGCGCAGCATCATTCCGGAACGCGACGTGAATCATTCGCCCGTGCTGGAAGCCAGCCATCTGGGCATTGAGTTCGGCGGCCTGAAGGCAGTGGACGACGTGAACCTTGCCATCGGGCGCACAGAAATCTGCGGGCTTATCGGCCCGAACGGCGCGGGCAAGACAACGGTCTTTAACCTGCTGACGAAGGTCTATCAGCCCACAACCGGCACCGTGCTCATCAACGGCAAAGACACGGCAGGCATGAACACAGTGCAGGCCAGCAAGCTCGGCATTGCCCGCACGTTCCAGAACATCCGCCTGTTCGACAACATGACGGTGGAAGAGAACGTCCGCATCGGCCTGCACAACCAGATTAAGTACGGCATGTTTTCCGGCATCTTCCGTCTGCCGCAGTATTGGCAAGGCGAGAAGAAGCAGCACGAAAAGGCGCTGGATCTGCTGAGCATCTTCGGCATGGAAAACATGGGCGATGTCAAGGCAGGCTCGCTCCCCTACGGCGCACAGCGGCGCTTGGAAATTGTGCGCGCGCTGGCGACGAATCCGTCGCTTCTGCTGCTGGACGAACCCGCCGCGGGCATGAATCCGCACGAAACGGCGGAGCTGATGGAGAACATCATCAAAATCCGCGACCAGTTCCAGATTGCTATTCTGCTCATTGAGCATGACATGAATTTGGTCATGGGCATCTGCGAAGGCATCTGCGTGCTGAACTATGGGCGCATTATCGCCAAGGGCACGGCAGAGGAAATCCAGAACAACCCGGTCGTCATTGAGGCGTATCTGGGCAAGCAGAAGGAGGCGAAAGCATGAGTCTGCTGGAGGTCAACGACATTCACGTTTACTACGGCGCGATTCACGCAATCAAGGGCATTTCCTTCTCGGTGGATGAGGGCGAGGTCGTCACGCTGATCGGCGCAAACGGCGCGGGCAAATCCACGACGCTGAACACCGTTGCCGGACTGCTCCGCCCGCGCGAGGGCAGCATCCACTTCGGCGGCAAGGATCTGGCGCGCGTCCACGCGTCGGATATGGTGAAGCACGGCATGGCGCTCTGCCCCGAAGGACGGCGCATCTTCCAGCAGATGACGGTGCTGGAGAACCTCGAAATGGGCGGCTTCACGCGCCCCGACAAGGAGATTCCGGGCAGCATTGAGCAGATGTTTGAGCTGTTCCCGCGCCTGAAGGAGCGCCAGAAGCAGATTGCCGGCACGCTCTCCGGCGGCGAGCAGCAGATGCTGGCGATGGCGCGCGCGCTGATGTCCAAGCCGCGCCTGCTGATGCTGGATGAGCCGTCAATGGGCCTTGCGCCGATTCTGGTCGAGCAGATTTTCGACATTATCCGCGCGCTGCACAAGAGCGGCACGACGATTCTGCTGGTGGAACAGAACGCGCAAATGGCGCTGTCCGTCGCGAACCGCGCGTATGTGCTGGAAACAGGCAAGATTTCCATGTCCGGCGACGCGCAGGAACTGCTGCACAACGATGCAGTCAGGAAGGCGTATCTGGGGGCGTAACGCCAAGCAGCCGGGAAGGTGGCAGAAGCCGCTTCCCGGTTTTTCTTTCGCATCAAGATTTACATTATCCTGCAAGCATGGTATTGTATAGGTGAAATGAATGTTATTCGGCAACAGGAGGCATCCGCATGAATCCCTATTTGACGCCGCGGGCAAACCGCCGATGGTGGGTGTATCCGCTGATGGCGCTGTTCTTCGCCCTATCGGCGCTGCTGCTGTGGCGCACCTGCAAGGCGGGTGAGCACGGCGACACGCACATGGTGGTGCTGCTGCTATGCCTTGCGACGGCGGCACTGTACGCCGGGATGCATCTGCTTCAGGGGGAAATCATCCGACGCCGGGCGCGCGGCATTGCACAGCAGTTAGCAACGTTCTCGCTGCACATGTTTCCGCTGTCGGATATGCCCAAGCTCCTGCCGGACTGCCCGAACATGGAGACGCTGCGGTTATTGCTCTGCGGGAACTATCTGCGGAACATTCAGATTGATCCGCTGACGGCGATGGTATACCTGACTGCGCCGAACCTCCGGGCGTATGGGGTGGTACAGTCGTTTATTGTGTGTCCGCACTGCGGGAGGCGCACGAGTGTGGTGGAAGGAGCTGCGCGGCAGTGCGAGCATTGCGGGATGGCGCTATGAAAAAAAGCTGCTTCTGTTGTGTAGAAGCGGCTCTTTTTGTGTCTGTTGATTTGCACTTTTCAGGAATTAATACTATTTCCAGATTCACCTGCGCCATCTGGAAATAGTATAGCTTGTATTGCGGCAAGCCCTCTCCGTCCGCTATGGCGGACCCCTTTAGCTGACTGAAAGGGCAGATAAACACGCGGGCACTGCCTGATAATGGCACCAACTCAATCGCGCGAAAGGGTCAAGGGAGGAACTCCCTTGGAACTCCCTTTTGTTACATAAAATAGTGCTTGTAGGTGTCGTAGTAAATCGTCAGGCGGCGGGAACCGGAAATTTCGCGCAGGGTATCGCGAAGAGCGGAATCCTGCAGGATGAAGCGCACAATGTCCGGGTTGTAGCGAACACCCGCATCGCGCTTGAATTCCGCCAGCACTTCGTCCGTCGTCTTGGCTTGGTGGTAGTTGCGGCCGTACTGGTCAGTCGCGGCATCAAGGCAGTCGCAGACGGTGATGATGTCAATCATGAAGCGCTCCGGCGAGGCGGTGTTATCAAAGTCGTTCGGATAGCCGCCCTTGCCGTTGTAGAACTTGTGGTGGCCGCGGGCGATATCCACATAGCGCGCCAAATCCTCGTCGATGCTCAGGTACTGCCCGCCGCGGTTCGGGTGGGAGCGGATGATGCCGAACTCCTCGTCCGTCAGCGGGCGGTGCTGCGTCTCGATAATCTCGAGCATGGAATTCTTGCCCACATCGTGCAGCAGGGCGGCGTCATGCGCAAATTGCAGGATTTCCGTGCGGTGCGCCTGCACATCCTCCGGCGACGTCACGCCGTGATACCCCACCATCAGCGCCGGTTCTTTGTCGATGATGGCGGAGAGAATCGCTTCCGCAAAGGCGGACACCATCAGCGAATGCAGGAACGCGGTGCAGTGCCGCGCGACAACGAGCCGGAAGATGTAGTCGATTTTCTCCTCCGCCGTGTCGAACAGCGCATAGGCATTCGGGAAGAACGCCAGCTCCTCCAGTGCGTTGTTCAGCGTGTTGCTATGCCCGGTGCGCGTGTCGTAATCCGCAATGAAATCACGGATATCCTGCTGATATTCGCGGAAATAGCGTTTCTTATCCTCCATCGGCATCGTCGTTTCCACAAGGAAGGAAATCAGCGCGTCCAGAGAGGTCATGTAATAGGAAATAACGTCAATTTTGCGCACGTCCACTTCACCGAACTGCTTCACCTTCGGCTTTGTCTTACGGAAGAAAGTGTGAATCTCCTTCCAGCACTCATCTGCCGTGCGGCGGCCCGTCTCGCAGTCGAAGTCACACTGGCTGGTGATAATTTGGAACATGTCGGCAGTGCTTTCCTCCGGCTTATCCAGCTTTTCGTAATATTCTGCCGTTATCTGCTCAATCCGACTCATCAATTCCGGCGGCACATAGCGGGTGTGCGCCTCAATGGTGCGGTCAAACGATTTCGCCAGCGCGTAAGCGTCCGTGCGGAAGCGCTCGGTGAAAATATCCAGCAGCCTGCCTACGTCCGGCTCGCTTTCGCGCGTCGCCGCCAGCGCATCCGACGCTTGCAGTTCCTTCATTTCCTCCCACATGCCAAACGCTTCTTCCATCGTGACCGTGCCCAACACGCAGCAGCTCATCACGAGGTTCGCGTAGGAGATCACAATCGCCTGATGGACGCTGTGCTCCTTGATTGCGCCGAAATTCCGCGACAAAACCGAAATCTTGCGGTAATAGTCCCTTGCGCGTGTGCCATATGGTTCACGCAGGATGCGGGAGAATTCCAGATTTGTGTACGCCAATGTCAGATCCACATCCGTCATCGCGGCAAGGTTGTTGCTGTGCCCATAGTGTTTCTGGAGAATCTTTGCAAGTTCCATCAGGAGCGCCAAGTCATGCGTATCTGCGCGATAGAAGTCCATCATCGAAATTTGCAGCTGGTTCCATGCGTCATCGTCTAAAGCAGGTTCTTCCTTCGCGAACTCCGGCATCACGCTGCGCATTATGGCATTCATGTGCGCATACTCCGTGCGGAAGAATTCAGCGCGCTCCCGAAGGGCAGCGCACCATGTATCCCAGTCGGACTTGATGCGCATGGCAGCTTCGAGCTGCTCCACCCGCTTGAGGACAACCTGATAATCAGCGAAAAAATTCCGGATCTGCTCACTGTTCATATCGATAACTCTTTCTTTTCGTTCATCACAGGGCGTACACGTTTCTGGGGCAACGTTTCCTATTATATGGCGCAATTGCGCATCTGCCATTATACGCCCAATTTCAACAGCCGTCAAGGAAACAGACAGCATTTCAGAAAACGTTATCGGAAAGTCAGGGAGATAACAAGACATATGGCAAGAAAGTTCAAAAATTGTTCAAGCGGTTACACACACTCTGTTATTTTTTCGGCAAAAGTTTCTTGACAAATGTCCGAAATCGGACTATAATCGATACTGTCCGATTTCGGACAAATTGAAAGGAGTATTGTGATGAAAGCGTTAAGCACACGTCTGTTTGCGCTGAACGAGGCATGGAAAGAAAATGCCAATATCTACCGACAGATGGCGAAGCAGATGAACCTGACTGACATGGCGATGTGGGCGCTGTACACGCTGCGGGTTGAGCCGGGCGAAATGACACAGAGCCGGATGTGCGAATTTCTGCACGAACCCAAACAGACGATCAACTCCGCGCTGAAGAAAATGGAAGCGGACGGGCTGATTACGCTGCAAAGCGGTTCAAATCGCCGCACGAAAACGATTCACCTGACGGCCGCGGGCGAAGCGCTGGCGCGTGAAACCGCAGACCGCGTTGCTGAAACCGAGCAGCAGGCGCTGGCGCAATTCAGCGAAGAAGAGGCGGATCAGCTGTTCTCCCTCTTGCGCCGCCTGAATGCGCTGATGATAGACATTTTCCCGCAGACAATGCGGAATCAAAAAGAGGAAAGTCAAGCTAAATGAGCAAGAAGAACCCGATTCAGTTATCTGACCACTTTACCTACGCTCGGCTGTTCCGCTTCGTCCTGCCGTCGATTGTCATGATGGTGTTCACGTCCATCTACGGCGTGGTGGACGGGTTGTTCGTGTCGAATTTCGCCGGAAAAACGGCGTTCGCGTCCATCAACCTGATTATGCCGTTTCTCATCATTCTGGGCGCAATGGGCTTTATGCTCGGCACAGGCGGCACGGCGCTGGTCTCCCGCGTGCTGGGCGAGGGCGACAAGGCGTGCGCGAACAAGTATTTCTCCATGATTACGCTCTTCGGCATCCTGCTGGGCGTTATCCTGACGGTGGTCGGGGTGCTGGCCATGCGCCCGATGGCGATTCTGCTGGGCGCAACAGAGGCCATGGTGGATGACTGCGTGCTTTATGGGCGGATTGTCGTCTGCTTCCTTACGTCGTTCATGCTGCAGAACATGTTCCAGTCGTTCCTGATTGCGGCGGAGCGGCCGAAGTTCGGCTTGCTGATTACGCTCGCGGCGGGCGTGACGAACATGGTGCTGGACGCGCTGTTCGTGGGCGTATTCCGCTGGGGCATTGCGGGCGCTGCGATTGCGACCGGCATCAGCCAGACCGTCGGCGGCGTTGTGCCGCTGATGTACTTCCTGTTCAGCAAAAGCAGCCCCCTGCGTCTGCGCTGGACGAAGTTCGAAGTGCAGCCGCTGCTGCGATCGTGCGCCAACGGCTCATCAGAGCTGATGAGCAACATTTCCGGCTCGCTGATTGGGATGCTGTACAACGCACAGCTGATGCGCTTTCTGGGCGAGGACGGCGTGGCGACGTATGGCGTACTGATGTATGTGCAGTTCATCTTCGTCGCGATTGACATTGGCTATTCCATCGGCTGTGCTCCCATCATCAGCTACCACTACGGCGCGCAGAATCACCCGGAGCTGAGGAACCTGCTGATGAAGGGGCTGAAAGTCATGGGCATCTTGGGCATCGTGATGACAATCGCCGCCATCTCGCTGTCCGGGACGCTGGCAAACATCTTCGTCGGCTATGACGCGACGCTCTGCGAATTGACGCGGCATGCCTTCCACCTTTTCTCCTTCGCCTTCCTGCTCGCGGGCTTCAACATCTTCCTGTCCTCCTTCTTCACGGCGCTGAACAACGGCGGCGTGTCCGCGGCAATTTCTTTCCTGCGCACGCTGGTGTTTCAGGCGGCGTCGGTCATCCTGCTGCCGATGGCGCTGGATGTGGACGGTCTCTGGTGGGCAGCCTCTGCGGCGGAAGCGCTGGCGTTCGTCGTGTCGATTGGCTTCCTGCTGGCTCTGAAGGGGAAATACCATTATTTTGATGAAACCTAATCAGGAAAAACTTGCGTGTTCCCCTTGCAAACTGCTGTTCGCTGTGGTACGATAAGAAGCGAAAGAAACCCGGCGGTGATTGCCGATTGCATCCCCCGCCGGTATCCAGAAAGGAAGCGGTATCATGGCAGCAAAGAAGCCCGCAAAGACCGAAAAAGCCGCCCCGGTGACGGGCGCGCAGGAGGAGAAACTCAAGGCGCTGGAACACGCGCTGGCGGATTTGGACAAGCAGTTCGGCAAGGG
>OHOK01001244.1_pt1 | contig 10226 bp, 13 predicted proteins | sample 1569731 | NCBI WGS metagenome assembly OHOK01 (sample SAMEA3879559, study PRJEB24766) | human gut metagenome | biome: human-associated habitat; feature: feces | place: USA | collected 1985/1987
ACTGGCGGCGCATTTTTCTCACTGCGCCCTGTTCAGTTTGCTGCTCCCGGGTGTTCGTTCACGCACCGTCCGCGCACGGCTCCCAGCTCTGCCGCGCTCTCTGTGGCGTTGTGATGCGCTACTTTTCCCAATCACTGCATTTACCAGTAAAATATAGCACTTTGCCGCCGTTTCGTCAAGCATCCGGGCTAAGCAACGCCTGCACAAGGCCGTTGGCCGCCAGCTGCCCGGCGTAGAGGGCCTCGTTGAGGTTATTGCCGTGGCCTCCTATCTCGATGAGCAGACTGCCGGTGGTGAGGTCCTGATTATAAAAGCGGTAGCTGAACAGCACAGGCCGGGTGAAACCGGGGTACATTCCCTCCATGCTCCGCTCCCATGCGGCGGCGAAACGGAGGTTCTGCCGCCAGCCCGGCAGCCGGACGCTGCCGCCGTTGTCGCACCCGCAGATGATCATGACCTGCGCGGCCTGCCGCCCGTCCACGGTGCAGACCGGGGCCATCCGGGAACCTCCCTCTGTCTCGATGGCGTCCCGGTGGACGTCCAGCACCACCTTGATGCTGGGGTACTGCGCCAAGTACCGCTGGACGACGGCCCGGCTGTTCTCGTAGCTGCCGGTATAGCTGGGGTAGTCGTTCAGGGTCTCGTCGTGGAGGGTGTTCAGCCCGGCGGCGTTGAGGGTGTCGGCCATCACCCGGCCCACGGCACACATATTCAGGTTCGTGTCGGTGGTGCGGGCGCCGTCGCCGGGCGAATACCACAGCCCCGCCGAGAGGCGGTAGTCCTCAGTGGCGTGGGTGTGCATGATGAGGATCTGCGGGTCAGGGCTGTCCTTTTCGACGCCAAAGGGCAGTGGGGCCTGTATCTCTGCTGCGATGTCCGCCGCAGTCTGTCGGGTGTTGTTCTTGATGCTGCCCGCGCCGCAGGCAACGTACTTTTCACCGCTGCCTTGCGGGTAATTTTTTTCAATCACTGCGCCCGCGCCTTCGGGCCGAGCGTCGTCACCCAGAAGCTCCACAAGATAGCTTTCGATGCCGCCTGTCGGGGCGGCGGCTTCGGGCAGAGAGGCGGCAGTCCCGGTGCTTTCAGGGGCGGCTTCGGCCACAGATGCGGCCTCCTCCTGTGCTGCGCCGGAGACGGCCCTTCGGCTCAGGGAGAGCGCCGTCTGCGCCGCCGGGACAGGCCCGGCGATGACCGCCGCCAACCCCAGCACAAGGCTGTGGGCCGTGATGGTCAGAGCCGCAAAAAGGGCCGCTGCGCCCAGAAAGGGCAGCAGATGGCTCTGCCCTGCCTCGCCATAGCGCATAAGCTGCCCCCTCCCCTTTTGTTTTATCCATACAATATGATGGACGGCCTGGTTTTATCCCACCAGCCAGCAGAGCTGGGCAATGCTGAGCCTCGGCTGCAAGGCGCGGTTGATGGCCGCGCCCAGCAGGGCGGCCCCGTGGGCGATGACGCTGTCCAGTTCCCGGGGCGTCACCACGAGGTCTTTGCCCTCCTGCGCCATCATCAGGGTGGGGATGCCCGCCGCGATGACCGGCAGGCCCAGACGGGCCGCGTCCAGATGCTTGCTGCTGCCGGGCTGGGCCGGGCAGAGGCCGGTGTCGGAGAACTGCAGCGTCCGGCCCAGACGCTGGGGTTCCGACGAGCAGAGGCTGTCCACACAGATGAGGGCCGTGGGCCGCACTTCCCGCACCAGCGCACCGGCCAGCTGCTGCAGGCTCAGACCGGTGGACGCCGAGACGCCCGGGGCCACCGCCGCCACCGGGCGGATGCCCTTCACCGGCGGACGGCCTGCGCCCATCGTGACAAAAATTTTCTGGGCGGTGCGGGGGCCGAGGGCGTCGGCGGTGACCCGGCGGTTGCCCACCCCCAGCACCAGCACCGGCCCCTCCGGCGGCAGAAGCACCCGCAGCTCGTCCGCTGCCTGCTCGATGACCTCGGCGTCCCGCTCGTCCAGCACACTGACGCTGGGGACTTCCAGCGTGACGTACCGCCCCCGGGGCTTTTCGAGGCCCTCCCGGGCGATCTCCACCCGCGTCACCGTCACGCCGCCCCGTTTTGCCGTGGCCGCGCGGACTCCGCCGGGCAGGTCAGCCGCGGCCGTGTAGAGCTCGTCCGCCATATCTGTCAAGCGCATGATTTTCCCTCTTTTCTGCTCTGTTTGCCGCCAAAAAGCCGGTTTTTGGGCCTCGCGGCACAAAAAGTATGGGAAAATCAAAACTTTTTGAAACAAAAATCGAAAAAATGCTTGCGCTGGAACGGCAAATATGGTATCATAAGGTGCGCTGTTATAGGTAGCCAAGGAGGTGGAACGAATGCCTAACATCAAATCTCAGAAGGACCGCGTCGTGCAGGCTGCTGCAGAGCAGGCTCACAACAAGGCCATTAAGACCAACCTGAAAACAGTCGTCAAGAAGGCAGACGCTGCCATCGATGCGAATGCCGCTGACAAGGACGCAACCGTCCTGGCTGCTGTTTCCGCGATCGACAAGGCTCGCGCTAAGGGTGTCATCAAGAAGAACACCGCCAGCCGCAAGATCAGCCGTATGGCAAAGCGTGCTAACAAGAACGCTTGATCGCGCAGTTTGATTGACGAACAAAACCTCTGTACCGGGTACCCGGCACAGGGGTTTTTGTTTTTTCCGCTGTTATGTCCCGCACAGCGCGGCAAGGCTTTGCCGCTGCACCGCCTCCAGCAGCTGCTCCGGCGGCAGGGGCTGCGGCGGCACCGCCATCCACCACGCCGCCCACGCGGCGGGCACAAGCACTGCCAGCGAAAGCCCCGGGTACAACAGCGCCGGCTCGTGCAGCCACGGGCTGCCCGGCGGCAGCACCAGCGCCGTGCACAGGCACAGCGCCGCCCACAGCTCCCATAATACGGTCTGACCGCTGTGTTTCATCCGCTTCACCTCCGTTTTGCCCCCAGTTTACCAGCCGCCGGGCGCAAAATATAGCGAAGCAGCGCGGACAAAACAGCTTAGTTCTGGTCATGGCTCTTGCCCGCAAGGCTGCACACCACGCCGCAGACAAGGCTTGCGGTGATGCCTGCAGAAGCAGCGGTCAGCCCGCCGGTCAGGATGCCGACAGCGCCCTTTTCCGCCACGGCGGTGCGCACCCCTTTTGCCAGCAGATGCCCGAAGCCCAGCAGCGGCACCGTCGCCCCCGCACCGGCAAACTCTGCCAGCGGCGCATACAGCCCCACTGCCGAGAGCACCACCCCCGCCACCACATAGCCGGTCAGGATGCGTGCCGGGGTCAGCTTTGTCAGGTCGATGAACAGCTGCCCCGCCGCGCAGAGGACACCGCCTATTAAAAATGCCCACAGATAGTTCATTTCAGCTCTCCTTTTCCGGCGCGGTCAGCTCTACCAAATGCGCCACCGCCGGAATACTCTCCTTCTGCAAAAAGGTGGTCTGGCTCATCAGCGCCCCGGTGGCGATGAACAGCACCCGGCGGCTGCCGCGGCGCAGCAATTTTGGCAGAATATGCGCGCAGAGTACGGCGGCGCAGCAGCCCGCGCCCGAACCACCGCTCTTTACCCGCTGCTCCCCGGCATCGTAGAGCAGACAGCCGCAGTCTGCGTGGTTTTTCAGCAGCAGACCCTCTGCTGCCAACAGCTCCCGCAGCATCTGACTGCCTACCAGCCCAAGGTCGCCGGTGTAGATGCAGTCGAAATCCCGCAGCTCTGCATGGGTGTCGGCAAGATACTGCAGCAGCGTAGCGGCGGCTGCCGGTGCCATGGCTGCGCCCATGTTGTTGATATCTTTAATGTTATAGTCCTGCACCCGCCCAAAGGTGGCGGCGGCAATGCCCACCCCCTGCCCTGCCGGACGCAGCAGGCAGCACCCGGCGGCGGTAGCCGTCCACTGCGCGGTAGGGGTGCGCACCGCGCCGTAACTCAGCGGGGTACGGAACTGACGTTCTGCCGCGCAGAAATGACTGGAAGTCATCGCCAGCAGGTTCTGCGCCGCCCCGCTGCTGCACAGTGCCGCGCCCAGCGCCAGCGCCTCCGCCATGGTGCTGCACGCCCCGAACAGCCCCGCAAAGGGCACGCCCAGTTCCCGCAGCGCGTAGCCGGAGGCGGTGCACTGCGCCTGCAGATCTCCCGCCAGCGCAAGGTCCACCTGCTCTGCGGGCAAGCCAGCCTTTTGCAGGCAGAGCCGCGCCGCCCGCAGCTGCAACTGCTTTTCGGCGGCTTCCCAGCTGCACTGTCCCAGCCGATTGTCGGTGGTCAGTTCGTCAAAGCCCGCTGCCAGCGGACCCTCGCTCTCTTTTTTGCCGCCCGCCGCCGCCTGTGCGGCGATGACCGGCGGGGTATGGAACAACAGGGTATCGCCCCGGCGCTCTGTCATAAAAAATTTCTCCTTTTCTGCAAAAAATGCCCCGGAACGTGCTATACTGGTGCTGTGGCACTGCAATATCCGGCGGGGCTGTTCCGTATTATAAGGCAGAAGCCCCCAGCAGCCACAGCACCACACCGTACACCACCGCCGCCAGCGTGCCGTACACGATGACCGGCCCGGCGATGAGGAACATCTTGGCTCCCGTGCCCGGTACACGGCCCTCGGCCTTGAACTCGATGGCCGCACTGACCACCGCGTTGGCAAAGCCGGTGATGGGCACCAGCGACCCCGCCCCGGCCTTTGCCGCCAGCTTCTGGTACCAGCCCAGCGTGGTCAGCACCGCCGAGAGCAAGATCAGGGTGCAGCTGGTCAGGGTGCCCGCCGCTTCGGCGTCCGCGCCCTGCCGCAGAAACAGCTGCCGCAGCCCTTCGCCCAGCAGACAGATGCCGCCGCCCACGCAGAACGCCCAAAGGCAGTCTGCCAAAAGCGGCGAGTGCGGCCCGGCCTTCTGCACCCGGCGTGCGTATTCCTGCGCTGTCATCTTCATCTTCTCGCGCCCCCTTTTGCGGATAGTCTGCCCGGGGCGGCGGGCACTTATCCTTTTTTGTGAAAGAAGGTAGGTCCTATGTATTCTTCCCACCACCATAAACATCATGCCCGCCGTCTGCTCTGCCTGACGGCGCTGCTCTGCTTTGCGGCGGGCGGCACCGCCTACGCCTGCACCCGCAAGGCCGCCGTGCCGCAGCTGCCCGAGCTGTCTGCCGAGAGCCTTGAGCAGCCCGCCGAATACGGCGTGCAGCAGAGCACCCTTACCGCCGCACAGGCACAGGCCATCCTGGATGACCCCCGTATGATCCTTGTGAGCCGCGCCCACCCGATAACGGAGGACTATCCAGTCGAGACCAAGGAATGCGGCTCGGCCACCGCCATCAACAAGACCTTGCAGACCGAAGCTGCCGATGCCTTTCTTTCCATGCAGGCCGCTGCCGCCGAGGACGGCGTGGATGTGCGGATGCAGAGCGGCTACCGCAGCGTCAGCTACCAGAAAAAGCTGTACGACAACAAGACCCAGTACTACCGTGATAAGGGTCTGAGCGAAGCCGCCGCCCGGGAAAAGGCGGCTGTCATCGTCAACCCGCCGGGCTGCTCCGAGCACAACTGCGGCCTTGCCGCCGACCTGAACAGCCCGGAGCACACCACCCTTGACACCGGCTTTGCCGACACCGCCGCCTTCCGCTGGCTGTGCGAGAACGCGGAACAGTACGGCTTTATCCTGCGCTACCCCAAGGAAGCCGAAAGCGTGACCGGCATCACTTACGAGCCGTGGCACTGGCGCTATGTGGGCGCGGAAAACGCCGCCCTGCTCAACCAGAGCGGCCTGTGTCTGGAGGACGCGGTAGCCGTTTTGCAGCGCATTGCCGCCGGGGAGACCGTGACCGGTTAAAATCCGATGAAAACTGCCGGAAAACCCTGTGGGGTGCGTTGCAATTTACCTGCCGTTATGGTAAGATAAATACAGTCTGCCCGTGTGCGCGGTGCAGCCCCGCACCCCGACAAACGAATTCAACAAAAGAAGGAATATTTTATGATAAACCGCACAAAACTCTCTGTGATCGCCGTCAGTGCCGTGCTGGCTGTTGCCCTGACCGGCTGTGGCGGCAGCGCTTCTTCCGCGCCGTCCTCCGTGTCCAGCGCCTCTGCCTCTGCACCGGCTTCCAGCACTGCCGCCCCGGCGGCGGATACCACCGAAAACGGCACCGCCGATCTGGACAGCGCCGTGGAAAGCCTGCTGGCTGCCAACCCCATCTCCAACCAGTTCGAGATCGCCGCCATGAACATCGAGTATGACTTCGGCCTGAAAGCGGAGGACGTAGCCGCCTACAAGGGCGTGAAGAGCAACGACAATGGCGATGCCGGCCTTGTGCTGGTGGTGGAAGCTGCTTCCGGCAAGGCACAGGACGTGGTGACCGCGCTGGAGAGCTACAAGCAGGATCAGGTGGCTTTCTACGGCAACTACGCCGAGTTTGCACAGGCACAGAGCAACGTGGAAAACGCCATCATCTCCTCCAAGGGCGACCGAGTGGTCATGGTGATCGCCTCCAACGAGTGCTCCGCAGACCTGAACAGCGCTGTGGACAGCGCCCTGAACAGCTGAATCTGATTTTCTGAGCCGGTGCCATCTGCGGCATCGGCTTTTTTCAGTCAAGCCCTCCCGCACCCGGGATGGAAAAACCGTTATTGCCCGCAAAACTTGTAAAAAAGGAGGCTGACCCCTTGGTTTTCAGCACCATCATCTTCCTGTTCCGTTTTCTGCCCATCACGCTGGCGCTGTACTATCTTGCCCCCGCAAAACTGAAAAACACCGTGCTGTTTTTGTGCAGTCTGGTGTTCTACTGCTGGGGCGAGGTGCGCTTTTTCCCGGTCATGGTGGCGCTTATCCTCATCAACTACCTCAGCGGCCTTGCCATCGAGCACTTTGATGCAAAGCCCGCGCTGCGCCGCTTCTTTCTGCTGGTGGCGCTTGTCGGCAGCTTGGGGATGCTGTTCTACTTCAAGTACGCAAACTTTGTGCTGCGCAGCGCAAACGCCCTGCTGGGCACCGCCTTTGCCGAGATACAAGGCATCGGCACTTTGCCGCTGGGCATCAGCTTCTACACCTTCCAGACCCTTTCCTACTCCATCGACGTCTACCGCCGGGATGTAAAAGCCGAGCGCAACATCATTGATTTCGGTGCTTATGTGGTCATGTTCCCGCAGCTCATCGCGGGGCCTATCGTCAAGTACCGGGACGTCTCCGACCAGCTGCACGTCTACAAGCACCGCTATAACCTCAAGCAAATTGAAGAGGGCATGACCCTGTTCACCTTCGGTCTTGCCAAAAAGGTGCTGCTGGCGGACGCCGTGGGCGCATTGTGGACGGACATTATCGGGGTAGCCGACAGCCCCTCCACTACCTTTGTGGGTCTGGCAAACGCTTCCACCCCGCTGGTGTGGCTGGGCATCATCGCATACAGTTTACAGCTGTACTTCGATTTCTCCGGCTACTCCCTCATGGGCATCGGCATGGGCAAGATGCTGGGCTTCGACTTCCCCGCAAACTTCAACTACCCCTATATCTCCGCTTCCATCACCGAGTTCTGGCGGCGCTGGCACATGACCCTGTCCGGCTGGTTCCGGGAGTATGTGTATATCCCGCTGGGCGGCAACCGCAAGGGGCTCAAGCGGCAGATCTTGAACCTGTTCATCGTGGAGCTGCTCACCGGCATCTGGCACGGCGCGAACTGGAACTTTATCTGCTGGGGCCTTTACTACTTTGTGCTGCTGGCAGTCGAAAAGCTGTTTCTGCTGCCCTACCTGAAAAAAGGCAGAGTGTGGCCGCACCTGTACACCCTGTTCCTCGTGGTGGTAGGCTGGGCGATGTTTGTGGGCAACGACACCGGCGTATCCTTCGGGCTGCTGTTCCAAAAGCTCTTTGTCCCCTCCGGCGGAGTGTCGCCGCTGTATTTCCTGCGGAACTACGGCGTGCTGCTGGCGGTAAGCGTGGTGTGCTGCACCCCGCTGATCGAAAAGCTGTGGGATGTGCTGCGCAAGAACGTAGTCACCCGCTGCGCCGCCATCCTGACGCTGCTGGTGGTCTCCACCGCCTATGTGGTGGGCAGCACCAACAGCCCGTTCCTGTACTTTAACTTTTAAGGAGGCGGGAAGATGTCCAAACACGAGAAAAAGACCTCCTCCCTTTTGCACTATCCGGTGCTGGTGGTGTTCAGCCTGTTTTTCATCGGGCTGTTCGCGCTGGATATGGTCACCCCGGACCGCAGTTACAGCGAGCTGGAGAACACCACCCTCAGCCAGCGCCCGGCGCTGACCCAGTTCACCGCCAAGGGGCTGAACAGCTACTTTACTGCCTACACCAAATACGTCAAGGATCAGGTGGCGGGGCGCGACCAGTGGATCAGCCTGCAGAGCGTGGTGGAGACCACTCTGCTGCAAAAGCAGCAGAACGGCGGCATCCTGCTGGGCAAAGAGCACATGATGTTCCCCCGCACCTACGGGCTGCTTTCCAGCGAGGAGCGCACCCTGCCCAAGAACACCGCCGCGCTCACCAGCCTGTGCCAGCGCTACCCGGGCAAGGTGAATGTGCTGCTGGCACCCGCCGCCAGCGATATCTACAAGGAGAACGTACCCGCAAACGCCCCCCTGCTGGACGAGAACGGCTATCTTGACCAGCTTTCCGCTGCGGTGCAGGCTGCAGGCGGCAGCTTTGTGGACGTGCGCCAGACCCTTGCCGCCCACAAGAGCGAGTATATCTACTACCGCACCGACCACCACTGGACGAGCACCGGCGCTTACTACGCCTACAAGCTGCTCTGCGACACCCTGGGCCTTACGCCCTTTGATCCCTCGGCCCACACCGTGCTGACGGCAGACGGCTTCTACGGCACCCACTACTCCAAGGCGCGGACGCCGGACGCAGAACCGGACACCATCACTTATTACGACCTGCCGAACGCGCTGACCATCTACTCGGTCAGCGGCCCCGGCCAGCCCGCCGACGGCGAGACGACCGGCCTGTATGACACGGCCAAGCTGGACGTTTACGACAAGTATGCCATGTTCCTCCACGGCAACAACGGCCTGAGCCGCATCAGGGGCGACGGCACCGGGCGCATTCTCGTCATCAAGGACAGTTACGCCAACTGCTTCGTGCCTTACCTGACGGCCAACTACGCCGACATCGACGTGGTGGATTTCCGCAACTACAACTACGGGCTGGACAAGCTCATCGCGGACAATGCATACGACCAGCTCCTCGTGCTCTACAGTTTCGACAGCTTCAAGAGCGACCCCTACCTCTACCGGGCCGGCGTAGCGGGCTGATACCGGGAATTATTGCAGTATTTTTCCACAAACTTCCGAGGTGTTTTTCATGCATTTTCCCGGGTTTTTGTGGTTTCTGTCCAAAACCCTTGCACAAAATCCAGCGTTGTAGTAGAATGATGCTGTCAGAGAAGTTAGCTCTGCAAGAGGGATCTTTGCAGTGCGGTGCGCCGCCTGCTGATATGAAGGAGTGATTCTTTATGAAGAAATATATGGAGTTGCCTGCTGATTACGCAGTGCTTTCTGACGATGAGATGACCTACACCACCGGCGGCAGCGCTGTTGGCGGCGTCGTCACCATCGTGGGCGTGGCCGTTCTGGCATCCAGCTATGTCTGGGGCATCTCGCAGGCCAGAGACTGGCTGAGCGTTGACAGCAACCGCAGGGGCAATCCTCTCACCGTTATGGGCCGTGCAATGGACGCCATCAGCGACGATATGTCCAAATCGCCTTCCAACTTCCTGCGTGACGTTGTTTCCACCGGTACGGTGGTGGCTCTCGCTCCCCTGAGCGCGCTGCTGCTCATCCTGTAAGTTTCCCCTGCGGCTTTTCGGGAACTTCTATCTTTCGTCAAACCGGCGCACACCGCGCTGTTTTGGGATATTGTTCGTAAAGGAGTGCTACTATGGAAAACATCATGATGCTGCCCGCTTCCTACTGCGTGATGAACGAAGAGGAAATGACCTATACCACCGGTGGTGCCAGTGCTATTCAGGCTATCGCTGCATGGGTCTTCCCTCCTTATGCATGGCTTGCAGGCGTCACCGCTATCCGTGATTACCGCAAGAAGAACCCTAATACTTGGACTCAGGACGGTCTGGACTATTTCGCAAATGATATGGGGAAGAGTGTATCTAATTTCCTCTATGACCTTGCGTGTGCCAGTTGGGTTCTGGGTACCTCCGCTACCGGAATCGGCCTTGTGATTAACGCAGCTCTTATCCTGCTTTAATAAATCAGGAGACTCCAAAGAACAACAAAGGCGGCGGCTCTTCCCGCAAGGGA
>OHOK01001245.1_pt1 | contig 10222 bp, 8 predicted proteins | sample 1569731 | NCBI WGS metagenome assembly OHOK01 (sample SAMEA3879559, study PRJEB24766) | human gut metagenome | biome: human-associated habitat; feature: feces | place: USA | collected 1985/1987
TCTAAATGCATATCAGATATATAATATACCTTTAGTTCTTTTTCATCACTAAATGGTTTGTCTTCTTTAAATAAAGATAATCCATTCTCGACTTCGCTAATGTCAAAAATTTGTGTCATATTATTCATTCTTTATTCTTCCGTGTTCTCAGAATCCTCATTCTCAACGCTTTCGGTATTATCTTCAATGACCTCAGCATTTTCCTCAGCCTGAGCCTCTGCTATCTCCTCGGCAGTAGCCTTTTCTACCTCTGCCGTTTCAACATCATCGTCATGCTCAGTTCTTGTGAATGAAACCACTCTGCCGTCCTCGCCGACTCTCATAAGTCTTACGCCACGGGAGTATCTGCTCATCATGCTGATATCGCAGGCTCTTATTCTGATAACAATGCCGTCTGTGGATATCATGATGATATCATCTTCATCATCAACGACCTTTATTCCGCATACTCCGCCACTCTTATAGTTCATAAGACCGTAGCCGCCTCTGTTCTGTACCTTATAAGACTCCAGCGGAACACGTCTGCCAAGACCATTTTCAGCAACAGTGAGAACGCTTGCACCCTCTCTTACTCTTGCCATTGATACAACATAGTCGCTGCCCCTGAGTTTAATAGCCTTTACGCCGTGAGCAACTCTTGACATCTCTCTTATATCTGTCTCTCTTATCCTGATAGCATAACCATTATGCGTTGCAACGATGACCTCATTGTCGCCAAAGGTCATTCTTACTCCTGCTATCTCATCGCCCTCATCAAGACCGATTGCAATAAGACCATTCTTTCTTACATTTCTGTAGGAAGTCAGCGGAGTTCTCTTTATCTTGCCGTTCTTTGTTACCATGACGATATACTTGCCCTCGTCAAAGTCGGCAGTTTTTATCATTGCGGCTATCTTCTCACCCTCGCCCAGTTCAAGAAGATTTACTATATTTGTACCTCTTGAAGCCTTTGAACCCTCAGGCAGCTCATAGCATTTGAGCTTATACATTATGCCCTTATTGGAGATAAAGAGTATATTGTCATGTGAAGAACAGGTCTGAAGCTCGTCGATATAATCGTCCTCACGCTGTTTCATACCCGTTACGCCACGTCCGCCACGCTTCTGAGCCTTATACTCTGAAACAGGCATTCTCTTTATATATCCTGCATTTGTATAGGTAACAACGCTTTCCTCAACAGGGATAAGGTCTTCGATATCAACTTCACCGCTGACATTTTCTATCTGAGTTCTTCTCTCGTCACCGAACTTATCCTGAATAGCCTCGACCTCTTCAATGATTATATCAAGTATTCTCTGATGATTTGCAAGGATATCTTCAAGGTCAGCTATCTTGACTTCGATCTCAGCCAACTCATCGATTATCTTCTGTCTTTCCATACCGGTCAGACGGCCGAGGGTCATATTTGCAATATGGTCAGCCTGAATATCTGTAAGACCAAAACGCTGATTAAGTCTTTGCTTAGCCTCTGGGATATTCTTAGAAGTTTTCATTATCTCGATAACTTCGTCGATATTGTCAAGTGCGATAACAAGACCCTTTAAGATATGCTCTCTTTCCTTAGCCTTGTTAAGGTCGAACTTAGTTCTTCTTGTGATAACATCGACCTGAAAGTCTATATACTGCTCAAGCATTTCCTTGAGGGTCAGCACCTTAGGGATACCGTTCACAAGAGCAAGCATTATAACGCCCACAGTATCCTGAAGCTGTGTATAGCTGAACAGCTTGTTGAGCACTACCTGCGGATTAGCGTCCTTTTTAAGCTCGATAACGATCCTCATTCCGTCCTTGCCGGATTCATCGTTTATATAATGTATTCCGTCAATACGCTTTTCCTTAACAAGGTCAGCGATAGACTCAACAAGTCTTGCCTTGTTTACCATGTAAGGTATCTCAGTGACAATAATGCAGTTTCTGCCCTTTATCTCCTCGATAGAGGTCTTTGAACGCAGTGTTATCTTGCCTCGGCCAGTACCGTAAGCCGCTCTGATACCGGACCTGCCCATGATGATACCGCCTGTAGGGAAGTCAGGACCCTTTATGCTCTGCATAAGCTCATCAAGTGTGCAGTCAGGGTTTTTCATGACAGTTTTCATGCCCTCTATAACTTCATGGAGGTTATGAGGAGGGATATTCGTTGCCATGCCCACAGCGATACCTACTGAGCCGTTACAGAGAAGATTTGGAAATCTTGACGGCAGCACAACAGGCTCTTTAAGTCTGTCATCATAGTTTGACTGAAAATCAACAGTTGTTTTGTTTATATCTGTCAGCATATTTACTGACATCTTAGCCATTTTAGCCTCAGTATAACGGTAGGCAGCCGGAGGGTCGCCGTCAACGGAACCAAAGTTTCCGTGACCGTCAACAAGAGGATATCTCATTGAGAACTTCTGAGCAAGTCTTACAAGTGCGTCATAAACTGATGCGTCACCGTGTGGGTGATATTTACCAAGCACAGATCCGACCGTATCTGCACATTTTCTGTAAGCTTGATCAGGTGTAAGACCATTTTCATACATGGTATATAAAATTCTTCTGTGAACAGGTTTAAGTCCGTCCCTTACATCAGGTAAGGCTCTGGATACAATTACCGCCATTGAATATTGAATGAAAGATTCTTTCATTATCGCTTCAACATCAGTGTCAATAACGTTATAATCGCTCACTTTATCCACTCCTTTTTAACCTTTCGGTTTACTTTGAAAAGAACATATCCTGTTCTTATTTATTATCTATCATTTCATAATCGCTATCAAGCAGCTCTGAAAAAGTTTTTCTCAGTGTTTCCTGCTGCTGCTCGTTCATAACTCTTTTTGCAAGCACATAAATAGTTTCCTTTTTGAGTATTATAATAAACATCTCGTCATTTTCCAAAACGTTCAGTGAGATATCCTCAAAACCAACTATCCTCGGCGGAACAGGAGTAAAGTCCTCCTCCTGCTTTTCCTCCTCTGTCGGCAGCGTTTCTATTTTGAAGCTGTCATCATAGAGGGTGAAAACATACTTGTCGTCCTCAAGAGGTTTAAGTGCCTGCATAAGATATTTTCTTATTCTTCTAGTGTTATACCATGTGAGAACGATTATTGCAAGGCATATGAACGCCAGCACCCAGTTAAGATATCCCGAAGGGTTTCTCACTATGGACACTATAAAAAGCACCGCAACAACGCCGAAAGCCGCTGTTATCTTCCAGTTATGCGCATAAACGAATTTCTTCTGAAAGGCTAAAAAAGCTCTTTCCTCTTCCTCGTTTTTCACATCATACTCAAAGCTTAAAACAGGCTCTTTTTCTATCTGTGCTTCTTCCACCTCGTCAGCATTATCAACAGCTTTCTCAGCCGTTTCAACAGCTTCCTCTGTTTTTACCTCTTCAAGCTCTGTTTCCTGATTTTTATTTTCGTTGTTATCCAAAGCAGTATCCTTTCTTTAAACGTCAAGATCCTTTACATACTCTGCATTTTTCTCTATAAATTCTTTTCTCGGTGCGACCTTATCGCCCATAAGAATAGTGAATATCTCGTCCGCCTTAACAGCGTCCTCCATTGTCACCTTTATCATAGTTCTTCTTTCAGGATCCATGGTTGTTTCCCAAAGCTGTTCAGGGTCCATCTCACCAAGACCTTTATATCTCTGAACGTTTACTTTCAGATTGTTTTCACCCGAAAGCTCAGAAATATACTGATCTCTCTCTGCGTCTGAGAAAGCATATCTGACCTGCTTGCCCCTTGCAACCTTGAAAAGCGGCGGCTGAGCAAGATAAATATGACCATCCTCGATAAGAGGACGCATAAATCTAAAGAAGAATGTAAGCAGAAGCGTTCTGATATGAGAACCGTCCACATCGGCATCGGCCATGATGATAACTTTGCCGTAACGGAGCTTTGAAAGGTCAAAGTCCTCGCCTATTGATGTTCCCAGTGCGGTAACAACAGGCATAAGCTTTTCATTGCCGTATACCTTATCTATCCTGGCTTTTTCAACGTTGAGCATTTTTCCCCACAAAGGAAGTATAGCCTGATATTTTCTATCTCTGCCTTCCTTTGCAGAGCCACCCGCAGAATCTCCCTCGACGATATAAATTTCGGTGAGTGAAGCATCTCTCTCTGAGCAATCTGCAAGCTTGCCAGGCAATGAAGAGGATTCAAGAGCAGATTTTCTTCTTGTAAGCTCTCTTGCTTTCTTTGCGGCTTCTCTTGCCTTTTGTGCCTGAACGGACTTATCAAATATAGCCTTTGCCACAGTAGGGTTTTCCTCAAAGTAGTTCATAAGCTTTTCGGTAACTATCTTGTCAACGAAAGGTCTTACCTCAGGATTGCCAAGTCTGCCCTTTGTCTGTCCCTCAAACTCACAGTTTGTGAGCTTAACGGATACTATAGCCGTCAGACCCTCTCTTACATCGTCGCCAAGAAGCTTATCGTCGTCTTTAAGATAGCCGAACTTCTTACCGTAGTTATTTATTACCTTTGTAAGAGCATTTTTGAAACCTGTTTCATGAGTACCGCCGTCAGGAGTATGGATATTATTGGCGAATGAAAGTATAAGGTCATTATAAGTATCGTTATACTGCAAAGCTATCTCAGCAAAAGTATCGCCCTCCATGCCGTTGACATAGATAACTTCCTCAGAAAGCGGAGTAACGCCTCTTGTTTTGTGGATATGCTCCACAAACTGTCTTATACCGCCCTCATAATGGAGAGTTTCGCCCACAGGCTCTGATTCATTTCTCTTATCAGTGAATATTATCTTTATACCAGCATTAAGGAATGCCTGTTCTCTAAGTCTTTTAAGCAGTGTTTCATAGTCAAACACTGTTGTTTCCTGAAAGATCTCAGGGTCAGGCTTAAAGAGAACGGAAGTACCTGTTTTATCAGTATCGCCGATTATTTTCAGCGGCTCTGAATAATTACCTCTGTCAAACCTCTGAAAATGAATATGTTTTCCGTCATAAACTGTAAGCTCAAGATATTCCGAGAGGGCGTTTACTACAGACGCACCAACGCCGTGAAGTCCGCCTGCTACCTTATATCCGCCGCCGCCGAACTTTCCGCCTGCGTGGAGAATGGTATAAACTACCGTTGCAGCAGATATTTTCTCCTTTGGGTGTATACCTGTAGGGATACCACGTCCGTTATCGGTAACTCTGATAATGTCCCCGGGAAGTATCTCTACTTCTATCTCAGTGCAATATCCTGCCAATGCCTCATCGATAGCGTTGTCAACTATCTCGTAGACAAGGTGGTGAAGTCCCTTTGGACCTGTTGATCCGATATACATACCAGGTCTTTTTCTTACCGCCTCAAGACCCTCCAGCACCTGTATCTGATTTTCATTATAATCATTTTGCTTATCCACCATGGATATTTCCTCGGTGTTCTGGATCTCGATCTCGTTGTTATTTTCCAAAAAATAACCCCCTCATCACTTGTTTTTTATCTTATAATCTTATATCTTTGATTCATCATTCAGGCATTCTTTTGCTTCTTTTCAAAAGTGTGGCACAGCTCATCTGACTTATATACACAGTTTCCGTAAAGTCTTTATCAAGGCACACCACAAAGCTTTTAGGCATCTCATATGTGCAGTTCACAACACGTCTGTTTTTTGCCGCAAAATTAAGAAATTCCTTTGTGTTGGCAGAAACAGAGGTGTTCTCTATATCGAAGATCCCTATGATATCTTTAGTATTGACTAAATAGTTATTTCCTAAATGCAGAAACATCACTTATTCTCCTGAACTATCATTCCGTTTTCTATATTGAATATCTTTCCATGGCTTTTCTCGTCAAAGGGGATATTCCTGTCACAGCAGGTTATAAAGACCTGCATATCGTGTATTTTCGAGATAACGAACTTCTGCCTTGATAGGTCAAGCTCGCTCAAAACATCATCGAGAAGTATACACGGGCTGTCGTCTATCTCCTCGGCAAGTATATAAGCCTGCGAAAGCTTCAAAATAAGAGCAAGAGAGCGGTGCTGTCCCTGAGAAGCGAACTGTCTAACTGCCAGTCCGTTTATTTTTCCCGCAAGATCGTCTCTGTGAACGCCTTTCTGTGTAAATCCTGCTCTTATATCGTCATCAAGATTATTTTGCAGACAGCTTAGATACTCTTCAGCCATTTCTCCTGCATAATCTTTTCTGCCCTCCAGATTTGAATACACAGTGGAATAATATTCAAGCTCCAACATTTCTCTGCCCTCTGATATATCCTCATAAAGCTTTTTTGCGAACATATCGAGCTTTTTGGTATAATTATATCTTAAAAGCGAGATATAAGCCCCAAGCTGAGCAAGCTGGATATCCCACACTTCAAGCTCTTCTCTTTTTGATCTGCCATAACAGATATTTTTTAACAATATATTTCTTTGCTCTATAAGATCATCATATTTTGAGATAACAGAGCTGTAGGAATTTTTTATCTGTGACACTGAAAGGTCAAGAAACTGCCGTCTGTTTTCGGGAGAGCCTTTTGAAAGCTCCAGATCCTCAGGAGTAAAAATAACACAATCAAGGCTTCCGAAAAGCTTTGAGGGAGTTTTCAGCTTTACGCCATTCAAGGTGACGTTTTTTTCTCTCACATTAGGTCTTGCCATTGCAAAATGTATATCCTGACTGCGAAAGCTGTTTTTAAATGAAATGTCGATATTCATGAACTGTCCGTTTATATCTATCATTTCTCTGTCTTTTGTGTTGCGAAAAGACCTCACTCCGCTGCAAAGCCATATAGCTTCTATAAGATTTGTTTTGCCCTGAGCATTCTTTCCGCAGAAAATATTCATTTTTTCATGAGGATATATCTCGACTTTTTTGAGATTTTTAAATCCGTCTGCGGAAATTTTGGTTATCACCATTTTATTTTACCACTATCTCTGTAGCTATCTCGTCTATCTGCACCTTATCCCCGGGGCGGATCTTCTTTCCCCTCATTGTGCAGACTTCACCGTTTACTTTGATTCTCTCCTCGAGGATTATCTCCTTGCCAATGCCGCCTGTTTCCACAACGCCTGCATATTTAAGCAGAGAATCAAGCTTTATAAACTCTGATTTTATATTTACATCTATCTGCTGATATTTCATATTCTTATTCCTTTGCTAGTCTTACAGGGAGAACGAGGTAAGTATAAGCGTCGCCCTCACACGGAACTATCTTCATAGGCAGCAGACTTCCGCTCATCTGCAATTTGACCTTATCTTCCTTTATGACCTTCAGAGGGTCAAGAAGATATTTGCACTTGAAGCCTATCTCGATAACAGGACCTGCTATATCAGCCTTTATCTCGTCTGTTATCTTTCCAACGCTTGTTGAGCAGTTTATTTTTATAGAATTATTTTCAAAATAGCATCTTGCAGGTGACGGTGTTCTGTCACTTATAAGTATCAAACTTCTTTCAAGAGCGGCAATAAGCTCTTTCCTGTCAACAATGACCTCAGTTGTGCAAGTAGTTGGTATAGCTGACTTATAAGGGTGGAACTCGCCCTCGATAAGTCTTGAATAAACAAGATAGCCGTTTAATTCAAACACAACATGATTTTTTGAGAGATAAACGGAGGCTGTTTCTTCGTCATTATCTCCCAGAAGTGCAGCTATTTCAGAGAGAGTTTTTGCAGGAACGACGAATTTAAGACTTCCGTCATACTTTATAGGCTCATATCTCACAGCAAGTCTATATCCGTCAAGGGCAACAAGAGTAAGAGTACCGTTTTCGATCTCAAAAAGCTCGCCCTTAAGAACAGGCTTGAGATCTGTAACAGCCACGGCAAACTTTGTCTGATTTATCATATCCTTAAGAACAGGCTGAGAGATAGTTATCTTGTTTTCTTCCTCTTTCTTAGGAAGTGCAGGATATTCCTCTGCTGATGTTGCAGGGATATTGAATGTGGTAACTCCTCCTGAGATCGTTACCTGAAAATTTTCAGAAACCTCTATCAGGATCTCTTCAGAAGGCATTTTCCTTATCATTTCAGCAAAAAGTCTTGCATTAAGTATAAATTCTCCCGAATCGTCGCTCTTTACCGGAATAACAGTTTTTATACCTATCTCAAGGTCATAGCCGGTAAGCTCCAGCATTGAGTTTTCAAGCTTGAATTTTATTCCCTCAAGAGATTTAAGTGCAGCACGTTCTGACACTGCTTTTGAAACATTTGTTACTGCTCCGCAAAGTGAAGCATTATTACACAGAATTTTCATAGCAATTTCCTTTCTAAAAAAATTACATTTATCTGACTCTTGTTTTTTCAACATATGAATTTCTCAAATTTATATTTTTTGCTCTGATAATATATAAATAAATCAATATTAAATTAGTATTAGTAGTAGAGTGTGTTGAAATGGTTGAAAAGTTATTCAAAGCCTTTTGCAGACTTGTTTTGCTTTTCAAGTTTATTTTAACATCACTTCAACTGTGTTTTCAAAAACTTTTTTTGTGTTTAAAAAGTTGAAAAAATGTTTGTTGAATGTTTATTATTATCGCAAAAAATGTTGAAACCTGAAAATCGGTGTTTTATTTTATAACACCATTGTTTAAACTTCATTGTGCAAAGTTTTGAAAAACATTCCGCAAAGCTTTATATATCCAAGTCCGGATATTCAACAAAATTGTTGAAAACTATGTTGAAAATGTTGAAATAGTCCGTTTAATTGTCCTTGAGGTTTTTGATTATGTCGTCAACGGTATCTTTTAGCTGTTTATTCTCTTTAAGATTTTTAACAACGTCCTGATAGTGTATGGTCATAGTTGAATGATTTTTGTTAAGCTCATTTCCTATCTGTATAAAGGTCATGCCCTTTACGTCCTTGAAGAGATAGATCGCTATTTTTCTTGCAAGGGATACGTTTGCACGTCTGTTTGTTGACTTTATGTCGTCAGCAGTAACGTCAAATGCCGCTGCTACCTCCTGAAGTATCCTGTCAACCGTTATCTCAGCAGGGTGATTTTCAATGATTATTTCCTTGATTATCCTCTGAGCCATAGATATGGACGGGCTTTCATTTGTATAAATGGTAAGAGCCTTTATTTTGTTTACAGTTCCCTCAAGCTGACGTATGTTCGTCTTTATCTTCTCTGCTATTATCCTTACGACATTGTCAGAAAGCTGTAAGTCCAGCATATCAGCCTTTTTCTTTACGATAGCCATTCTTGTTTCAAAATCAGGCGGTGTAACGTCTACCTGTACGCCCAGTGAAAATCTGGTAAGTATCCTGTTTTGAAGCTTCGATATCTTTGACGGTGCAATATCCGATGTGAGAACTATCTGCTTGCCTGCATTGTAAAGATCATTGAAGGTATGGAAAAATTCTTCCTGCATACGCTCCTTGCCTGCAATGGTCTGTATATCGTCTACCATAAGATAGTCGGCATTCCTGTATTTATCATGAAATTTATTAGTTTCCTTTGACTCGATAGCTTTAACGAGCTGGTTTATAAAGGATTCACCTGTGGTGTAAATAATTTTCAGCTCAGGGTGATTTTTCTTTACCTCATGCTCGATAGCTTTCATAAGGTGAGTTTTTCCAAGTCCCGAATCACCGTATATGATGAGAGGGTTGAATATAGTATTTGTGTTAGACGGCGTTTTCTGATCCTCGTCATACTTATGTGCGACAGCCGTGCTGAAAGCATAGGCAAGATCATTCGATTTACCTTTGATAAAGTTATCAAAGGTAAGATTGTTGTTTTCTTCATCAGAAAAGTCAGCCACCTTGACTTCTATATCCTTTTCCTCAGTTTCATTAACTTCTTCTTTGTCTTTAACAAGTATTTTTATATCTACCTCAAAGCCCAAAGTGTTGAGAAAAGCTTCTTTTAAAAGATTCTCATAGGCATTCATAGTGATATCTCTTGAAAAATCAGAATCAGTGAGAAGATAAGCCACATTGTTTTCAAGCTTCATCGGTTCAAGTATCTTTATCCATTTGTTATATCCCGGCTCGCTGATACTTTTGCAGTTTCGGCAATATTTCAGGACCTCCTGAAATACGTCATTAAAGGAATCCATTGTTTCTCCATAACCTCCTAGAAAATAGCTCTGCCTGTGCGGTGTTTCCGCTGTCCGCCGTGACCCCTGTCAAACAGACGGCAGGTCAGAGTTTTAAAAAAAATATAAACAGGCATAATTAATCAATTCTATACTATTATAGCACACTTGACTTAAAATTTCAAGTCCTATATATTATATATAAGGAAAGAAATAAGAATAAAAAGTATGTTTTTCAAAGATAAG
>OHOK01001246.1_pt1 | contig 10204 bp, 8 predicted proteins | sample 1569731 | NCBI WGS metagenome assembly OHOK01 (sample SAMEA3879559, study PRJEB24766) | human gut metagenome | biome: human-associated habitat; feature: feces | place: USA | collected 1985/1987
TGAACATAGATGAAAGTGATGTTGCCGCAGAACCCATCATCTGGTTCATAGCCTCACCTATTGCACTAAGATGAAGATCAGTAAGTTCTTCACTATCATCAGCATTACCAGCTCCACCCATCATGAGATCTGTTATTATCTTTACATCTTTTTCTTTTAATATAAGCACATTGTTTCCATCAAGACCTTCTTTATATCTTATCTGTAACATTACACAAGGTCTGTCATACTTTCTTGAAAGATGATCCCAATCTGCCACCTCAACTCTAGGTGTAGTTATATTTACCTTCTGATTAAGCAGTGAACTAAGAGTAGTCGCTGCTGTTCCCATACTTATGTTAGATATTTCACCAACTGCATCCTTTTCGTAATCAGAAAGAACCTCATCAGCACCTGGATCATTGTTTGTAGTATTATTATCACCAGTTACGCTGCCATCATCCTGAGTTGTCATATCCGCATTATCATTGCTGTTGTTATTATCATTATCATTATCCATTCCATTTAATAATGCGTTTATCTCATCCTGTGATAACATGCCATCCATCTGTTACTCACTCTCCTCTCTAATTACGTCTGTTATCCTAACTGCGTATTTATCTTCAAAGTAACCAGGTAATGCATTGAACTTTTTAATATTGCCCACATATACATCAAGCTCCTGGTCAACTTTTTTATCAATTTTAATTATATCTCCTATCTGAAGATTAACAAAATCTGAAACGTTAACCTTAGATTCACCAAGAATAGCCTTAATAGGTACTTTTGTCTTACTAATTACATTTTCAATAACTTCACCATACATTGTTGGATCCTTCTCCTGCATATTGGAGAACCAGAACTTGGTGTTAAGCTTATCCATAACTGGCTCAAGCAAAGTATATGGAAGACATACATTCATAAGACCTTCAACATCACCAATCTTAAGATTGATAGTTATAATAGCAATCGTTTCTGTCGGTGATATAATCTGTGCAAACTGTGAGTTTGTTTCTATTCTTTCAAGCCTTGGTGTTGATTCAACATTTTTTACAGTATTACCTAACTCAGACCTTGGAAAGTCAACTATTAATTATCTTAAGTCTAATGATGTGCATACCAAGCACATTATAAGATCAGAAGGAAGAATGGGACTTTATTATCTGGAAGAAGGTGTTTCTGTCAGACCTTCACAGGTAATATATGATAGAGCTGATTCTGCATTTGCAGAATATGACTATAAGGATGTTGATTTCGAGGAGATTCTTAAGGATTATGACTGGCTCCATATTAGCGGTATCACTCCAGCTCTTTCTTACAACTGCCGTAAGATGATGGATATGGCAGTTAAGGCAGCTAAGAAGATGGGACTTACTGTCAGCTTCGACCCTAACTGGAGAAGTACGCTCTGGTCATTCGAGACTGCAAGAGATGTTCTTAGTAAGTACCTTCCTTATGTTGATGTGCTTATTGGAATAGAACCTATCCATGTATACAGAGAAGATGGAACTGATGTTAAAGACGGTCTTACAATGGACCCATCATTTAAGGACATGGACAGAGTATTTAAGGCAATAGATGAGCAGTATCATATGAAGGCTATTGCAAGAACTGTAAGATATGTACACTCAGGAAGCAACAACTCTTTAAAGGCTTTCTATTATACTAACGGAGAGACTTATGAGAGCAAGACAATTAATTTTGAGATAGTAGACCGAGTTGGTGGCGGCGATGCATTTTCATCAGGACTTATCTATGCCCTTATGGACAATATGACACCTGAAGATACTGTTAACTTTGCTGTTGCTTCTTCAGTAATGAAGCATGCTATCAGAGGTGATACTAATATCACATGTGTTGACCACATTAAGAGACTTATGAAGAATTCGTCTTTTGATGTGCAGAGATAATTTAATATTAAGATTACCTGTTCCGTGTGTGGAACAGGTTTTTTTACGGAGGCTTAAGTTATGAGTATTAATATTTGTCCAATGGTTGCACTGGCAGCCGAGCTGACGAATGTGCCTTTATGGCTTTGTATACCATTTGCATGTCTGCTTTTGTGTATAGCCATAATTCCACTTGTAAAAGGAGAATGGTGGGAAAAGTACAGACCATTTGCTGTAATATTCTGGTCACTGCTTTTCATAATTCCGTTCGCAGTTAAGTATGGTGCTGGAACAGCAGCAGAGACTGTACTTGAATGTCTGGTAAATGATTATCTTACATTCATTGTACTGCTTTTCGGTCTGTTCTGCGTAGCAGGTAACATAACAGTTGAGGGAAGTCTTGTTGGTTCACCAAGAGTAAATGTTATTCTTCTTGGAATAGGAACCCTTCTTTCAAGCTGGATTGGAACGACAGGTGCATCAATGCTTCTTGTAAGACCTGTTATTAAGATGAATTCATGGAGAAGAAATAAGGCTCACATTATGGTGTTCTTCATTTTCCTTATATCTAATATGGGAGGAAGTCTTACACCTATCGGTGACCCTCCACTTCTTATGGGATTTTCAAGAGGTGTTCCTTTCTTCTGGAGTATAAGGTTCTTTCCGATACTGCTCCTTAACATGATTATTCTTCTAACAGTGCTTTATTTTCTTGACAAGAGAGCATACAGGAAGGATATTGCAGCAGGTTATATGCCGGAGATTAAGGAAAATGAACCACTTATAAGATTTGAGGGATTACATAATATTATATTCATCGTAATTATTGTTGCAGCAGTTATATTAAGCGGAGTACTTCCGGATGTACCATTTTTCCAGAATGCTGCCGGCGAGGTAATCTCAATTCCTATATTTGGAGAGGTTAAGCTTGCAATTACTTCACTTATTGAAGTAGTTATGATTCTTTTAGCCGCATTTTTATCATTCAAGACAACTAATCCAGAGATAAGAAAGAAGAACCATTTCACATGGGGAGCCATTCAGGAAGTTGCTGTACTTTTCATAGGTATATTTATTACTATGCAGCCAGCTCTTATGATTTTAAAGAGCGCAGGCGCAGAGCTTGGACTTACACATCCATCACAGATGTTCTGGGTAACGGGTGCACTTTCAAGTTTCCTTGATAATACACCAACTTACCTTGTATTTCTTACAACGGCTGGTTCTATGGGATTCGCGTCAGGACTTACAACTGCACTTGGAGTTGTTCCTGCAAAAATGCTTACGGCAATATCATGTGGCGCGGTATTTATGGGAGCAATGACTTATATCGGTAATGCACCTAATTTCATGGTTAAGTCAATATCAGATGAAAATGGTGTTAAGATGCCAAGCTTCTTTGGGTATATTGTGTGGTCATTGTGTTGCCTTGTACCAGTATTCCTTATTGACACACTATTATTCTTTATATAATTAGGAGGTGCGCATTATGGCAGATAATGATAAAATAACTGAACTTGCGAACAGAATATACGCACTGGACGAGAAAGTATATAAAGCTACAGGTTCTAATCTGGGACGTGTATATCAGGGAAACAAGGAAAAATGTATTAATGATTTAAGAGATTTGCTTAAATCCAGTGCGGATTCTTCAGTTCTTAGAAGTGAGCTTGCTCTTATAAGTAATATGGCAAGAACCACTAAAAAGAATCCTCAGCTTCATAAAGAAATAATGCATGAATATGGTGAGATATTTGATGAAGCAATGGCTATGCAGGAAGCGAGAGAGGGAAATGATATTATTGACCCGGAGCATGCAGAGCTTAATATGTCCAATCTTGCAAACAGATTTGGAAAGGACGACAATCTTATTATATGCATAGGCCGTTCATATGGCTGTGCCGGAACAGATATCGGTTTCAGGCTTGCTGATAAGTTAAGAATCAGCTATTATGATGTATCTATCATGAATGAGATATTACAGCGTAATGAAGAACATGAAGAAACTGACAGAGCTTTATTCCAGAATAAAACAGCAAGGACACCGGCTCAGTGGTGGAGAGATTTTAGGAAGTACCATGGTCTTTCAAGGTCGGATGTACAGTTCTTTAATACATCTAAGAAGCTGGTCGATTTAGCAAAGCAGGAACCATATGTTATCATGGGAAGATATGCGGATAATATTCTTACTAAGAACCACATTCCTCATATAAGCATATTTATCACAGCTCCTAAGAAGCTGCGTATACAGAGAACTTACCATACAAGCAAAGAGAAGCTTACTTATAAGCAGGCTGCGAAGTATGTTTCAAAAGAGGATAAGGCACATCTTAAAAGATACGCATTCTATACAGGCAAGAAGTGGGGTGAAGCAGATAATTACGACCTCACAATTAACAGTTCAACTTATGGAATTGACGGAAGCGTAGATCTGATTATGAGAATTGTGGCTAAGAATCAGCTTGACAACTAAACATTTATTATATAAAATCTAATCAAATGCATTGACGAAGACAGTAGGTTGGAGTGAAAAGCATGAGCGAGCCGGGATGGTGAGAGCCGGTGCGAGTACTATCCATCCGAACATCACTTCTGAGCATCTTCGCTGAAATCATCACGAGACTAAGCGGGGACGGTAATCCCATCGTCAGGTTAAAGCCAGGGACGCATATGATAGTATGTCGTAATCATTCAGATTTTAGGATAAGTATGTTACCCCCTCTGTTGTATTACGGCAGAGGGGCTTTTTTCGTAAGCAATGAGTCTGCAGGCAGCCATCAGGCTTGCTTGTATGATAGATTTATGACGAATGCCCGTAATGTACTAGAAAATATAAGCCACAAGGCAAGAAAGGAAGCTGCAATGATTTATCAGAAAGTTTCTGCGGATATGAAGTTCGTAGACAGAGAAAAAGAAGTTGAAAAGTTCTGGAAAGACAATGATATCTTCCAGAAGAGTATTGATAACAGAAAGGAAGGTCCAACTTACACATTCTATGACGGACCTCCAACTGCTAATGGTAAGCCACATATCGGACATGTGCTTACACGAGTAATTAAGGATATGATTCCAAGATACAGAACAATGAAGGGTTACATGGTTCCGCGTAAGGCTGGATGGGATACACATGGACTTCCTGTTGAGCTTGAGGTTGAGAAGATGTTAGGTCTTGATGGCAAGGAACAGATTGAAGAGTATGGTATTGAGCCATTTATCAAGCATTGTAAGGAATCTGTATGGAAATACAAGGGTATGTGGGAGGATTTCTCATCTACTGTTGGTTTCTGGGCTGATATGGATAACCCATATGTAACATATGACAATAACTTTATCGAGTCTGAATGGTGGGCTTTAAAGCAGATCTGGGATAAGGGTCTTCTTTATAAGGGCTTCAAGATTGTTCCTTACTGTCCTCGTTGTGGTACACCTCTTTCTTCACATGAGGTTGCCCAGGGCTACAAGACTCTTAAAGAGCGTACAGCAGTTGTAAGATTCAAGATTGTTGGAGAGGATGCATATTTCCTTGCATGGACAACAACTCCTTGGACACTCTGCTCTAATATTGCTCTTTGTGTTAATCCAGATGAGACTTATGCAAGAGTTAAGGCAGCAGATGGATTCACATACATCATGGCAAAGGCACTTCTTGACAAGGTTCTTGGTGGGATTGAGAGAGAAGAAGGCACACCTGCTTATGAGATTATTGAAGAATACAAGGGTAAAGACCTTGAATATAAGGAATATGAGCCACTTTACCAGTGTGCAAAGGATGCTGCTGACAAGCAGCACAAGAAAGCATTTTTCGTATACTGCGATAATTATGTAACTATGGAAGATGGTACTGGTATCGTTCATATTGCACCTGCATTTGGTGAAGACGATGCAAGAGTTGGTAGAAAATATGACGCTCCATTTGTTCAGATGGTAGACGAGGCTGGTGTTATGAAGCCTGAGACTCCATTTGCAGGAATGCGTGCTAAGCCAACTAAGAAAGAGATGGAAGCAGGCGCTATCAACTGTGATGTTGAGGTTCTTAAGGAACTTGAGGGCAGAGGAATCCTCTTCTCAGCACCTAAGGTAGAGCATGAATATCCTCATTGCTGGAGATGTGATACACCACTTATCTACTATGCAAGAGAGTCATGGTTTATCAAGATGACAGACCCAGAAGTTAAGGCTAACTTAATTGCTAATAATAAGACAATCAACTGGATTCCAGAGACAATCGGTACAGGACGTTTCGGAGCATGGCTTGAAAATGTTCAGGACTGGGGAATTTCACGAAACAGATACTGGGGTACACCTCTTAATATCTGGCAGTGTGAGGACTGCGGTGAGATGATGTCTATCGGAAGTATCGAAGAACTCAAGGAAAAATCAGACAATTGTCCAGATAATATTGAGCTTCACAGACCATATGTTGATGCAGTTACATGTAAGTGTCCTAAGTGTCAGGGAACAATGAAGAGAGTTCCAGAAGTTATCGACTGCTGGTTCGATTCAGGTTCAATGCCATTTGCACAGCACCACTATCCATTTGAGAATAAAGAATTATTCGAGCAGCAGTTCCCAGCTAAGTTCATATCTGAAGCTGTTGACCAGACAAGAGGATGGTTCTACTCATTACTTGCTATCTCAACACTGCTCTTTAACAAAGCTCCATATGAGAATGTTATCGTTCTCGGACATGTTCAGGATGCAGATGGACAGAAGATGAGTAAGTCAAAGGGTAACGCTGTTGACCCATTTGACGCATTACAGAAGCATGGTGCTGACGCAATCCGTTGGTACTTCTACGAGAATTCAGCTCCTTGGGTTCCTAACAGATTCAAGGATGAGTGGGTTTCAGAAGGACAGAGAAAGTTCATGGGTACATTCTGGAACACATATGCATTCTTCGTACTGTATGCTAATATTGATGATTTTGATGCTACTAAGTATCAGCTTGAATATGACAAGCTTTCAGTTATGGACAAATGGTTATTATCAAAACTTAATTCTTTAGTTAAATTCGTTGATACTAACCTTGAGAATTACAAGATTACAGAGACTGCAAGAGCGCTTGAGGACTTCACTGACGAGCTTTCTAACTGGTATGTAAGAAGAAGCCGTGAGAGATTCTGGGCTAAGGGAATGGAGCAGGATAAGATTAATGCTTACATGACTCTTTACACAACACTTGTAACTCTTGCTAAGATTTCTGCACCAATGGTTCCATTCATGACAGAAAGCATTTATAGAAATCTTGTATGCAGCATTGATAAAAATGCGCCTATTTCAATACATTTATGCGACTTCCCTAAGGTTAATGAGCAGTTCATTGACAAGAAGCTTGAGGAGACTATGGATGATGTATTAGACGCAGTTGTTATCGGACGTGCATGCCGTAATTCAACTAATATCAAGAACCGTCAGCCAATCGGCAAGATGTTTATTAAGGCAGACTGGAAGCTTGATGAGTTCTACACAGCTATTATCGCTGATGAGCTTAATGTTAAGGAAGTTGAATACACAGATGATGTCAGAGCATTTACATCATACTCATTCAAGCCACAGATGAAGACTCTCGGACCTAAGTACGGAAAGCTTCTTAATGCAATCAGAACAGCTCTTACAGAGGTTGACGGCAACGCAACTATGGATAAGCTTAATGAGTCAGGAAGTTTTGAGTTAAATGTTGAAGGTCAGGCTATCGAACTTTCTAAGGACGATGTTCTTATCGAGATGACTCAGAAGGAAGGATTTGTTGCAAGCAGCGACAAGGGTATCACAGTTGTTCTTGATACTAACCTTACTCCAGAGCTTATCGAGGAAGGTTTCGTAAGAGAGGTTATCTCTAAGGTTCAGACTATGCGTAAGGACGCTGGTTTCGAGGTTATGGATAAGATTAATCTCTATGTATCAGGCAACGACAAGATAGCTGATATTGTTAATAAGAATGCCGCTCAGGTTAAGACAGTAGTTCTTGCACAGGATATTATCACTGGAAAGACTGCAGGATTCGAGAAAGAGTGGGATATTAATGGCGAGAAGGTTACACTTGCTGTTGAGAAGCTTGCTTAATGCAGGTAATTGAATAAAAGTTATATGAAGCTGTGTGCTGGTCTTTGGGGCTGGCGCACAGCTTTTTTGTGATATGGGAATAATTGACATATATTACTGTTTATGATATTATTTAATTAATAAAAGGTCGGAATTGTTGTAATATAGAGATATAAATGAATGGTTAATGAAGATAAGAAAGGAGATTTTATTATGAATATTTTAAAGAAAGTGATATAGATAATAGGAGTTATGTCTGTGGTTTTTGTGACATATATATTATTCCAAAGACCCGATATAGCGTCTGCAGCAGAACAGGATGTTTCAGGTACGCAAGAAATATGGTTTGATAGCAGTCATTCAATTACCGTTGATTATGTGATTCGTGTTACATATGGATTAGATGAAGGTTATTCAGGGTGGATTATTGCAATGGATCCAGTGGATGAGTATGGTATTGGAAGCAATACTGTGAATATAGAATAATTTGAATATGCAGGTGATGCTGCATATGGTTCATCGGGACATTTGAAATATTATATTTATGCACATGAGAGAAGTAATGGTTATACTGGTTATATTTATTTTAAGGTAACATGTGATGAAAGGGGTGCTTTTTTATGACAACATTCACTCAGATTGGCGCAGTGGGAACAACTGATAATTTGGAGGTCGCACCACACTGGTTAGGCGTGTTAATACTAACTGTATTTGCAGTAGTTGTGATTGCTATATTTATATTTATGGCAAAAGATTTTATCATGCAGGTGTTGTCTAAAAGAATCACAACGACAGCAACTCTTGCATCTAAATTTCAGGAGGAATATGTTAATAAGCGGATGTATGCTGGAACTGGAGCTATCCAGGAAGGACTTGCAGAGAAAGGAATTGCTTATTATTTTACCATGAATCTTGATACTGGAAAAATAGTTACTTTTCCAGTATCTAAGGATATGTATGATGTCTATGCGGAAGGAACGAAGGGAATACTTACATATAAGTATAAAACATTGATGTCCTTTGAGGCAGAAACAGAAGGAACCAAGGTCAGAAAAGATATAAGCGATTTAGAGGGATATTTTGTATCGATGCAAGATAAGTTATAAAATTGCGAACTATAAACATGTGCTGCATGAGAATCCTAAATGAGTTTTCTTAAGCAGCATTATTTATTAAGATAAAGGGGGAGATTCTATTGAAGAAGGCAGTATTAGCAATATTGATTGCAGGAATGGCTGTATTAACAGCATGTAGTAATAATAATACGGTTAAGAAAGATGACAATGTTTATAAATATTCTGATTATGAATATAAAGATGAGGCTCAATTTTATATGAAGAAAAATGCTGCGGCTGCGGAAAAAGGCTATTATTATCTTGCAAAGTCTCCAGTTAGCAGTGAAGAATATAAATTTATGTTTTACTACGATATGGTTAATGCCAATAGTGTAGCGTTATGTTCAAATGTAAATTGTACACATGATAATGCAGAGTGCGAGGCATATTTGTCAGATGAAGAATGTCTGGGTAGTACTATATGGTATTATGGTGGAAGAATATACATGATAGAAAAGACAAAGGAGAAGGATATCCTTGTGTCTTATGATAAAACATTAAGAGATAAGAAATCTGAAAAGACATTATCAACAGAAGGTATGTCTTTGTCATCAGCATGGGGTGACATTAAATATGCAGATATTGTCAATGGATATATGTATTATCTTTTATATAGTGATTCGGGGTGTGTAATGTATAAGGTGGACATTAATAGTTCATCTGAACCGGAAAAAGTAAAAGAATATAATGCAGCATTCAATGGTGGAACAGATTTTATAGGGGTTAGTCTTGCGTCACTTAACGCAATAGGTGACAAACTCTATATTAACTGGAGAACAAGTATATCATTAGAGGCAGAAGAATATATCGTGGATTGTCTCGATACTAATACAGGGAATGTAGAAACACTTATTGATATAAGTAGTGATGACGAATTATCTAAGAAGGCAGATTCTAAACACTGGGTTACATCAGAATTATTTTATGACAAAGATGACAACATGTATTTTGCAGGAGTAGATTCAAGTGCATGGTGTCTTTATAGAATGAATCTTAAAACACAGGAAATAAGTGAAGTATTTAAACTGGATAATAAATCAACCAGAAATTATACAAAACTTGCAGGATATGATGGACAGTATTTTTATCGGACACGGGGTGGGGGCATTGGGAATTGCCGGTTTGGCCGTGACTTTCCCTTTTATTAATCTGGCGGCGGCTTTCGGCTCTCTGGTGGGA
>OHOK01001250.1_pt1 | contig 10175 bp, 7 predicted proteins | sample 1569731 | NCBI WGS metagenome assembly OHOK01 (sample SAMEA3879559, study PRJEB24766) | human gut metagenome | biome: human-associated habitat; feature: feces | place: USA | collected 1985/1987
TGAGCATCATGTTCCCCATGATCACCAGCCTGCGGGAGCTGCAGGACGCCAAGGCTGTTCTGGAAGAGTGCCGCGCCGAGCTGACCGCCGAGGGCGTCAAGATGGGACAGAACATTGAAGTGGGCACCATGATCGAGACCCCCGCCGCCGTGCTCATCGCGGACGAGCTGGCCGCCGAGTGCGACTTCTTCTCCATCGGCACCAACGACCTGACCCAGTACACCTGTGCACTGGACCGCCAGAACGCAAAGCTGGAGCCTTTCTTCAACCCGCACCACCCCGCCGTGCTGCGCGCCATCAAGATGACCATTGAAGCCGGTCACCGCCACGGCATCTGGGTAGGCATCTGCGGCGAACTGGGCGCTGACACCGCCCTGACCGAGACTTTCCTGCGCATGGGCGTGGACGAATTGTCCATGAACGCCAAGAGCATCCTGCCGGTGCGCAAGATCATCCGCAGCGTAGACCTGAGCAAGCCCTCTGAGAAGGCTTGATAAGCACCGTACTACAAAACGATTTTAAATGGCTTCCGCTTGCGCTCTAGCCATTTTCAGCGGAAAAATTATTTTAAATTTCGGGATAGCGGAACGCCTGCGGGCGTTCCGCTATCCCATTTTCACAGGAGGGGTCGTAAAGGGAAACTACCTGTCAGCCGCTGCGTCCCTCCCCGTGAAAAAGTAAATCGGGAAAATCCGCAGATTTTCCCGATTTACAAATAAAAATAAAATTCCGCTATTGATGCGCAGAGCATCGCGGAGCGCATTCCAAATCGTCTACTCTGCCAAAAAAGGCTGCTGCACGCACGGTGCAGCAGCCTTTTTTCTGCTTACAAATGTAAGGGGATGCTCTTACTTCTGGGGAGCTTCGAAAGCGATGGCGGTAGCACCGGCAGCGGCGTCCACGCTCTTCAGAGAGATGGGAGCCACCTCGTAGTGCAGGGTGTCAAAGCTCTGGGTATTGCCGTCCTCGGTGGTGAACTCCAGAACGTAAACAACGTCAGCCTGCTTGTCAGCCTCGACATCGCGGGTGATGACGATGCTCTCGCCGTCAGCCAGACCCTCGCCTGCCAGGTTCTCGCCCTTGTCCTCAGAGCCTGCATCGTACAGGTACAGCTCAGTCACCTTGCTGCCGGTGGTGTTGTACACGGTGTACTCGGCAGAAGTAGCCTCGGCCTCAGAGGAAGCAACCTCGGAAGAAGCAGCTTCGGAGGAAGCAGCCTCGGAAGAGGCAGCAGCAGAGGATGCGGTGGAGGATGCAGCGGTAGAGGCAGAGCCGCCGCAGGCGGTCATGCCGACAGCCAGTGCCAGAGCGGCAGCGGCAATTGCAACAGTCTTGAGCTTCATAGGGAAATCTCCTTTTTCTTCTTTTGTTGGTGTCAGGCCCCCGGCAGCATACCAGCTGCATTGGTTGTCTGATGTCCTTTCATTATACGCACGTTGACGAAAAAAGCAAGCTTTTTTCGTCAAAAATCAACGATAAAATAAGAATTGTTACTATTTTGACATGAATTTGGCACATTTTAGGAGATGCAAACTTGAATCATATCGTTGACATTCCGGCTGTTTTTTCCCTATGTGGCTGCGGGATAACGGCGCAGATAATTTTATTTTCCCCTTGACAGCCGCCAGCCGCCGCTGTATACTATGCATCGTGAACAGTGTTCATGTTGGGAGGTGAGCTTACGAATCCAATGGCAACGTCCAAAGCGGACATCCTGAAAACCAGCCGGGAGCTGATCCAGCAGAACGGCTGGGCAGCGGTCAACATCCGTGCGGTCGCCGCAGCCTGCGGGGTCTCTGTGGGCTGCATCTACAACTACTTCGGCTCCAAGACCGAGCTGGTAAGCGCGGCAGTGGAAAGCATCTGGAACGACATCTTCCACCACCCGGAGGACGAAGCCGTGTTTCAGGACACCCTGTCCTGCATCCAGTGGATGTACCGGCAGATGGAATACGGCTGCCAGCAGTATCCCGGCTTCTTCACCCACCACGCGCTGGGCTTTGTGCAGCAGGACACTGCCGGCGGCAAGCAGCAGATGCGGCAGACATGGCAGCACATTCTGGACGCTTTGTGCAGCGTGCTGCGCCACGATGCCAACGTCCGTCCTGACGCCTTTACCGAGCAGTTCACCCCGGAGCAGTTTGCGGGCATCCTGTTCTCCCTGATGCTGTCTGCGGTGGTGCAGCAGAGCTTCGACCCTTCTGCGGTGCTGGAGATCGTGCGCAGAACCATTTATTAAGCAAAAAACATCCCACAATCTTTGTGGGATGTTTTTAAGCCCGAATGTGAACATAGTTCATTTTGGTTTCAGCGCTCCGCAGACCATACTACTGCAAGCCCTTTTCCCCACGATGCCTCCGATACGGCTGTGCCGCGCCGGTTCGCTATAAAAATCAAAAACAAAACCTGCGATCTAAAACAAACAAAGGAGACAAACGTATGCGAGCAATCATTGAAACCGTTTTCGACATCTTCTATCTGGTCACCGTGCTTACGGTGGGCATCCGCATGATCCGCGGCAGCAAGGCTGGCACCCAGTTCTGCCTGTTCGGCCTGATGGCCGTGGTGCTGGGCGCGGGCGATTCTTTCCATCTGGTGCCCCGCGCACTGGCGCTCTGCACCACTGGTCTGGAAAGCTACGCTGTGCCGCTGGGTCTGGGCAAGTGGATCACCTCTGTGACCATGACCGTGTTCTATGTGCTGCTGTACTACGTCTGGCGCAAGCGCTACCAGATCGAAGGGCAGAAGAACGTGACCGCCGCTGTGTACGCCCTGTCCGCTGTGCGCATCGTGCTGTGCATGATGCCGCAGAACCAGTGGCTCACCAACCACACCCCGCTGGCATGGGGCATCCTGCGCAATGTGCCCTTTGCCCTGCTGGGTCTGCTGATCATCGTGCTGTTCTACCGCAGCGCCAAACAGAACAACGATAAGGCTTTCCGCTGGATGTGGCTGACCATCGTGCTGAGCTTCGGCTTCTATATCCCCGTGGTGCTGTGGGCAGACGTCAACCCCCTGATCGGGATGCTGATGATCCCCAAGACCTGCGCCTACGTCTGGACCGTGCTCATCGGCTACAACGCCATGAAGGCCGAAACCGGCAAGCAGAACTGAGCCTGCACCTCCCCCGCTGCTTAGGGTGTATCTGAAAAGTCGAAAATTTAGTCTATTTCTACAAGCACAGCTGGATTTTGCGTTAAACAGCCTTGAAATCCACAAAGGATTCCTGCGGCTATTTGCCTTAAATCCCGCTTGTGTTTGCGAAATATTCGTCATTTTCTTTGTTTTCAGATACACCTTAACACAAAGGGGCGCACAAGACCCGGCAAAAAGACCGGAGCTGTATCAAGCCCTGAAAGGGCTTTACAGCTCCGGTCTTTTGTTTTTGCTATCTCATTCGCCGTCCGTCAGCTCTTTTACAAGCCTTGTCAGGGTGGCTACATAGGACTCGTTGGAGAACTGCTGCTCATACAGCCGGCGGCAGTCATCGTGCATGGCAGCCAGCATCTCCGGGTGCTCGATCGCCCAAGCCAGCTTGTCGGCCAGCTGCTGCGGGTCGTCGTCCTTGTACAAAAAGCCGTCCACGCCCTCGGTCACAAGTCCCGCCGTGCCGGTGTGCTCCGATACGATGGAGGGCTTGCCGAAGATCAGACCCTCGGTGACAAAGGTAGGCATGGGATCATCGCGGGAAGCGCACACCACGCAATTGCACTGCTCCATCAGGGATTTCACCTCCGGGCGCTCCAGCCGCTTGCGGTAGAACACCGTCTGTGGGTAATCCCGCACCAGACTGTCCACGGCATTGTACATCCCCTTGTCGGCGGCTTTGCCCACAAAGAGGAAGGCGGCTTTTTCCCGCACCGCAGAGGGCAGCAGCCGGATGGCATTGCAGAAGATATCCGGGCCCTTGCGGGGCTCCAGCGAGCCGACCGTTACAAAGAGGGTGCGTCCCCCGGCAAAGCTGATGTCATAGCGGGGGAACTGCTCGGCGGCGTAGTCCGGCAGACCGTAGATCAGCTGCTCAATTTCAAAATCCGGCCGGACGGAGTGCATGGCGGCGGTGGCGTGGGAGCCTACGGCGCAGACATGGATATTTTTGCCCAGCGCCTTGGGGATGCTGTGAGAGATGAAAGGGTAGCCCGCAAAGGCATCGTGCAGCCACCACAGCACCGGTACAAAGGAGCCGTTCAGGGTGTTCACCACCGGCGCTTCCACCACCGTGTTGGCCAGCACAAGGTCTGCGCTGGTGGCCAGTCCCCACAGGGCGCTGGAAGTAACGCAGTCCGGGCGGGTGACCACGGCGGCACCGGCGTCCAGAAACAGCTGCAGCGGGCCCTCGTCCGCAGGGCCCAGCACTACTACCTCAAAGCCAAGGCTGCGCAGCACCGGCACGGCGCTTACCAGCACGATGGGCGCGCCGGTCATGGTCAGCTCGTGGCTCAGGATCAGCGCGCGGCGTCCCTTGGCGGAGAATACGTCCTCGGCGCACAGCTCCCGGCGGAAGTGCAGCAGCGCCTGCGGGATGCAGCAGCTGTGCTGCGCCATGGCGTGGGACAGGCGCAGCAGCTCGGTAACGCTGTCCCTGCCCCGGGCGGCGGCACGCACCTTGTCCAGCAGTGCCCGGGACACTATGGCGCAGCTGCTGCCGGGCAGGTGCCGGGTGCTCAGGTACAGGGCGGTAGAGCCGTCAAAGCCAAAGGAGGCATCGCAGACTGCAAGGTCTGCACCCTCCCGCAGGGCAGCGGCAAAATAGGTCAGGGCGGTAGGGATGCATTCCACATCCTCGCTCACCAGCAGCACCCCTGCCACATCGGGGGTCAGCTCGCCCTCCAGCGCAGTCACCAGACGGAACTTGCGGTGCAGCTGGTTTTGCAGCGCCGTTTCCAGCGCCTTGTGACGCCCCGGCGCATAGACCAGAAGATAGGTGCTCTGGGTATCGGTATAGGCCTGCTTGGACAATTGCTTGCGCTGCAGGGTACTGTAACTGGTGTACATCGATCCAACTCCTCCGGGCAGAATATCGAGCGGGCTCAGTGGCCGCGCAGCAGGGTCAGCAGTCTGCGCAGCGGAGCGGTCAGCCGCCAGCTGCTGCTGGCGCGTATCGTTTCCAGCGAGACTTGATATTCGTGCTGGATGCCCTGCAAAGTCAGCAGCTGCTGGTTCAGCCGCATACATTCGGCGCGGCTGGCCTGCAGCATCTCATCAGCCTCCTGCGCGGCGGCAGCATTCTTCAGCTTCAGCTCGTTCAGTGCCCGCAGCAGAGATTTGCCGGGCTGCTCGTGCAGAAAACGCCCCAGCGGGTAGTAGTGGTAGTTTACCGCAAACTTCATGCCGGCGCTAAAGCCGGTGGTGCAATGCAGCGAAAGGTTCGGGTCCACATCCAAAAACAGCAGGCAGTCCTCTTGCAGCATAAGGCCGTTGACCGACTGAAAGCTGATGCGCTCGTCCGAAATGGCAAGGTCGGTGATGCAGCAGGCCAGCTCGCCGGGATCCAGCCGGACAGCGCGGGCGTCCTCCGGCAGAACAAAGGTGACCGACACCTCATGGGTCAGCTCGTTGTGGGCGTCCTCGGCTGCGATCAGGCATTCCCGGGGCGAAAAGCCGCTGCCGGTGTCGTAGAACAGCTGCGGCAGGGTGAGGGTAAAGTTATCCGTCTCCGTGCTGTGCTTGGCAAGCTCGGTCTGGCAGACCAGCAGCTGCTGCTCCAGCTCCAGACACCGCTGTGCCAGCTGGGAAACACCCTCGTCCGAGAGCCTGAGCTGCTGCTCCAGCTCTGCAATATGCGCCTGCAGGGCAGCAGGGGTCGCGGGGAGTTCATGGTTCATAACGGAATCCTCCTCTTCCTTATCCTATAAGCTCAGCTGCGCCGCCGCAGCCGCAATGTGCTGAAAAGCCGTTTGCATAAGCATTGCAAGCAGCTTCCGAAAGATCAGTGCCGCGCAGTGTAGTGCACCTGCGGGGTGTGCCGCCGGGCGGGGAACAGCCGGATGATCAGCTCCCGCCGCCGCTGCAGCAGGGCACAGACCAGCCAGATGGAGCCCAAAGAAAAGGCATATTCCAGCCCGATGCCCACAAACGGGCGGTCGGCGTATTTTGCCGCAAGCAGATACCACGGAATGGCGGTAAGCTCCACGGTATGTATACAGAAGATATACAAAGAGCGGCGTCCGACGGCCTCAAAAAAGCTCACCAGCGCGTTCCGGTGCCGGTTCAGCCGCAGAAACAGCCGGACGAACAGCAGGCCGGCAAGGCCGTCCAGCAGGATGCTGATGGGGCCTAAGGTCCACTCTGCCATGGAAACGCAGTCGGTGCTGCCGGTGGCAAAGGCAGCCACCGGGATCAGCAGAACAGCTGCCCACAGGATGCAGGACATCCGGCGGGACAAGGGCTGATCCAGCCAGTGCTGCCGCTTGGCAAGGTAGCCGATGTACAGATACGGCGTGATCACCGCGCCCTGGATCAGGCAGAAAGGCAGCTCCCACGCAAGGCTGGTGCCCCAGCCCAGCAGGGCGGCACCGCCCACTGCCCACGAAACGTACCGCTCCGGGAAGATGTTCAGGATGACGTCCAGCAGGATCCAGCCCACCAGCAGCGCCAGCAGATACCACATGGGCCCGCAGGAAAAGAACTCCTGCCCAAAGTAGGTGGCCGTATGGGGCAGACCCAGCAGAAAGCCGCCCGCCACCTTGATGCTCTCGGTCAGCGAGCCGGGCAGGTAGTGAAAGGTCTTATAATGAATGATAAAATGCAGCACCGTGGTGAACACCGCAGTATAGCAAAAGGGCTTGAGCAGACTTTTGAGCTGCTGGTGGATGCATTTGTGGATAGAGCGCTTGCGGAAGCCGTAGCCGCTGGCAATAAAAAAGGCTGCCATCAGCGTTTCGCGGTAGATAAAGCAAAAAAAGGCGGTCAGTGACAGGCCGTTCGACAGCTGGAGCGGATAAAGCTCTACGGTATGCCCCAGCACGATGGACAGCATCCCTGCGCCCTTGAGCATATCAAACATCCCGATGGAGCTGACAGTGCGGGGCTTGGTTGTTTCCATGAAAGATTCCTTCCCTGCGCCGGGCAGATACCCCCCTCGAGAAAAAGCCGGATACGGCGCAAATGATCAGTTTTTATGCAGCATTGCCATGATATATGGCTAGTATAATGCTTTTTGGGGAGACTGTCAATTTTGTTTTGCAGTCCGCGCCATACCGGAACTGGTATTTTGCGCTAAAAATTGTAGCACAGGAACCGGCGGATTGCAACGAAAGGTAGAATTTGGCCAGACTGCGCCAAAAGATATGCAACAAAAACTTGTCAAGATAAGAAACTAAATGTTGCAGAAGTATTGCATTGCGCTGGAAAATATTGTATACTGGGCACAGTTGAGCGCCCGGGCTGCGCCCCGAAGGACGGAGCCGGACACTGGGCAGGACAAAATGCTTCGGGAGGGTAAAATTATGGTCACATCGCTGTATCAGTCACTTTGTAATATGGAAACGATCTATGCGGACCACGTGGCGATCCGGTATTATGACGAGACAAAACAGGGCGTAACGGAGGTGTACTACCGCCAGTATGCCCAGGATCTGCGCAGGTTCGTCAGCTTCCTGCGCAGTAAGGCAGGGGATGTCAAGGGGCAGCGGGTCGCGATCCTGGCCCGCAACAGTTACCACTACATCATCTGTATGTACGGCACCGTGCTGGCGGGCGGTGTGGCAGTGCCGCTGAATATGGGCAAGAACTGGGACGAGATCCAGTACGAGCTGGATCTGGTGGAGCCGGTCTGTGTGCTGCAGGACGGTGAGTATCTGCAGTGGGAGCCTGCTCTGGCGGATGCCTACAGTGCAAAGCTGGAGCCGATGGATGCCTTTACCGCCTTTGCCCCCGCACAGGATGTAAAGGAAGTGGAAGATCTTGCCGCGATGGCCTTTATCATGTTTACCTCCGGCACCACCGGCCGCAGCAAGGGCGTTATGCTGAGCCAGAAGAACCTGTTTGCGGCCATGCCCGCCTTCCTGGATCCGTTTGATGATGTGCGCAAGGCGACCGGCTGGGACACCGATAAGTTCTGCTCGCTGTCCGCGCTGCCCATGTTCCACATCTCGGCCATGACCAGCCTGGTATCCTGGAGCATTACCGGCCACTGCATCAACCTGTGCAACGACCTCAAGTATTTCTACCGCGATATCGGCGCGATGCACAGCGAGGTGATGGCTGTGGTGCCGGTGCTGCTGAAGAGCCTGTATAAGGATGTGATGAAGGGCCGCCGCGACCGTCTGAATGGCCTGTGCGTCCTGACCTGCGGCGCAGCCATGTTCGACCCCAAGATGCTCAAGGACCTGATGGACAAGGGCTTCTTTATTGCCCAGATGTACGGCCTGACCGAGACCTGCGGCGATGGTGCCTGGAACTCCTCCCAGGAGGAAAAGCACCTGACCAGCGTGGGCCATGTGGACAACAGCTGCGAGTATAAGCTGGACGATGGCGAGCTGTGTATGCGCGGCACCCCCATCATGCTGGGCTACTATAAGGACCCCGAGGCCACGGCTGAGGTCATCGACAAGGACGGCTGGTTCCACACCGGCGACATCGCCCGGCTGGAAGAGGACAGCTATATGTACCTGACTGGCCGCAAGAAGAACCTGATCATTCTGGACAGCGGCGAGAACATCAGCCCCGAGGAGCTGGAGGATCTTGTGGAAAAATGCCCCGCCGTGAAGGAATGCATCGTGAAGGAAATGGGCAAAAAGATCGGCGCTGTGGTGTACTGCCCGCAGGACAAGCAGCAGACTGTGCAGGAGCATATTACCGAGATGAACCGTACCCTGCCGCTGTATAAGCGCATCGGCGTGGTGGAGTTCAGTGCAGAGCCGCTGCCCCGCAACGCTACGGGCAAATTGCTGCGCTGAGTATAAAACAAACAGAACAAAACAGGATGGAATCTACAATGGAAAAATTCGTGAGCACGATGTACGATGCCATTACGCAGGGCATGGAAAAGGAATTTCCCGAGCGCGTGGCCTTCCGTTACTACACCGAGGAGACCGACATGGTGACCACCGTCCTTTTTAAGGAGCTGGCACAGGATGTCCGCCGGACGGTCACCTATCTGCAGAGCACCATCCCGGACGCGAAGGGCAAAAAGGTCTGCCTGCTGAGCAAGAACAGCTACGAGTATGTGGTAAACACCTTCGGCGCGATCATGGCAGGCTGCGTGCTGGTGCCGATGAACCAGCGCAAGAGCTGGGCAGAGATGTCCCACGAGCTGGAGCTGGTGGAGCCCGCCGCCATCCTGACCGACGGCGAGGACTACGGCAGCAAGGAGCAGCTGGAGGCCGCCTACGGCAGTCTGCTGCATCCCATGGACGAGTTCCGCCGCTATGAGCCGGCGGCAGAGCTGCACCCCATCGGTCACGACGACCTGATGGTGCTGATGTTCACCTCCGGCACCACCGGCCTGAGCAAGGGCGTTATGATGAGCGAGCGCAACCTGTTCAGCGCAGGTCAGGTGCTGTGGGCCATCTCCGCACAGCTGGCAGACAAGATCGATCTGACAAAGCCCCTGCCCGGCCACTACATGGTGCTGCCCATGTTCCATCTGGGTGCTTTCATCGACCTGTTCTCCACCACCGTCATGGGCTGGCCGCTGAATCTGGGCAGCGATATCCGCGACTTCTACCGCGATATCCAGAAGATGCCCAGCCAGATCATGTCTGTGGTGCCGATGATCATGAATGCCCTGCACAAGGATGTGATGCGCGGACACCGTGACCGTCTGGGCGATCTGTGGGTGCCCATCGGCTCCTCTGCCATGTTTGACCCGCAGGTGCTGCTGGATATGGTGCACAACGGGATGTTCGTCATCCAGTGCTACGGTGCTACCGAGACCTGCGCCGCCGGCATCATCAACTTTGCACAGGACGAAAAGCACATTGGCGCCGTGGGGCAGGGCAGCGAGTACATGGACTACAAGATCGAGCCGGACGGAGAGCTGTGTATGCGCGGCGACTGCGTGATGATGGGCTACTATAAGGACCCGGAGGGCACCGCAGAAGTCATCGACAAGGACGGCTGGGTGCATACCGGCGACCTTGCCCGGGTGGACGAGGACGGCTACTACTACATCATCGGCCGCAAGAAGAACCTGATCATTCTGGACAGCGGCGAGAACATCAGCCCCGAGG
>OHOK01001261.1_pt1 | contig 10121 bp, 9 predicted proteins | sample 1569731 | NCBI WGS metagenome assembly OHOK01 (sample SAMEA3879559, study PRJEB24766) | human gut metagenome | biome: human-associated habitat; feature: feces | place: USA | collected 1985/1987
TTTTTGTTTTATATTGGTGAAGCAAAAAGAAATCTTTTTATTTTCATAATTTTACTCTGCCACATCCTGTCACCCTCCTGCGGTACACTTTAGACATCAAATAAAGTGAACAACCAAAGGAGGATATGACTATGGGATTTATGGACAAGTTAAAGGAAACAGCAGGAAAGGCTGCAGAGAAAGCTGGTGCGATGAAGGATTCAGCAATGGATACTTATGGCAAGATGAAAGAGGCTAATGAGCAGAAGAAAGCTGAGAAGCAGGCTTATACAGCAGCTATGGAACAGGAAGTGAATGAATACTCAGCGAAGCTGATTGAGAGTATTACTGCAGAGTATTGTGAAGATAGTGCAAAGTTCTGGGGAGGAGGCAACAGGGCTGCGATTGACAAGTTTACTAAGGATTATTATGAAATGCTTGTGCTTCCTGGCAGCAGACCTAACATTTCATGCCTTACAATGTCACCATACATTGATGAAAAGGCGATGAAGAAGTTTGCTGATAAGGGTGGTGTCGATTTGCAGGGCGCAGTTCCACACATTTTTATTAAAGATGGCAATGACGCCGGTATAGTTATCACCGAGGATTTCATTGCATTTAAGTTCAGATATGAAAAGGACAGCAGTTTCTGGGTTAAGGGCAAGATTCCGACAGCCAGTATCAATACATTTTTAATGGAGATTAATGATTCTGCTGCAAATGTGATGGTTAACGGAGTTAAGCTGACTACAATCAGCATTAAAGGCTCTTACAGACAGGATTTTATGTCACTTAATTATTACTTTGAGTGCCTTGGAAAGCAGGATTTCACGATTGACAGGCAGGAGGTCAACGACCAGATAAGAGCCAAGATTGGTGATAAGATATATGCGCAGGTTAAGAAGCACTTTATTGATGATGATGAGCAGCTTCTTTTCTATGCAGGTGGCGTAGACTCGCTTACAGCGGTGGATTATGTTGCGTGCACTGATAATCAGCTGATATTTGTGAACAGGGAAATGCTTGGAGCAACGGCTAATGTCAAGCAGTTTTATTTTGAAGATGTGACAAGCATGTCAACTATTCAGAATTCTACATCAAGTGATTTTCTGACAGCGGTTATTGATACGGCACTTACAGCTGCATTTAAGCTATGCGACTTGGAGGTTTCAGTTGCCGGCTCGAAAGAAGTTATCAACACCCTGTATCTTGCCGAGGCAACACGAATTATTGCAATCTATCATGAGATGAGAAAAAATGCTAAGAAAGCCGCAGCACAGCCTATTCAGGTTCAGGCAGCTCCGGCGCAGCCTGACGCATTGGAGCAGTTGCAGAAGCTTGCACAGTTAAAGGATGCAGGAATTATTTCGGAAGAGGAATTCGCTGCGAAGAAAGCAGATTTGTTAAGTAAGATTTGATGTGAATAATATATGAATAAATAACAACTCCCCATAAGCGTTGACTGCTTATGGGGAGTTGTTGTTTAAATATTTTCTTAATAAAGCAACTGCATTTTTTCTATCTCATCTTTCATTTCCTTAACAAATTCATCAGGGGCAATTACTTTTACCCATGAGCCCTGACTTAACAGGAACATTTTGATTCCGTTGCCGTAGACTTCCGCTTCAATGAGATATTTGTTGTCGTAGCGGTCAATTACTTTAGCGGTTGGCAGACGGTCAAGAATAGCCTGGAGTGATGGTCCGGTGAATTCAAATCTGATTTTTCTGAGTGGTCCCGGCCACATGAACTGGCTTCGTTTGCGGAGCAGTCCTTCATCAAATTCAACATTTTTAGGAAGTTCAAGCTTTTCCCTGTGGACAGTCATATCACAGATTCTGTCGATTCTGAAATATGTAGGTGTATCAGATAATGTGTCTTCACATTTGTATGCAATCAGATAGAAGTAGTATTCACTAAACATTATTGATACTGGTATGATTCTGTGCTTGACCCTGTCACGGTTCATTTTGTAATAGCTGATTGTGATTGCACGCTGTTCCTGAATGTAGTTGGAAAGCTTCCAGACATTATCAATCACGCTGTCGCAGTCTGAGCCGACTTCCTCATAGTTAAACATTTCTTTGGCAATAAGCTGTTCAAGGCGTTTTTTGTCTGAATAGCTTGTGTGTGTTTTCAGTTTTCCTATTATTGTGAGCAGTTCTTCATGGCTGAACGCCCTGCTTCCGATAAGCACTTTAGCTATGGCGAAAAGTTCTTTATTAGAAAACAGATTGTCCATCTCTAATGTGTAGCAGTGGTCTGAAGCAGAGTATTTTAACTCGGCATTGCCAAGGATATCGCGATAGTCGGCAAGGAATGCTTTCAAATCGTTAATATCTCTTGTTATGCTTCTTGTTGACACATTACTTTCGTCGGCGAGTGCGGCTACCGAGAGGGACTCACCCTTTAAAGCCCGAAACAGCAGTTTAAGGACTCTGTCAGCTTTGTAATTCTTATATTCATTATCCATATCCGATGCCTCCTGATATTGATTATACTATATTTTATAGACAATATGGTACATCAGATTAGCGACAAAGCCTGTCACAGTAAATTTATTCATAAATATTTTGCTGTGACACAGCATGTCAGTTCGGATTAATACAATGATTATATAAAAATTGAGGAGGAATGCGGATACGGAGCGAAAAATGGGTTATATCAATGAACGTAAAAGGCAGCAGCGCAGGGAACATAAGTTAAGAAAATTTACCACCTTATTTCTTATATACTGGGTTGGGTTTAGCCTGACTATTATGTTCTTTTTTAAATACAAGATTAATGAATTGTATGAGCTTAACAGGAAGACACAATTACAGATTGAGCTGCTTAAGGAGCAGCGAAATAATTACAATGAGGAGGACATAAGGAAAAGCAACGATGGAAAGTATAATACCTGGACAGATGAGGTATGTGATAATAAATAGAATATATCCTATGGAATTTTCCATCACATAGTAATATAATATGTAAGCCATCAGTCCTGGGAGGGGTGCTGCGAAAGCGGTACTATCGGAGTCTAGGTCCAATCACTTTATTTTTCCAGTAGAACTCGCGATAGCTGGTGGCTTTTTATTATTATGGAGTACAGATTTAACATGGAATTACTTGATGTTGTTGATGAGAATGGAAAGCCAACAGGCGAGACTGTTGAGCGTAAAACTGCACATAGTGAGGGAATCAGACATAGAACGGCGCATGTGTGGATTGTAAGAAAATCTGATGAAGGTGCAGAGGTACTGCTTCAGAAAAGGGCTATGAATAAGGACTCATTTCCTGGAAGATATGATACTTCTTCGGCGGGACATATTCAGGCCGGTGACGAACCGGAGGAATCTGCTATAAGAGAACTGCATGAGGAACTTGGAATTAAGGCTTCTGTTGATGATTTACAGTTTGTTGATACATTTGTAATCCAATATGAAAAAGAATTTTATGGCAAGATGTTTAAGGACAGTGAGATTGCATTTGTCTATGTATACACGAAGCCAGTCAATATAGATGAACTTACATTGCAGAAGGAAGAATTGGACGGCGTTGAGTGGTTCAACCTAGAATATGTCTATGAAGAGTGCAGAAAGCATAATCAGAAGTTTTGTGCACCGGTTGGTGGATTAGAGATTGTAAGAAGGTTTGTAAGAGGTACCGGATTATGATTTCAAGAAATATATACAAGGCGGTTTCTGTGTTAATGGCACTGGTAGCAGCATTTACAGTGACAGGATTGTCGGGCTGTAAGAGCAGAACGATGTCTAATGAAGTGAAGGCAGATTATGACACACCAGATGATTATAATGATGAACGACCAGGGGTAACATATGGAAATGTTGATGAGATAAGCTATTATTCACCGACAACCAGAAGTGAGCGCAAGGCTTGTGTATATCTTCCAAGAGATTATGATGAGTCACAGAGTTATCCGGTTGTGTATCTTCTGCATGGAATGAGTGGAAACTATTCTGAATATAACAGAATTGGTGCTTTGTATGTTGCGCAGAATGCAGTTGATGATTACAACAGAAATCCTGTGATTATGGTAAGCTTTACTGTGTTCACAGATGCTGATGGTGGTCAGGAGTCAGACTATGATTTCTCTGAACTTACAGCAAAATATGATGCGTGTGAGTATGATGTTATTAATGCTCTGATTCCTTATATTAACGAGCATTATTCTATCAGAACGGGAAGAGAGAATACTGCAATAGCAGGATATTCACTGGGTGGAAGAGAATCGCTTTTCCTGTGTTTTGCACATCCTGATGTGTTTGGATATGTAGGTGCATTTGCCCCGGTAGGAGGAGTGGTTGATACAGGAAGTGGAGAAAGAGTTTATGGAAACAGAGGATTTCTTCTGCCTGAATTTGTTAAGGATGGAGGGCAGCAGCCTTTGGTTACTCTTATTGTAACTGGTGACAGTGATCCTTACTGCAAGGAATCTGCTATTAACTATTCAGATTATATGTCAAGTCATGGAATTAACCATATTTTCTATATAAGACCGGGAGCGCATGAGGTCAGTGTATGGAATATGGATTATACAATTTTATCAGAAGAATATTCTGATACTTGAAGTTATTGCTGATATGTGAGATAATGTGCCGGGTTAGTCAGGTGAAACAAATTGGCTGCCGCACATAAAGACAGATTATGGAGGAATGTTTTATGTCAGATATACATAGTGTAGATGTTGAAGATGATCAGTTTGCATATCGTTATGATACACAGCTTCTTATTGACAGAAGAGATGAAGATTTAGATGAGGACGTTATTGCAGATTATATTACAGAGCATTTTGAAGGAAACTGCCTGATTGCAGCAGGTGATGAGGATCTTATCAAGATTCATTTCCATACTAATGAGCCTTGGAAGGTACTTGAGTATTGCAGTACTATCGGGGAGATATACGATATTGTTGTTGAGGATATGATTCGTCAGTCAGCTGGACTTCATGGCTGATAAGCCGCTTGTCATCTATAAACTGCCTGCCGGAGATAAAACGCTGGTCATCAATAAGCTGCCTGTTTGAGATAAACCATCCGTCATCGATAAACTGTTTGTATAAGGCAGGATTTGACGTGATACCTATAGGTAGTCGTATTGATGATAGATTTATAGGTTGAATTTCAGCGATTTTTGATATTTTAAGTGGATTTTATTATGAAATACCCATAAGATAGCATGTAAATGTTGTTTTATGGGTATTTTTGAGTTGTTTTTATTAGTTTAAGTGATTTTTTTAGGAAATATGCCTATAAAAGAAGCAAAAAAATAAAATTTATAGGAACGACAGGCCATTGAGCCGGACGACAGGCCGTCGAACCAGATGACAGGCCGTCGAGCCAGCCGACCCCAGACATTCAATACATTTGTGAAAATTATGTTAAATAATTGACACAGATATGCCGATGAATTAAAATGTACATAAGAAGATTTAATATACTAATGATATGAATAATTTTGAATACATTTGAATGATAATGATTAAATAGATGCGGCTATTTATTATAATTGCTAAAGACGGGAGGAAGTTGCCATGAAACACAATTATAAGAGAATTACTGCATTAGCTGGTATGACAGCGTTGCTTGTTTCAATGCCGGTATCAGTATATGCAGGACAGATAAGGAACACATATACTGCTAATCTATCAAATGTTTTGGGGAGTGTTGATGCATCTGCTTTGAAGGGAAATCCAGTTGTTAAGGGAAGTAATATTGTGGTCGATTCTGATACAGATGACTGGGACGATATTACATCAAGAACAGCAGATGCTGCTGGTGTTAAGCTGTGGAAAGCAGCGGTTTCATCAGATTATTCAAAGCTTTATTTTATGTATGAAGGAACTGTTCAGACCGAATGGGACTACAGCTATATGGGAAGTAATCCTGTGAGTATTACTTATGCTGACGGAACAACGGGAATATCAGATAAGATTCAGTTTACTGGATGGAAAGATAGTGCACAGGCAAAGAATTCATGGTATGGGGATATAGAGAATTCGGAGACTGTAACTGTTAATAATGCACATGGTAATACAGCCGGACCTTATGTGGTTGAGACAGCTATTCCTTTTGATTTTTTTGCCAATTCGGATTTTAAGATTACATTTGCAGGAACAACTGTAGATATTAAGGATATTGAAGTATTAGACGGACAGAAGGTTGAAAAAGATGATACAGAAGCTGTGTATAATGGCATTGTTATAGATGGTGAGTTTGCTGACTGGGATGCTGTTAAGAAGTATGATGCAGTATGTCCTAATGATGCACATAATGAATGTATATCTAAGACAGCTATGATGTTTGACGGTGATTATGTATATGTGTATGTGAAGGATGGAACTGGCGGTGATGCTTCAGGAGCCGGAACTCATAGTAATGGCAGGTATTTAATAACTACTGATCTGGGTTACGAACTTGTTTTTCAGCTTGACAGCAAAGGATATGTTAATGGTGTAGACGGCGTTGACTGCAGGCATGTAGGTAATCAGTGGGAGATAGCAGTTCCTAAGAGTGCCCTGCCAGCTTATAACAAGACAATATCATTTGGATTATACAGGTCTGAGCCTTTTATATCAGGAACTGCCAATATTAAAGATGATGGATCTTCGGATGATAAGATAATATACGATATCAGGTATGACGGATTGTATGGTGACTGGGAATATTATCCACACACAACGATTCAGTATTCTACAGCCGGAACACATCATAATATGGTGGATTCTGCGGGAGCATTATTCAGTAATGGAAGTACTGTTCTTGGACATGTGTATACAGTTATGCCGGAGCATCTTAATGAAGCTGGAGGAGAGTTTACACAGGCAGTGACATTTAAGTTTAATGACAGCTATAATCAGGTACTATATCCAAGATTTGTAACAGTTGACGAACAGGGAAATATTAACTGGAACCCTAAACGTGACGGACTTAGTGATGGAACATATGAATTCTATATGTTTGACACAAGTGCATGGGGAACATCTAAGAATATTAATGAACTTAATGATGCAGATATATGTTATGGAAAGATGATAGTTACAGTTGGAAGCAACAGGGATGAATGTGAGTTTTATTTTGATCTTGACAAGGTTGCTCAGAAACTTGGCTGTGATGTAAGTGATTTCAAGCAGATTAGTGCACAGTTTGGTAGACTGGGACAGGAATGGATTAATACAGCAGGTGCATCATCTGGAGCATGGCTTGGACTTTTCATATGTATAGCTGGAACATGTGGAGTAGTTGTATATAAGAAAAAGAAAGGCAGCATACAGGTATAAGCGGAATGAATCCTATTATAGTAATTGCAATTATAATAATATGGCTGTATATACTTTCTGTAACGAAGAGAGCAAAGCTTCATGCATGGAGCTTCATGTGGGGAAGTCTCGGACTGTTTGTAATTATGATGATGACGGTACAGCCATTGCTTACAATGCCTCTTGCAAGATGCGTTGCAGCAATGGCAGGTATTGTGGGAGATATAACAGGTGCATTTACAGCATACTTTAAATACGGAATTATATTTATACATACGGGTGCATCGTCAATGACACTGCTTATTGATTTTGAGTGTTCGGGAATCATTGAAATCATGGCATTTCTGTCATTACTGATATTCTTTAATGTGTATAACTGGAGTGAGAAGCTGATGATAGGAATTGGAGGCTTCTGTTACATTATGTTATGCAATGTTTTAAGAATAGTAATGATATGTCTTGCGGTACATTTTTTAGGCATGAATGCATATTATGTGTTTCATACATTTATAGGAAGAATATTCTTCTATGTACTCAGTGTGTATCTGTATTTTTATGTATTTACGAAACCACAGATTGTTAAGATGAAAGTAGGAAACTTCTCATATGGTAAAAATAATTCTTAATTCATTTCTTTTCTGGGGCGGCTGGATAATTATACCGTTTATTATGGAAATTGTTCCTGCGTTAGGAAGTGTTTTTCTTCTTATAAGAAGGAATCTGAGACATAAACTCCATAAAAAGGAGCTTGAGGTTTATCCAGAGATTACGCTTATAATACCGGTATATAATTCGGCTGATACACTATATGGATGTATCAGATCTATTAATGACAGTACTTACCCGAATGACAGGATAAGAATTTTTCTTGTTAATAATAAAGGAAAAGATAATAGTTTTGATATATATGCACAGTGTCAGCAGGAATTTCCAGAACTTCTGATGCAGTGGATGAATTCTGAACAGGGAAAGTCAAGAGCACTTAATCTGGCACTTTATAACAGCGATGGAAAATACATTATCAATCTGGATAGTGATGGAATGCTTGAGAAGAATGCACTTGTCAATATGATTACAAGATTTGAGAATGATACGGCTATTAACTGTATGACAGGCTCTATTCTTACGGTGCCTGAACAGATTAAGAAATATAAAGCGGGACCGTCAAGACTGCTCCGTGAACTTGAGTTTATGGAATATGCACAGGCTTTCCTTGCGGGAAGAAGTTATGCATCAGAGCTTAACTCCGTGTATACATTGTCAGGTGCATTTTCAGCTTTCAGAAAATCAGCTGTTCTGAAATCATGGATGTACAATACTGATACTATCTGTGAGGATACACATATTACATTTCAGATGAGGTATCTTCAGAAAGAACGGGTTGAAGTGTGTGAGGATGCTCTGTTTTTTGTTGATCCGATTGAAAATGTTAATAAACTATATACACAGAGACAGAGATGGCAGAGAGGAAGCCTTGAAGTATCCAAGATGTTTATGGACAAGTCTTTCAAGGTAAAGAACCTTTTTACTAATATAAGTGTCAAAACTCTTTTGTATGACCATACATTTGCATTTCCGAGACTTATATGGTATCTGGCACTTATATGTCTGATTGTTGTGGGTTATTCTGGGAAAACGGTTATTCTATCTACAGCAATAATATTTGGTTTATATACGCTTATCGGATATCTGTATTTTATTGTTGTAGCATATTTCCTAAGAATTAATAAGGATATAAGAAGATATTACATGAGGCACTGGTGGTGCATACTGTTTCTGCCTTTTTTTAATTTTGCTGTCTTCTTTATAAGACTTGCAGGAATTATTAACAGTATTGAAACTGACAGCTCATGGAAAACAATGAATCTGTCAGAGGAGTGCAGGGCATTTGCAGATGTGGTTAAAAGTGATTTCAGTAAGCCTGTTAATGCAATAAAGAAAGTAAGAAATGCACTTAATTATGATGTTGTAGAAGATAATAATAACAATAATCAGAGGGAAGAACATGGAAAAGAAGCTTAATAAGAAGCGTGTTAAGAAGAATAAAAAGCCGAAAAATGTGCTTGTTATCACAACTATTTATGTAATATGTTTCTCGGTTATTGCCGGAGCATTTGCATATACAAGGATTAATAAGTACGAAGAAGGAGTCCTTGAGGTGTGTGCAACACAGCAGGACGCTTATGTGCAGCTTGTTTTAGACCAGATTAATCTTAAAAGCAATCGTGATGATGAACAGATTATTAATGATATTCTTGGGACGATGAATTCATCTTCTAATAAATACTGGACATTTTCTAAGAATCAGTCAATCCTTTTTGTAAAAGATGTTCTTGAAACTAACAGGTATAAAGGTGTTACCACAGCTACATATTATGAGTCAGAGAGTGCCACGAAATTTCTTAATAATCTTCAGAATAACAGAGTTACTCATGATTTCATAGAAATTGATGGGAATAGTTATGTAGCATCAGGTGTTACATTTGAATATAAGAACCAGTCATATAAGCTGTGCCTGCTTACAGGCAGGAATGCAATTATGGATAATAACAGTTATATGCAGATTAAGATTCAGATGGAGACTTATGTGGTGATTCTGCTTTTTGTGCTTATAATAACAGCTATGCTGCTTGCACATAAGCTAAGACGGATGCAGAAGTCGATTAGTGAATCTGATAAGACGGTTGCGGAGCTTAACAGTATGGTTTCTAAGATGAATAAGAAACTTTTAGAGAAGGATTTGCATGATACGCGCAATAATGTCTGGGATAATACGGCAATCATGCCTTTTCTTGATAAATTAGTGGCAAGAGATATTTATCCCGTAACATTTATGCATATTGCATGTGCTGATAATAATGAACGTGCAAAGTTTATAGCA
>OHOK01001262.1_pt1 | contig 10118 bp, 10 predicted proteins | sample 1569731 | NCBI WGS metagenome assembly OHOK01 (sample SAMEA3879559, study PRJEB24766) | human gut metagenome | biome: human-associated habitat; feature: feces | place: USA | collected 1985/1987
GCCCGAAATCTTCATGAATTGACGGCGGGTCATGTCAGCCGTCAGGAAATCAGTTTTTGCCATAGGTTCCATTCCTCCGTTGAGGTCACTCTGCGCAGAGCACCCCGGTCACATAGAAATACGAGTTGTTGACGATGGTCGTCACAGCCGAAGAGGTGATGGTCGCGCCGGAAAGGGCGTCCACCTCGGTCAGGTCTGCGCTGACGGCACCGGACGCATTGCCGGTGGTGGTCAGGCTGGCCTGCTCCAGACGCACCTTGGACTGCTCTTCTGCCGAGAGATCCGCAAAGGGGATCGCCATCGGCTCGCCGTCCAGTGCGCTCTTGCTGAGCATGGCTGCGTACAGCTTGCGCCGTGCCACGGCCTCTGCGCTGGAATCCAGCGGCGGAGCCAGTTCATCGTCCAAGGGCTCTCCATTTAGTGCCGAGAGGGTAAGCCCCGCAGCATACATCTTGCGGGTAGCCTCGGCCTCGGGAGAGGTATCGAAGGTGCGCCACTGTGCGGGGTCAAAATCCCCGGCAGCAGCGGGCTGCTCCTCCGCCGCACCGGCAGCGGCATAGGCGGCACCGGTAAGGGGGTCGGTCACAGTATAGCTTTTGCCTGCCAGCGTAAAGGGAGCTGCGCCCTGATACTGGGACGTGAACTCCGGGTTGACACACTGGCCGCCGAGGCTGTCCGTCTCTGCCTGCGAGAGGATCTCGACAGCGGAAACATTGCCCTCGGCGTCAATGGTCACGGCAGCCTGCACATCGCTCTGGAAGCCCTTCTGAGAGCCCTCCACGCGGTAGCTGCCATCGTCGAGCTGGTACACTGCGCTGATGCCGTAGGCGGCTGCATCCGCCTCCGACACCGGCAGCAGGGTACCGGCAACCGTGGTGCGTGCGCTTTGCAAGGTGGTCAGACCGACCGCCAAGGCGATGGTCGCAACGCCCATGGCTGCATAGCCCGGCAGCCGCTTGCGCCACAGCGGTACGGGCGCAAACGGGTTGGTTGCCTGCTTCATGTTATCACCTGCCTGTTTTTTATTTTTGCCGGGTAACCCCGGACAACAATTGAGGCCGCTCTGGCTGCTGCAACAGCGGAGCGGTCTCTTCGATAATATATTAACATGCGTGCGCGGAGTATGTCAACAGAAATGGACAGCCTTTTCCGTTTTGTAACTATTGTTTTTGTAATATTTGTTTAAAGTTTAGGGAATTTGCGCCCGCACACCAGCTGCAGGCCGTATTCCGCCGCAAGCTCTGCGGATTGCACGGTGGGCATGCTTTTGCTTACCAGCACCGGCACCCCGGCGCGGATGGCCTTGCGCACCATATCCAGCGGCACCCGGCCGCTGGTGTACAGCACACATTCTGCCAGCGGAAGCCCTGCCAGCACCGCGCAGCCCACCGCCTTATCCAGCGCGTTGTGCCGTCCCAGATCCTCACAGGCAAAAACAATTTCCCCTTTGTGCAGCACAAAGCAGCTGTGCACCGCCCGGGTGGCGCGGTACAGCGGCAGTCCGGCGTGCATGGCGGCGGTCAGGGTCTGCACCCATTCCGGCTGCAGTGCCAGCCCGGGCACAGGGCGCAGGGGCTGCAGCTCCACCGGACTGCCCAGCGCGATATTATCGGTGCAGCAGCTGGCAACTTCCTGCGCGGCGGCGCGGCGGGTGGGCAGCGGGTGGCGCAGATATACCTGCACCTTTGCACCCTCGGCGCAGACGGCGATCTGCTCCACCTCGTCTGCAGATGCGATCCACCCTTCGGTGAGCAGCCGCCCCAAGGCCAGCTGCGGCAGCAGCGCCGGGGTGCATACCACCCGGAAAGCAGGCTGCTCGTTTACATAGATAGCGGCGGCGTGCTCTGCCGGTACGGCGGCTTCGGTGCCGTCCGGCAGGCGCAGGCTGGCAAAGGCCGCCTGTGCGCCAAAGCGGTCAGTGATCTGCAAAGGGGTCGTGCTGTGTATTTTCATAAAGTTACCTTATATTATAAATGCAATGCTGTGTGGCAAACGGACAGTACCAACATACCGGTTCGGCGGCAAAAAGTCAAGAGCAGCTTGCGCTGCGATGGAAGATGGGACGACCCGGAAGGGGGCTTGCTGCACCTGTGTTTTGCACCGCCAACGCAAAGCAGCCGCCGCACGGCAAGGTGCAGTGGCTGCTTTGACTTTGTGCAGAAAGGCTTTTATGCCATATCGCGGCAGGTCACAATGTCTGCCCCGGTGTCGCAGACGTTGTGCAGCACCACATCACCCACATGGATGGGCGCGTGCAGCACCACGCTGTCCAGCGCGGCGACAACCTCGGCCATCTGTCCCTTGGGCACGGGCTTGGAGGTCTTGACCGGGCAGCGGGAGTGCAGGCAGCCCTCGGCGCGCACGGTGCTGGTAATGATGCGGGTGGGGTGGGTCAGCTCTTCCTTGCCGTAGGCGATGCCGTTGGGGCAGCCGTTGCCGGTCACTTTATAGCCGTTGGCCTCATCCACCTGCAGATGGCAGCCCTGCGGGCAGCAGGTGCAAATTACTTCCTTCATATCGCTCATGCCTCCTCGATCTCAATGGTCACTTCGTCCACGGGGGCTCTGTCCAGCAGCACTCTGGGCAGGGCAATGTGCTCCATCTCACCGGGGGCAAGGCGGTCGCGCTTGAAGCGTGCGATCACCGTGTCACCGCTCTTGACAAGGATGGTGCTCCTGCCGCAGATGCGGCGGACGCGGAAGGAAACGTTGGTGCTCTTTTCCACGCCCTCCAGACGGATGCGCTGCGGCAGGGTGTAGCCAAGGTCTGCACCGGGCTTCACGGTCAGCACGCGTCCCTCGGCTACGGGGCCGTTCTGGACGTAGCTGGCAGCGGCCGCACCGGCCAGCTCGCTCTCGCCGGAAACAAAGTCCACCAGATCGTGTACCTGCACCACGTTGCCGCAGGCAAACACGCCGGGAATGCTGGTCTCCATGTTCTCGTACACGATGGCACCCTTGGTGCGGGGGTCCATCTCGATACCGGCCTGCTTGGTCAGCTCGTTCTCGGGGATCAGACCTACGCTCAGCAGGATGGTGTCCACATCAAACTCCATCTCGGTGCCGGGGATGGGCTTGCGGTCGGGGCCGATCTCGGCCACAATGGCCTTTTCTACGCGATCTTTGCCCTGAATATCCACGATGGTGTGGGAGAGGTACAGAGGAATATCAAAGTCGTTCAGGCACTGCACGATGTTGCGGGTCAGGCCGCCGGAGTAGGGCATCACCTCTACGCAGGCCAGCACCTTTGCGCCCTCAAGGGTCATGCGGCGTGCCATGATCAGGCCGATGTCGCCGCTGCCGAGGATCAGCACCCGCCTGCCCACCAGATAACCTTCCATGTTCACATAGCGCTGTGCGGCACCGGCGGTGTACACACCGGCAGGGCGGGTGCCCGGGGTGCCGATGGCACCACGGGTGCGCTCGCGGCAGCCCATGCCCAGAACGATGCTCTTGGCTTCGATGATCTGGTAGCCGTACTCCTTGGAGACGCAGTGAACCTTTTTATCCGGGGTCACTTCCAGCACCATGGTGTCCAGCTGCACCTTTACGCCGGTGTCCTTGAGCATCTCAATAAAGCGTCCGGCGTACTCCGGGCCGGTGAGCTGCTCGCCAAAGCGGTGCAGACCAAAGCCATTGTGGATGCACTGGTTCAGAATGCCGCCCAGCTCTTTATCGCGCTCCAGAATGAGGATGTCGCGCAGACCGCTTTCCCATGCCTTGCAGGCAGCAGCAAGGCCCGCAGGGCCGCCGCCGATAATGACCAGATCAACCATTGCTCTTTCCTCCTACCTTCGTTTCGCTGACCAGAACGTTCGAGCCGTTCTTGTCCTGCAGGATGTCCAAGGGGTCTATGCCCAGCTCACGGCTAATCAGCTCCAGCACGCGGGGGCCGCAGAAACCGCCCTGACAGCGGCCCATGCCTGCACCGGCGCGGCGCTTGACGCCGTCGATGGTGGTGGCGGGCACCTCGCTGTGGAGGGCTGCTAAGATCTCGCCCTCGGTGATGGTCTCGCAGCGGCAGATCACCCGGCCATAGGCGGGCTGTTCCCTGACCAGTGCCGCCTTTTCCTCTACGGAAAGCTCCTTGAAGCGGATATGGCGGCGGCCGTCCTTGTAATCGGCCTTTTCAGCGCCCAGAACACCGCGCTGCTGCAGGATGGCAACAGCTTCCTCAGCAACCGCCGGGGCAGCGGACAGGCCGGGGCTCTTCATGCCGGCAAGGTCGATCCAGCCGGGTGCTTCCGGCTCTTCGCCAATGATAAAGTCGTCCACGTCCAGATTGGCGCGCACGCCCGCAAAGCTGCGGATGGACTCGCCGAAGTTGATGCTGGGCACGCTGCGCTGGGCAGTGGTCTTGACGAATTCCAGACCGCTGCTGGTGCAGGAGGTGTCGTTGCCTTCCACCGGCTCTGCGTTGGGGCCGACGAGCAGGTTGCCGTGCACGGTAGGTGCTACCAGCACGCCCTTGCCCAGCGCGTTGGGGCATTGGAAGATAACGTGGCTCACGCGGGTGCCCTCGCTCTTGTCCAGCAGGTAGTACTCGCCCCGGGTGGGGATGATGCGGAAGTTGGCGGGCTCTACCATGGAGTGCACCTTGTCCGCCCAGATACCGGCGGCATTGATGACGCAGCGAGTCTCTACCGTGCCGCCGGGCACGGTCAGGCGGTAACCGCCCTCGATGGCTTCGGCATCGGTCACCTTGCAGCTGCGGCGCAGCTCCACGCCGTTGCGCACTGCCACCTCGGTCATAGCCAGTGCGTACTCCCACGGGTTCACGATGGCGGCGCTGGGTGCCCACAGTGCGCCGCAGACCTTCTCAGAAAGGTTGGGCTCCATGGCAAGAGTCTCTTCCCGGGAAAGGATCTTCATGCCGGGCACGCCGTTGGCGGTGCCGTTTTCGAACAGATGCTGCAGGTGGGGCAGTTCCTTTTCGTCCAGTGCCAGCACCAGCGAGCCGCACTGCTTATAGGAGACATCCAGCTTTGCGCAGATCTCCTTTGCCAGTGCCACGCCGCGCACATTCAGCCGTGCCATGCGGGTGCCGGGGGCGGGGTCGTAGCCTGCGTGGAGAATGGCGCTGTTGGCCTTGGTGGTGCAGTCTGCCACATCGTTTTCGGCCTCAAGGATGACCACCCTGTTGTCGTAGCGCGACAGCGCATAGGCGGCAGCAGCACCAATGACGCCACAGCCGATGATCGCGATATCATACATTGTTCTTTTCCTCCTGTCCGTTCTGCCTTGGCCTGCGGGAGCCGGGCATCTGTTGGTTGCACAAAAAAAGAGCGAACCGAAACAAAGGCAACTGCCCTTGTCCGTTTCGCTCATATCTCTTGAAACAAACAGCACTTGTTTGCTTTTATGATACCCTGTCCCTGCACAAAAAGCAAGGCGTTTTGCACTTTTTGTGAAACCCTTACAAAAAACACCCGCCGCTTTTGCGCAGAATGCGGATCACATATCCCACACCGCCTGATTGGTGGTGGAAATAGCGGTGGCACCGGCTTCCAGAGCCGCCATCACATCCTCCTTGTCCGCGATCAGCCCGCCGGTCAGCACCGGCACCTTGGCCTTGGCGCAGACGCGGCGCAGGATCTTGGGCATAGCGCCGGGCAGCAGATCCAGACAGTCCGGCAGGTTTGCGGGGATCTTGTCCAGACTTTCCAGCGCGATGGAATCCAGCAGGAATACCCGCAGGATGGCAGCCAGCCCCAGCTCCTTGGCGCGGCGGATGAAGGACTGCCGGGTGGAGATGATGCCGTCCGCTTCGGTGGTATTGCGGATGAAGTCCACCGCTACCTCCTTGCCCGCCAGCCCGGCAATAAGATCTATGTGCACCACGGCAAAGCGCCCCGCTTCGTGGATGCGGCGCACGATGGAGGAGATATTGCAGATATCTCCATATAATACAAAGACCACCCGGATATTCTCGTTGGTCAGCGCGCTGCAAAGCCCGGCATCGTCCTTGACGGCAGCAATGACCGGCATTTCCTGAATGGCGTCCATCAGCTCCTGTTTCATGCTTTTCCTCCTGCACACGAAAACGTCTTTTACAGTTAAAAATATTATGAATGCTTTGACAGATAAAATCAATGATTTTCAGCAAAAATTCCGGTGAAATTGCGGCAGCCTCCGCAGGCAGCTCCATCATCAAGGATATCAACGCCATGCAGGGCTTTGGCAACATGGATGTGCTGTGCATGGAAAGGTAAACTGAAGGGCTGCTGCACCGCGATGTGCAGCAGCCCTTTTGTGCAGCGGACGCATATTGACCAGCAGAGCTGGACGGGCAGACCCTGCTGGTGCCCGGCTTTGCCCCGGATGCCCTTGCACCGCTGTGCCGTTTTTTGCAGGAGCGGCTGAAGTTCTGAAAAAAAGAAGCCGCTGCACAAAACGCTGTGCAGCGGTTTCTCGCAGAAACGCATTTTACGCGGCCAGAGCCTTTTCAATGTTGGACAGAATGGTGTCGTGATCCTCAGCGCAGACCAGGACCACCTCGCCGGTGGGCGCTACGGTGACGGTGGCAGCCTTTGCAACAAGGTACTGATCCTCCAGATAATGCTCCATGGACTGCTGTTCGCTGGCAACATAGGCTTCCAGTGCAGCCTTTACTGCATCGGTCTTGCCCTCGGCGGGCTTTACGATGGCAACAGCATAGCTGCGCACCATCATGCTGGAAATGCTGGCGGCAAAGGCGGTGTACTGGTCGTCCTCCAGATTCAGCAGCGGCATCAGGATATCCCGGATCTCTTCGTCCAGCTGGTCGGCCTTGTACTCGGAGCTGTAACCGTCAATGGCGGTAAACTTGCCGTCCTCGCCCTTGGTAAAGATCATATCGTACTCGTTGTCCTCGTCGGTGCGGGCATCGTGGATGATCTGGGAGTAGTCCTTGGGGGTGGAGCTGTCGGCCTTGCTGCCGCCGGAGCAGCCCACCAAGGTAAACAGGGTCAGCCCTGCCAGCAGGGCGGCGATGAATCTTTTCATAGTATTAAAGTTCCTTTCATAGTGCTGTGTGTGGAAGGTGCAGCCGGGGCGCACACGCTACAGGTAGTGTGTGCCGGTTTTGGGCTGCTATTCTGGATACGAATCACTGCACAGCAGAATTGCAGGGAAAAAGTAACAGTTTTATGAACAGTGCCCGCTTACAGCATCAAAGCGTCCAGATCGCCGTGGTTCACCGGGGTGGACAGGATGATCTGGGTGCTGGTGGTGCCCAGCTTCTGGAACTGCAGAATCAGATGTTCCAGCTGTGCCATGCTGCCGCAGCTGACCTTGACCAGAAAGGTATACGCGCCGGTGACGTGGTAGCACTGCAGCACCTCGCGGCTGTTCTGCAGCAGCTCCAGAAAGGCGTCCTGCTTGGAGGGAGCCACCGAAAGGCTGATGAGCGCATCCACATACATCCGGTCTGCCGGACGGTTCAGCGTGACGGTATAGCCGCTGATGATGCCGTCTGTCTCCAGCTTGTGGATACGGCTGGAAACTGCCGGGCTGGTAAGGGATACCTGCTCTGCGATTTCTTTGACGGGCATCCGCGCATTTTTGGCCAGAAGCGTGAGGATCTTGCGATCGAGATCGTCCATATAAAAGTCTCCTTAAAAAAATATGTTGGATTGTATAAAATTTTCTGAAAGTAAAGTTTTTATGTTGTGCAAACCCACGGAAATGGAATAAAATTTCGTTTCTGAAATTCTATGTTAATTATATAAAGTTTTTACGAAAAAGTAAAGTATTATTTTAAAGCAAAATCCAAAAATATTGTTTGACAAGAAAAGAAAAACGGGTATAATACATCATGCAAGGCAGCGCACTGCACAAAAGCCTGCCGCTGATATTGAGATTCACCACTTTATATACTTTCCCACCCCTCTATACACAAAAACCCGCTGCCAGGCGGGTTTTTGTGTTTTATACAGGTTTTTATGGCTCTGCCAAGCCTCTCCCAAGGGGAGAGCCTTTTTAACGGTATCTTACACGCCAAAGACCCCCATCCGGTATCTGCCGGATGGGGGCCTTTGGCTGTTTATACTTAAAAAGGAGGAGGATAGCCCGATCATTCTTCGGTGCGGGTCTTCTTGAGCAGGCTCAGGATGACCGCACCCACGACGCTGCCGACCGCCAGAGCCACACAGTACATCACGGCATGGTCAACGACCGGGAAGACGAAGATGCCGCCGTGAGGGGCGCGGAGAGCGCAGCCGAAGGTCATGGACAGCGCACCGGAGAGGGCTGCACCGATGACACAGCTGGGCAGGACGCGCAGCGGGTCAGCCGCTGCGTAAGGGATCGCGCCCTCGGTGACGAAGCAGAGGCCCATGATGTAGTTGACGATGCCGTTGCGGCGCTCGTCGGGAGTCCACTTCTTGGGGCAGAAGGTGGTGGAGAGGGCGATGGCGATGGGAGGCACCATGCCGCCCACCATGACAGCGGCCATGACCTCATAGTTGCCGGAGGCGAGGGCTGCGGTGCCGAAGACGTAAGCCGCCTTGTTGAAGGGGCCGCCCATGTCGATGCTCATCATACCGGCCACGATAGCACCCAGCAGGACCTTGGAGGTACCGCCCATGGCGTTCAGCCAGTTGGTCATGGCGGTGTTGATCATGCCCATGATGGGGTTGATACCGCACATGACAGCACCCACGATGAGGATGCCGCCCAGCGGGTAGATGAGCATGGGGCGGATGCCGTTCAGGCTGGCGGGGAGCTTTTCGGTGATCTTCTTCAGGAACTCGACCACATAACCGGCCACGAAACCGGCCAGCAGAGCGGCCAGGAAGCCGCCGGAAATGCCGGTGGTCTCACCGTTGGCAAGGCCTGCAAAGTTGGTGCCGTTCATGGCCAGCACGCCGCCTGCAAAGCCCACGGCCAGGCCGGGACGGTCGGCGATGGACATGGCGATGAAGCCTGCCAGAATGGGAAGCATGTAGCCAAAGGCGGCGCTGCCCACCGTCTTGAAGAAGGCGGCGATGGGGGTGTTCATGCCAAAGTTGGAGGGGTCGATGGTGTAATCGTCCAACAGGAAGGCCAGCGCGATCATAATGCCGCCGCCCACCACAAAGGGCAGCATGTGAGACACGCCGTTCATCAGGTCTTTGTACACCTTGCGGCCAAAGCTGTCGCCGGAGGTCTCCTCCTCGGCAGCGGCGGCACCGCCCTTGGCATGATACACGGGAACTTCACCGTGGGCCACCTTTTTCAGCAGCTCCTCGGGCTTGTGGATGCCGTCATCCACCCGGGCAAACAGCACGGGCTTGCCGTCAAAGCGGGCGGTTTCCACATTCTTGTCTGCAGCCACGATGATGCCGTCACAGGCTGCGATCTCGGCGCGGGTCAGCGCATTCTTGGTACCATCGGAGCCGTTGGTCTCCACCTTGGTGGGCAGGCCCAGCTTGTCACCGGCCTTGGCCAGCGCCTCGGCGGCCATGTAGGTGTGGGCAATGCCGTTGGGGCAGGCGGTAACGGCCAACACGCGGTAGGTGGCAGGCAGCTCTTCCTGAGTAAAGCTCTCGCTGCCGAACTGGGCTTCCTCCTGGGCGTCAATCGTATCCAAAAATTCTTTGGGCGTTTTGGCGGCGTGCAGCTTTGCCACAAAGTCTTCATTCATCAGCATCTGCATCAGGCGGGCCAGCATATCAATGTGCAGACTGCCGTTTTCCGGTGCGGCAATCATAAACAGCAGATCCGTCTTGCCGTCATCGTCAGCATTGTACTGCACGGGGGTCTTCAGGCGCAGGGCAGGTCACGCAGGCGGCGCGTGCATGCGGCACCGTAATGCCGTTATCCACATAGGTGGAAGCCTCCGCTTCACGCGCATAAATGGCAGCTTTGTACGCGGCTTTGTCGGTCAGGTTGCCGTGGGTGGCCTGCAGCTCCACCAGTTCGTCAATGATCTGCGCCTGGTCCGCTGCGGCAGAATCCAGCGCAATGGATTGGATGTTGAATAGTTCTGTGATACGCATCTTTCCTTCTCCTTCTACATGTTTTGCATTCACTGGGGTGGTAACAAAGAAATAGACTGAATTTTCGACTTTTCAGATCAGCCTGCATCATTCAATGGTTTTCAGCAGGGCATCAATATCGCGGCGCTCGGCAAGGCCCAGGCTGAATGCCGTTGCGCTG
>OHOK01001268.1_pt1 | contig 10063 bp, 4 predicted proteins | sample 1569731 | NCBI WGS metagenome assembly OHOK01 (sample SAMEA3879559, study PRJEB24766) | human gut metagenome | biome: human-associated habitat; feature: feces | place: USA | collected 1985/1987
AGCGGCTGCGAAGCAGACATTTACTTTTCTTGCGCCATTAACGAACGAACAGCCATGCGAAGCAGGGCGGGATAGCGCATAGCGCGGGTTCGTGAGTGTACGGGAAGACAAAGAGTGAATTATGATATGTTATGTTCACATATAAAAACAATTCTTTGTTAAATACATTAAAAATATTGACCTTGACATTGGTTCATACTATACAATTGCATTATGAATATTAAATAGTTTTTGAAACAAAAATTATTGATATTCATGCAAATATATAATATAGTGATGCCTTTTAATGGCAGAAAGGGAGGTCAATATGCGCAGAATAACTAAAAGACGTCTTAGCAGTCTTTTATGTGCAGTTCTTATGCTTATTACAAGCATAGATGTGGCTGCATTTGCAGCAGGATCAGATGCGTCAAAAAGAAAGATTGACGTATGGGATATGGGTGCAGTACAGGAAGCAGATACTAGTAAATATAATAATAATATCACTGCTTCTGACTGGGATAGTTGTGCCAATGTATCCCAGGCTGGAAAATTTGTTGCTGGAGAGACAACATTTGGTGATCTTACTATCAATCATATAGCTAATGACAGATTGTTCTCAACATCAAGCAAAAACTATGGAACCAATGCTTTAGCAACAACAGCATATGATGATGGATATACAGCGGGTGGTATGTATTACTGTAATGGTACAGGAGGAGAGACAAGAAGAAATGTTACCATTAACAATGTAATAGCAGGAGATAAGATAGTTGTATACATGGCATCAAGCAATGCTGCTACAGGAACACTTGTTTTTAAATATCTTGGTGAAGATAATGAACAGGTAGAAAAAGCCAGCTTTACTAACAAGGGTACTAAATATGAATTTGTGGCTAAGTATAGTGGATCATATAAGGTATATACAGATGCAGCAGCAGGAAAACCTATATATAACAGAATTGTCAGGATACCTGGAGTTGCAGTAAGTGGAACAATAGATGGCGCACAGCTAAGCGGCTATAAGGTTATGTTTAAGGATGAGGCTAATGGTATTACATATGATGCAGATATAAAGGGGAATACATTTACAGCTACACTTGCAGCAGGTTGTGATTATACAGCAGTTTTATCCGGAGTAGCAGGATATGGATTTTCGAATGCTACAAAGAATATTTCGACAACAGTAGATGAAGCTCTTACAGGAAAGTCTGGAGTTACATTAAGCATAGAAGAGAAGAAAGTGTATACATACACAGGAAAGGTTACAGGCTTTGCTGCTGACTATGATACATCTAATTTATCAGTCAAACTTGTGGCTGATTCATCTTCATTAGCAGATGATGTGATTCTTAAGCTTGATTCTGAAAAGGCATTTACAGCTACACTTGAACCTGATGTCAAGTATACAGTTGAACTTATCGGAGTTAATGATTATGAAGTTTTAAGCGGAGGCGAGATAATAAGTCAGGTAAGCTATTCCAGAGATATTGAAGTTTCTGCCAGAAGGTTATATAAGGCAGCAGGAAAGTTTGCAGGACTTGATGGTAATACAGCTGTTACAGATGTTAAGTTTACGAATGTAGATGATAAGTATATATATACAGGAAAAGTAACGACAGATGGATATGAAGTTATGTTAAGAAATGGTTCATATTCAATCGAAGCTGTTGCTGATGGATATAGAACAACAACACATATAGTAGTAAGCGATGCTGATGTGACTAAAGATATTTTAATGGTATCTACCAAGGATAAAGAGCAGGTTGAAAGAGTATCTGATATATATGTTGGATATGAAGAAAAAGGAAATATTAATTTTAATACAGTAAAAGAGGCGATATCAGCAATATCGGCAATGACACCAGCTCCGGATGAAAAGAACGGAGTTACTGTACATATTGCTCCTGGTACATACAGAGAACAGGTTGTTATATCAACTCCTTATGTAAGACTTGTTAATGATGAAAAGTCATCAGGTAAAGAGGTACTTCTTACATGGTATTATGGAATTGGATATGAGTATTACAGCATAGATTCAACCGGTTATTATAATGCTGAAAATGCATATGATAAGTATGATAAAGCTGCTGCTTCAAAGTGGGGTTGTTCAGTATTGCTTAAAAATACAGCAACTGGTTTTAGTGCTGATGGAATTACATTTGAAGCTTCTTTTAACCGATATATAACAGATGAAGAAATAGAAGATGGCGTAACACCTACAGAAAATAAGAATCCAGACAGAAACTATGCAACAGATGTTACATCAAAGGCAGCAACAGAAAGAGCAACAGCCATGGCTATAGAAGCTGATAAGGTAGAATTTACAGATTGTGCATTCCTTGGAAGCCAGGATACATTATATACAGGTAATTCTGCAACTAATATGTATTTTAAGAACTGTCGCATAGAAGGTAATACAGATTACATATTTGGTGATGGCAATGCAGTATTTGACGGATGTGAGCTTAGATTCTTTGGTTATAGTACAGGCTCTGTTGGCGGTTATATTACAGCACACAAGCCAACAGCAGCAACTAAGGCAGGGTATGTGTTTAGAAACTGTACAATAACAGGAAACGATGAACTTGAGGTAAATGCGGGATATCTTGGAAGACCTTGGGGACAGGATGCGAGAGTAACATTCCTTAATACTAAGATAAATGGCAGTTACATAAAAGATGAAGGATGGTTTGATATGTCTGGTAACAAACCAGAAAAAGCAAACTATAAAGAATATAATTCTGTTTACACAGATGGAACAGCAGTTGATATGTCTAAGAGAGTTACAGGAGTTGTGACAGATGACAGCGTTGCAAAGAAAGATGTTGTGAATGATTATCTTTCTGGCTGGACACCTTCGGATTATGTTGCTGATGAGAGTACAGTGATATTTGAAAAAACACCATATCTTGTTGATAATGGAGATATCAATGCACCATATCCAGGACATACTCTTACTGTAGTATACTCACTTGGCAATGCAAATGATGCATCTGATGCATCAGTAATCCGTTGGTATATTGTTGATAATGATGGAAACAGGACTCTTGTAAAAGCAACAAGCGCCAATGTAGACAATACATATAAAATCACAAAAGATGCAATTGGAAAGTATATTGAAGTTGAAGTTGTACCTGAAAACATAAGCGGAATAAAGTCTGAAGCGGTAAGTTATAAGGCAGATGCATATGTAAGGGAAGGATATGAAGATCCAACGGGTTCAACAGATATAGAACTTGGAGATGGAGTAAATGTATTTTTAGCAGGTGATTCAACAGTTAAGGATTATTCAGCATCAGGTATGTATATGAGTGGCAAGGCTCAGGCAGAAGGTTCATGGGGTGAATATTTACAGACATTCTTTGACTCTTCAAAGGTTAAGGTACAGAACTATGCTAATGGAGGAAGAAGCAGCCGTAACTTTATTAATGAAGGATCATTAGATAAGATAAAAGCCAATATTAAAGAAGGCGATTATCTGTTTATACAGTTTGGTCACAATGATTGCGCTAATGGAAAAGGATATCTTGAAGATAGATATGTACCACTTGGAGAACCAGATGCTAACGGAATATATCCGGTAACAGCAGGAACTAAAGTGGCAACACCATCATCGCTTGCTTCAAAGTATGGTGACAGCTTTTATTCGTATGATTGTGGTGGTACTTATAAGTGGTATCTTACACAGTATATCGAGACAGCGAGAGAAGTAGGAGCTATACCGGTTCTTGTAACACCAGTATCAAGACTTTATTATACAAATGATGGAACTATCAAACCACATCATGATTCAACAGATACAACAACAGGAACACTGGTAACAGAAAATAACGCCTATGTTGAGGCAGTTAAACAGCTTGCAAAGGAACAGAATGTGTTGCTTATTGATGGATTTGAGATAACAAAAAATATGTATGAGGAAGCATACAAAGCAGATGAAAAGGCAGCTAATGGCAAATCTGTTAATGGTATGCAGGTTATGTCAGCAGGAGATAGCACACATAGCAATAAGCTTGGCGGTTTTATAACAGCAGAACTTTTTGCACAACAGATTCAGAATATGAATATATCACTCTCAAAGGCTGTCAAAGCACCATCAAGGGTAGCGGGCGTTAATCCAGATGGACAGCAGGTATTTGTTGTTGATAAAAATGGAACACTTACAGCAAAAGCAGCAGATTCAGATGGCAGTTTTACAGTTGATGCAGTTTACTGGACAACAAAAGGTCAGAGTCTTTTAAGTGCTATTAGTGCAAAAAATGAAGAGCTTAATAAGAGTGATAATCCGGCGCCAGGACCAACACCAACGCCAGGACCAACACCAACGCCAGGACCAACACCAACGCCGGATCCGACACCAACGCCAGATCCAACGCCAGCACCGGATACGGGTGATGATAATAAGAAAAGCGATGAAACCATTTCAGGTGATAAGGAACAGGCAGAAGATAGTGTAAAGACAGCTGATGTGTATAATGTAGCAGGTTATAGTATAATGTTGTTTATGGCATTAGCAGGAATTGTATTTGTTATACATGAAGATAAGAAGAAAAAGAACACTATTGATTAATGCATAATATAAGCCGGATGTATAATAACAGAAGTTGTTATATATCTGGCTTTTCTGATATTTTTTGAATTACATATATGTTGGCAGTGCATTAAAAATTATACAATGTGCTATTTAAGTGTGAAAGTATATTGAGCTTGGGAGGATTAAGACATCATTCCTCTTGCTAATCAGCACTAAATGTTATAAAATGATTAAGATTATGTAGCAGCCGATGCAGTTCGATGTAGTCAGGCTGTTGCCTTTAGGAGGATTATATTATTATGGAAAAGACAATGGAGAAAATTGTTTCTTTAGCTAAGGCAAGAGGATTTGTTTACCCAGGTTCTGAAATCTATGGCGGATTAGCTAATACCTGGGATTATGGTAACCTTGGTGTTGAGTTAAAGAACAATGTTAAGAAGGCATGGTGGCAGAAGTTCGTACAGGAAAGCCCATACAATGTAGGAGTTGACTGTGCAATTCTTATGAACCCTCAGACTTGGGTAGCATCAGGTCATCTTGGTGGATTTTCTGATCCATTAATGGACTGCAAGGAATGTCATGAGAGATTCAGAGCAGATAAACTTATAGAAGACTGGGCAGACGAGAATTCATATGATCTCGGCGGTTCAGTTGATGGATGGACACAGGAGCAGATGAAGAATTTCATCGATGAGAAGAATATCTGCTGTCCTTCATGTGGAAAGCATAACTTCACAGATATCAGACAGTTTAACCTTATGTTTAAGACATTCCAGGGTGTAACTGAGGATGCCAAGAACACAGTATATTTAAGACCAGAGACAGCTCAGGGTATCTTTGTTAACTTCAAGAATGTTCAGAGAACATCAAGAAAGAAAGTACCTTTTGGTATCGGACAGATTGGTAAGTCATTCCGTAACGAGATTACACCAGGTAACTTCACATTCAGAACAAGAGAGTTCGAGCAGATGGAATTAGAGTTCTTCTGCAAGCCTGGAACAGATCTTGAGTGGTTCACATACTGGAGACAGTACTGCATCGACTGGCTTAAGGCATTAGGAATGAAGGAAGATGAGATGAGAGCAAGAGATCATTCACCAGAAGAACTCTGTTTCTACTCTAAGGGAACAACAGATATCGAATTCCTCTTCCCATTCGGATGGGGCGAGCTTTGGGGTATCGCTGACAGAACAGATTATGACCTTACTCAGCATCAGACAGTATCTGGTGAAGATATGTCATACTTTGATGATGAAGCTAAGGAGAAGTATATACCATATGTTATTGAGCCTTCACTTGGTGCGGATCGTGTAACATTAGCATTCCTTTGCTCAGCTTATGATGAGGAAGAGCTTGAAGGCGGAGATGTAAGAACGGTTCTTCATTTCCATCCTGCATTAGCACCAGTTAAGATAGGTATTCTTCCACTTTCTAAGAAGTTAAATGAAGGTGCAGAAAAGGTGTATGCAGAACTTTCTAAGTATTACAATTGTGAGTTTGATGACAGAGGTAATATTGGAAAGAGATACAGAAGACAGGATGAGATTGGTACTCCATTCTGTATCACATATGATTTCGATTCAGAAGAAGATGATGCTGTAACTGTAAGAGACAGAGATACAATGCAACAGGAAAGAATAAAGATAGCAGATCTTAAGGCGTATTTTGAAGATAAGTTCAGATTTTAATTAAAAGATATTGAAGGATAAATTTATTAAAGGAAAGAATTATGCTGTGTACTAAATGTGGTCAGGAATATGAGGGCAGTCAGTGCCCAAGATGTGATGGACCTGTTATATTAGTTAACAACAGTGATTATCTTGCCAGAAGAAAAGCATATGAGGAGAAGCAGGCTTTGAAAGAGAGGTCTGCTTCTTCTGATAAAAAAGAGGAATCACAGAGTGACTATGGACAGGCATTAGCAAAACGCGTGCAGGCGATAAAGAATCAGAGCAGAAACAAGACAGAAAGTAAGAAGCAGAGTCAGAACAGAAGCAAAGCGGACAGCAGAAAGCAGGGACAAAGTAGCGGAAAAACAGGTGGCAACAGGAATGGTAATCAGGAAAAGCCACAGATAAGAATTGCACGACATAAAGTAAACAAAAGAATGAAAATGATAGCGGCAGTGCTGATAGCAGTAGTGCTTATTGGTGTCGCAGCATTTGGAATATACAAGCTTGCAACTAAGAAGAATTATGCTCTTTATGTAAGCTACAACGGAAAGATATATGATATAGCAGGGCTGGACAGCAATTATGTGTGTGATGAAAGCAATGCAATATTTGCAGCAGACAGCAAGACCTTCTATACACCACAGTGGCCGGAACAGATAGATTCAGGTAAGAATATCTTAAGCGTTGCGAGTGACAATGGAAAGTATTTCGTTACGGTAACATATGATGAGTCCAACTCGTCTGGCAGATATTCAATGTACATATGGAGTAAGGACGAATGTGTTCTTGTGTCAGAAGATAATCTGCAGAAAGAGATTATGTATATCTCTGATGACGGTCTTGTTATATACACGAATATTAATATTATTAATGACGAGGGTTCTACTAATGGAACAAGCCTTGCCATGAGCAGAGTCAAAGAAGTTAAGAAACAGCCTGAGGCACAGACAACTCTTATAGAGGGTAATCTTAATAAGGCTTATGTGTATGAGTCAAAGCACCTGATAGTATGTCTTACTAATGCAGGCTCATTGTATACATATGATTATGAAAAAAAAGAAAAGCCGGTTTCAGTTGCAGATGCAGTTATGCAGTTATGGCCGGTGTCAGAGAACATGACAGGTGTGTATACAGCGAATGCAGACAGCCTTAATACAAGAAAAGATGTGGATACATTGCTGTATTCTAAGAGTGATGGAGTATATTATTACTCATGCAAAGATGCATCTGCGTATAAGATAGACAAGAAGACAGACAATGATGCAGATTATGTATTTGATAGAGACAATTCGCTTATATACAGAATTTCAGGTACATCAATGACATCAGCACTTATCAGAGAAACTAAAGTGAGTGAGTATGTGGATGTTGATTCTATGACTAAGGAAAAGAATTACATATATAATTCATCAGATGGTCAGATAGTGTATGTTAATGCGAAAGGACAGCTCCGTGTAGTAGATAACAACAAGATTACAGACATTGCGTCAGATGTTAATGCAGGTTCATTATCTAAAGTGTATAATAAAAGTAAGGCTCTGACATACGTTTCAGGCGGCAGGCAGTTCTATATGGATAACATTAAGAGCAAAGCTGTTGCAATTCTGGAATCAGATGCAGTTACAGATACAGAGGGAACATATTTTTACAAGAACCGGATCTATGCGTATGATGCTGATAATATTCTTTATTCTAATACACTGAAGGGAAATGATATCAGCAATATAGGCTACGTTGAAAGATTGTGGCTTGGAACAGAACTAAGATAATTGCAAATGTATTAAGACAGGTATAAGTTATGGATTTATTTGAATATATGCGTGAAAACAATAAGAATACAGAATCTCCATTGGCTATGAGATTAAGACCGGAAACACTCGATGAAATGGTAGGACAGTCTCATATAATCGGAAAGGACAAACTGCTTTACAGGGCAATTAAGGCAGATAAGCTTAGCTCAGTAATATTTTATGGTCCACCTGGAACAGGAAAGACAACTTTAGCTAGAATAATTGCTAATACAACAAGTGCAGAGTTTAATCAGGTTAATGCCACAGTTGCCGGAAAGAAGGATATGGAAGAGGTTGTTGCCAAGGCGAAAGACAATCTTGGAATGTATGGAAGAAAGACCATTCTTTTCGTAGACGAGATTCACCGCTTTAATAAGGGACAGCAGGATTATCTGCTTCCATTTGTTGAGGATGGAACAATAATTCTTATTGGTGCAACGACAGAGAATCCGTACTTTGAAGTAAATGGAGCTTTAATATCAAGGTCAATAATATTTGAATTAAAACCACTAGAGAAAGAAGATATCAAGACAATAATAAAGCGTGCTGTGTATGATGAGAAGAAGGGCATGGGAAGCTACAATGCAGCAATAGACGATGATGCACTGGAATTCCTTGCAGATATATCCAACGGAGATGCGAGAAATGCACTTAATGCCATTGAACTTGGAATACTCACAACAGACAGATCAGATGATGGAGTTATACATATAGATCTTGCAACAGCACAGGAATGTATCCAGAAGCGCTCGGTAAGATATGATAAAGAGGGTGACAACCACTATGATACAATATCAGCATTTATTAAGAGCATGAGAGGCTCAGACCCTGATGCAGCAAGCTATTATCTTGCCAAGATGCTGTATGCAGGTGAAGATATTAAATTCATAGCAAGACGAATAATGATATGTGCCAGTGAGGATGTAGGCAATGCTGATCCTAATGCACTGCAGGTTGCAGTGGCTGCGGCACAGGCTGTTGAGCGCATCGGAATGCCGGAAGCACGTATTATATTAAGTCAGGCGGCACTCTATGTTGCGACAGCACCTAAGAGTAATGCATGTTACATGGCAATTGATAAGGCACTTGATGTAGTTAAGAATTCAAAGACTGCACCGGTTCCTGTACATTTGCAGGATGCCCATTATAAGGGTAGTGCCAAGTTAGGACACGGTGTAGGATACTTATATGCACATGATTATCCTAATCATTACGTCAGACAGCAGTATCTTCCTGATGCTTATGTGAATGAGAAATTCTATGAGCCGGGAGATATGGGATATGAGAGGGATATTAAGAAACATTTGGATAAGATTAAGTCGGAGGCATAGTTTCCAATGAGGGATTACATAAACAGACTTTCAAGAGGCAGTTCAATTATCAAAGTACCAAAGCTGTCATGCAGTGAAGAGCAGACTACCATGACTACCATGAGTGATGCGGCTGCAGAGGACAGCTCTGCTAATGATGCCACGAATGATGTCTATGAAACAGAACATGCTGATAATGTGCATGCTAAAGAGGAGGCTGTAGTTCTTACAATAGATAATGATGAGAATACAGTTACGAAGAAAGAAGAGCCTGAAAAATATGGATTTGAGCTTAAAAAGAGCGGCACGGAGCTGACACAGATTCATATATATGCAGATGCAGAATTTATCGAATTAGAGAAAAATGATATATCGACAGATGATTTTGCAGGCGACAGACTGGATATTAATTACATAATTAATCCGGAAAAGATGCACGCAGGCAATAATTATGGATATATTCATGTTGAGATATCACAAAATGAACCTGATAAAACCTTATACTTGCTCGTAAGAAATTCAGGTAAGGGGTTAACCGAGCAACAGATGGCAGAGATATTTGATAAGTATAAGATATTTGATACTCCGAAATTGGGTAACTCTGTAAGCAATGGCATAGGTTTAAATCTAACAAAGAGTCTGGTTGAATTATTAGGCGGGCAGATAAGTGTAAATAGTGAACTGGGAAAAAGTGTTGAATTTTCAGTCGTGATTCCTTCTCTACCATCCGATCATTCACTTGTTGTAACGGATGAAAAAGATTCGTTGCAGAAA
>OHOK01001285.1_pt1 | contig 9999 bp, 10 predicted proteins | sample 1569731 | NCBI WGS metagenome assembly OHOK01 (sample SAMEA3879559, study PRJEB24766) | human gut metagenome | biome: human-associated habitat; feature: feces | place: USA | collected 1985/1987
CCGCCTCCGTGTCCATTCATACTTCGGTCTGCCCGGAATGTGGACGCACCTATGTATCTGGCGGCACGACAAACACAATGATCAAATATCCGAATGAATCCAATCCCTATCAGCAGGAGCGGAAATCTCAGGATGCTCTGCGTTTCACCGGAAATAATATTGATTATGTTGCCTGAATCGAAAAAATGAACCGGCAAAAGTATTTCACTTTTGCCGGCTCATTTTTCAATAAATCCATTTCTATATTAACTGAAGAACAATTTCTTCACATCTTCCACCGGCATATCCTGACCTGTGTACAGTTTAAATGCTGCAACACCCTGCCATAATAACATGCCTTTTCCACCGATGCAGGTGCATCCTGCTTCTTTTGCTTCCCGCAAAAGCTTTGTCTCCTCCGGATTGTAAACTGCATCTGCAACTACAAGCCCCGGTCTGAAAGCTGAAAGATCTTTTACCACGCTCTGATCATCCAGAGGCTTCATGCCAACGATTGTTGCATTTGCAAAGATATCGCTTGACTGGATTTCCTCTGTCATCTTGGCTGTATCATCAATATCGTATACATTTACAACACATTCGGGAACTGCTTTTTTGATCTTCTCTGCAGTCTGTAGTGTACGCTCAAAGAAAGCATCATTTTTGTTGAAAATAGTAATCTCACGAGCTCCGTCCAATGCGCACTGCACCTGGATAGCTGTAGCGGCTCCGCCGCCTCCGGCAACTGTGATTTTCTTTCCTTTGATGTCAATTCCGTGATCCTTTAAGTTGTGTACGAATCCCTCACCATCTGTGATGTGTCCTGTAAGCTTGCCGTTGTCATTTACTATAGTGTTTATGGCTCCGATAATCTGGGCAGCCGGTGAAAGCTCATCCATGTACTTTGCAGCCTCTACCTTATCAGGCATGGTCACATTACATCCACGCATGTTGAAGGTCTTCATTGCTTCAATAGCATCCTTAACCTTGTCTTCTTTTATATCAAATGCAACGTATGCATAGTCCAGACCAAGTTTTTCAAAACTGTAATTGTACATAGCCGGTGAACCCGAATGACCAACCGGTGATCCTATGAGTGCTAATAAACCTGTGTGACCTGAAATACGCTTTTCCATTGTAAATCCTCCTAAGTGTTTCGTTTTGTATTATGATAACTCTTTTATAAGACATGCGCAAGCACTTTTTTCATTTAAAGCGTTAAAGTTTATTTTGTTCTTTTCCTCATCTTTATATATTCACGAAATACAGGTCTGATCGGATCAGAAATATCCTCCGGAATATCATCCACATCGAAAAACTTAAGCTCCTCGACTTCCTCCTCCTGGCGCTTTATGGTGCCATGATATTTGCGGCATATGTATATGATTTCCACATTATAAACTTCATCGCCGTTAGGATAGATGTAGTGAGTCTCCTCGCCTGAATTGATATAAAACAGCTCCATCTCGTCTGCAACAAGTCCCATCTCCTCAAAGAGTTCTCTTTTTGCAGCCTCCTCAACAGTCTCTCCAAGCTCTATAGAACCGCCTGCGTAGCCCCACTGGTGATTGTCTGTGCGCTTTCCGAGAAGCACCTGTCCGTTTTCATTTTCAATGATGATGCTCGCTGCCGCCTGCAGTAAAGGGGCATGTCCGACCACCTTTCTAAGATCCATTATATAATTGCTCATGTTGTGTCCTTTCTTATTTTACCAGTTCTTCTATTATACACTCATGCACTTTAGTCTTTTTATCATAATTAATTCCAATGACTATCCTCAACCGCATTCATAAACTCCATACGAATTTCCTCATTCGGAATATATGCCATCTGCCGTTTCTGATCATATGCCAGATATCCAAGGTGTATAAGCAGCGTCATAACATCATTTTTATTTCTGAATGTAACCATGTCGTTCTGAAATGTAGTAGTTTTAACCTCTGTTTCTGCACCTGAAATCATTTCAACTATAGCACTCTTAAGACCATCAAAATCCTTATTTATAAGTGGCTGGATAGAGTCATATGTGCCTGTCTGGCTCCAATAGCTTTGAAAATTTCCCCATTTAATTACATTACTCACAGCTTTTGGATTATATATATGATATTCACCCAGCAGGTAACCATCATACCATTTCTTCACAAGTTCAAAATCACGTCCGGACTTTTCGCATAATTTCTTCACTTCATCCTCTGTAAAACCAATATAATGCGCAAATCCCCCAGGAGATATCATAGTGAATTCTTCAAAATTATTAAGTGCCGACTGTGTCTTAAGCTTCTTAATCGGCAAGATTCCGGTCAGATATGCAAGCGCAATATATCTTGTAGCCGATGAACCTTTAAAAAGTCCTCTGAGAAAATTAATATACTCCTCCTGTACCGACTGATTATTTGCCTCATCGCGAACCAGAACATCCCACTCATCTATTATCACTATGAATCTTTTTCCTGTCTGTGCATTTATTTGTGAAAGCATATCTGAAAGCGTAACTCTCCCTTCAACCTTCACATCCGGAAATGCAAGTTTAAGCTCAGCGACTGTATTCTCTATAATATATGATACAACATTTTCCGGGCCTTTTGCCGGTTCTATACACCACTGTATATCCAGATGCAGCACATCATATTTATTAAGATATTTCTCAAAGCTACCCTTCTTACTTATATCATATCCCATAAACAGTTCTCTCGAATCACAGCCCATGCTATAATATGCAGCCATCATATCTGCTGTAATAGATTTACCGAATCTGCGCGGTCTGCTGTTACATATAAATTTTGATGTGGTATTTATCACACTGTTTGTGTAATCCAGCAAACCTGTTTTATCAACATATATCTCAGAGTTAATGACATCCTGGAATGAACTGTTATCCGGATTTAAAAATCTTCCCATAGTCTCTCCTTTTAAAATCTCATCAAGCAAAAAATCCGCTGTACTATAATACCTATAGTATAGCGGATTTCAAATATGTTTTCCATATATAAAGCACATAAAATTCATCAGCTCACAGCCCTGTATTCCTCAAGCGCTTCCTTAGCCCTTGGCGTAAGCCTGCGTGGAACCGAAATCTCAACAGTCACATACTGGTCTCCCTTTACTGAAGGATTCTTCATGCTCGAAATACCCTTGCCCTTGAGACGTATCTTGCTGCCGCCCTGTGTACCTGCCTTGATGCTGCACTCCACATCTCCATAAAGAGTATGCACCCTCACCTTACCACCGAGAGCCGCTGTCGTAAACGGAACACGGATTGTACTGTATACATTCTGACCCTTTCGCTCAAACTCACTGCTCGGTGTCACATTTACGTTGAGAAGCACATCTCCGGCTGCACCACCGTTTCTGCCCGGATTTCCCTGTCCTTTAAGTCTGACTGTCTTGCCAGACTCGATTCCTGCCGGAATATGGATGGACAGATTGGAAACCTTGCCTGTGGACGGATCCTGTAATGAAATAGATTTCTCGCATCCGAAAACAGCCTCGTCAAATGAAATCGTAAGGTCAGCCATAACATCAGAACCCTTGCGGCCAGCTGAACTTCTGCCACCTGAGAAATTACTCCAGCTACCGCTATTTCCGGTAAATCCACTGTTACCACTTGTACTCCGGCCACTGTGATTACCGCCTCCATGTGAAAACATATCTCCGAACATTGAGAAAATATCATCCATATCCCCGGAGCCGTTCTCAAAATGAAATTCCTGATGTGTAAATGGTCCGCCATTTGAGCTGTATGAGCCACTGAAAGGGCCATTGCCGCCGAAGCCGCCAAATCCACCGAAGCCACCCTGTGCAGCCTGCCTTGCAGCCTCCTCGGAAAAGCCCTCCTGCAGACCAGCAAAGCCAAACTCATCATAGAGCTTACGTTTTTTCTCATCACTGAGGACATTGTATGCCTCCGTGACATCCTTGAACATCTCCTCAGCGTGCGGATTGCCTGCATTTGTATCAGGATGATACTTCTTTGCCAGCTTACGATAAGCCCTCTTTATTGCCTCTTTATCCGCACTCTTGTTCACTCCGAGAGTCTCATAATAATCTCTCTTTGCTGCCATTATACTCACCTGCCTTTCTATTTACCTGTAACAATTTATCATCATAATTAAACAATATACATTACACCATATAGTATAAGCGGACTGCACAGGCAGCCCGCTTATCATTTGCAATATCTGATTATCCCTCAATGGAGATACATTTCTTTTCCTCAACCTGTGGTTTAGGCTGCTTCTTTGGAATATCCAGGCGAAGGATTCCATGCTTGAAGGATGCCTTTATGTCATCCTGCTCAATCTCGTCACCCACATAGAATGTTCTCTGACAGCTTCCTGAGTAGCGCTCTCTGCAGATATACTTCTTGCCCTCTTCCTCTTTCTGATCTTTCTCTAAGCCTTTCTCTGCTGTAATGGTCAGATAACCATTCTCTAAGGAAGCCTTAATCTCATCCTTTTTGAATCCCGGAAGATCCATCTCAAGCTCATAGCCTTTATCGCTTTCCTTGATATCGGTGAGCATCATTCTCTTTCCGTTGTGTCCGTATAATTTCTTCTGTGCCTTCTGTACGTCCCTGTCATCAAACCAAGGATCATTGAACCATGGATCACTGAAAAATGTATCAAATAAGTTGTTGTTTGTAGTTGTTAATAACATAGGTCATACCTCCTTATATACCTGTAACTTTCCTTTTGGAAATTTGCTTTCTTTTGTTTACAAGTATGTTATAGCACCATTATTAGCACTCGTCAATAGCGAGTGCTAATAAAAATTATAAACTTTTTATTAACCAGTACAACACAACCTTATCTTCTGCGGATAATACTGCAGCACCATATACAGCTTCATCTTATCTACCCTGTTCCAGTCTTTCTTTGATACCTGTTGCTCATTCATTGTATATGGTATCACAAAGGACTCCTCCTCACCGACATTAAGCTTTATCTCCAAAGCTTCCAAAGTAGGATTTAATGCAAAAAACAGTTCCATGTCATACTGATCACCATTGGTTCCCATTTCAAATGCAAGGCTTGTAAGATCAAGTGATGTTGTATCGTCCTTTACTTTGGTAACTGACAACGTTATAAATCCCACACGCACACTGTCGAAAGGATACTCTGAACCATCATCCATCTGATCATATACATAATCAGGACATTTTTCTTTTAGGAGACTGCCATCGCCCCACTCCCATCCGGTCTGCTTTATTTCATAATTTCCAAGCTTAATAGTGTCATTTTCTGTATATGTGATGACCTTTGGGGATGGATAGCAATGATTCAGATAAACAATCCTTGCCAAAACAGCAATCATCACAATTCCTATGAGCATTCCCGATAAAAGTCTTACTTGTTTTGATTTCCTTTGCTTCATAATAAATTCTCCTCGTTACTTCAATTTAAACCTTCCGCTGTCCACCAGATAGATTACATCGGATAGATTTTCAAGCTCATCCTTATCGTGAGAGCTAAGCAGTATAAGACTTCCTTTATCACGCATATCCCTTATGATTTCTGACAGTTTTTCCTGTCCCTTTTTGTCCAAAGCGTTAAAAGGTTCATCCAGCAAAAGAAGCTTTGGTTCCTCCATAATGGCACAGGCAATACCCAGTCTCTGCTTCATTCCAAGAGAATATTTTCTATACTTTCTCTTATCATGCGGGTTCAGTCCAACCGTTTCAAGTGCCCTACTTATATCAACTTCACCTTTATTTATTGATGCAAGCATTTTTAGATTGTCATAGCCTGTATAACTATCTATAAAGGCAGGATTCTCAATAAGCATTCCTATCTTTTCCGGAAAAGCCATATTTTTTCCAAGCACCTTGCCGTCGATACTGATGGTACCGCTTGTAGGATACATAAGTCCGCTTACCGCTCTCATCAGCATTGTCTTGCCGGAGCCGTTTACGCCCTTAAATCCATATATATTACCACTTTCCAGTGTCATGCATACATCATCGAGTACCAGAGCATCCTTTATCTTTTTAGAAACATGTTCTATCTCTATCTTCATAAAATACCTCACAAAATATTCTTTCTGTTAAAATACACACTTCCGGATACAATAGAAACCACCATCACAATAATGCAGCTTATTATTCCGGCAGCCGCATCCATTCCGCCCGCACAGAGCCTGTTGTTTCTGATGATCATAAGATAATTTCCCATAAGAAACGGACTCACCCAGTAAACAGACACCACAAGATAAACTATGGAAACAATATATCCAGCGATCGCACCGGCAAAAATACTGATAGTAAGCTGCACCACCGCAATTGTACTGGCACATAGCATTGGCAGTATCAGCCATACAAGCACTTCATTTCCGGTCGAAAACTGCTGCATATCTATTCCCATTTCCATGAGCATATCATCAGGCTTTGTGCTCCACTTCCCGATTGCACATGTCACAGCCGCAAGAACCAGTATCATTGCAGCATAATACATAATCACATTTATGACCGTCCATATGTACTTACTCCATAACCACTTAAACCTGCTGCCTGACAATATCAGTGTCTTTTTGCCTGCACCATACAGATCTGACGATGGATAAAATCCTACCACAAAAAATAAAAACGCATAAAACAAAAACCATGACACCGGAATGGTAAATACGCTGTCATCTGTCTTTATGTATGGCGGCATACCCTGAAGTATATTTGTAAAGTATGCCAAAAATCCAAGCTCCGGTGAATTTACACTAAAATCACTGACGGTGATAAATGAAAAAAATACAAATATGAATACTCCGACTATCCATTTTATCTTGTTTTCCCTAAATCCTTTTCTGATATCATATAAGATCAGATTTGCAAAAATTCTCCTATTCATAAGCAACAAGCTCTTTCTTTACCGCATGTATGTAAAATATAATATTTACCACTATAAGGATAATAAACGCACAGATCACAACCCGGATATCATTTCTAAACGGCGCACTTGGTCTAAGAAACATTACCGGTGATAAACTCACCCTGTTTACAAAATGAACCATACAGAACACAAATATGTATATGATAAACGGTGTCAGCAGTATCCAGAACCGGTTTCTTACAAAATTAACCGCCCACAACACCGCACAGTTTAAAAGTCCCCAGAAGCAGCCATCAATCAGCACAAAAATCAGATTGTATACAAGTGGATGTGTATAAAATACCCCTGACATGATATCCATTGCCGCTACCGGGAATGTGCCTGTTCCTACCTGTGGTATTACCATCGGAAATACCATTGCAGTAAGCAGAAAGTCAAACACCAGTGGTATCATTCCAATAAGCGCACCGCTTACAAATGCAGCCCCATATTTTGCTCTTATATAATCACTCTTCTTTCCTCTTGATATAATCTGGGCAGCATACCCTGATTTAACATCAAAATAAAAGCTTCTGCCATACGGTATTGCACACAAAGCAGGCATTATCAGATAAAGCAGCAACGGCTGCACACTTGCATTATCCGCACCTATCCATTTCTCATATGCAGACAACGGATACGTGTCAGAGTAAACATACATCCTCCATATCCACACATTTTCCATAAAATGCCATACACATATTGCAAACGCAACACACAATGTGGCAGCAAACAATCTATTTCTAAAAGCACGTTTTATTTCGATTTTAAATATTCTGTTCATAACTACAGCTCCAGTTTAAAATATTTCTTCACCGTATCATTGGTTTTTGAATCTTTGCCCTCTATACAGTAATAAATACATTTAGTATCTTCAGGCATTCCCTCATCCTGAATAATATATCCCAGCTCTGATGTAATACCCTCGCCCTTGCCTAAAACATAATGATATACATCACTTTCATCTCCTCCAAGCCAATAGTTGTCTATATATACACAATCTGAGTTTTCCTGTATTCTCTCCATATCATCCTTGATGGCATACAGAACACCCACATTTCTATTACCTTCAATCTGCTTATCATCTCCATCCTTATAAACGATTGTCAATGTTATAAAAATATAACTATTACCATTACTCAGATTATAATTATCATCAATAGCTTCACCATATAAATCTTTCAAATAATCCAAAACAGTATCCTTATTTCTGTTTCCAAACTCTGTGGTATGCTCATACTTTTCAATTTTATAAGTAATTCCATTTATCTCAATTGTATCATCAACTGACACGATGTCGTCTTTGTTAACATACTCCGCATCCTGCACATACGTAGCCGGAGTCTGGTCTACTACACCGGTGTCACTTTCTGTCTTTGAATCCTCATCCTTTACAATACCGGATTTTCCCTCTAGCCCGGCATTTGATTGTGAGCAGGCTGAAAGCCCCGCTGCCATCATAATCACTGCCATTATTGCTGTAATTTTTTTCCTCTTCATACTCTTTCTTCTCCTTTGCTTGCTGATGTTTAATTGTTATGATAATTATAAACCTGTGATGTGTCATAGTTGTAAAATAAAAAAATCCATTGCAATTTTAATTATTGCAATGGATTTTTGTCACGACTTTACTATCAACCTATTTATCAGAATATCTTTTTATTAAGTCTATTTACTTATCCGATACCACCTTACAGCGCTTCTTATGAAATGCAATTCCGTATTTTATGATATTGCATCTGCCCTCTTCACGAAGTACAGCATCATATCTGCGTGTATTTATCTGATTCATTGCATCTTCACAAGATTTATCCAATCCTTGAAAAGACGTTGCATATTTGACCTCTATGATAATTCCCGAATCAGGATCCTCCGGTTTTATGATAATGTCACTGAATCCATCCCCTGATTCCCTGTTCGATTTGATCAGCCAGTTCGGATTGCTTCCTCTCAAAAGGCCAAGCAAAAGACCATGGTAGAAATTTTCTTTCTGTCTATCGCGAGCCTTAGTGTCCAGAATACTTATCATACGATCCATGATTATATTGAGCTGTCTCTGAATCTTTTCAGTGTCAGCCTCAAGAATAGCCTTTGACAGCACTCTGATCTCATCATTGTCCTTTGCTACAACTTCCTTGAACCATTCCTGTATCTGCAGAATAAAAACTTCTCTGACCTCTTTGTTTGGGATAACAAGTTTAAGTGCATAATTCTCACTATCCGGCAATTTCACTTCACCTACTTTTGTCAGGTATCCTGTAGTAAAAAGTACACTCCATATATTATCTATATTTTTGTCTATTTCATTGTACGTAAGTTCAAGATGAACCACTTTTTCAATAGACTCTCCGGCAATTAAGCGCTCAACCTCATCCTTGGTTGTCGAATCAGCTATATTTATAAGGCGTCTTACAAGGCTGTTTCCGCTACTGTTTATCCAGTAAGTCTGTGGTCTGGCAGTTGGATTGGCAACAAGATTGTCCACATAATTTATAACATCCCAAGGACAGTATACATCCACATTACCAAAATGATAACCATCATACCACTCCTTTGCCTCTTCAAAATGTGATGCCAGTCCATAGTCTGCAAGAAGATTTTTCACCTCATCATCCGAAAATCCAAACTGCTCGTCAAATCTGGCATCAAGAATCGATAAAACTTTAAAATTATTTATTCCGGTAAAAATGCTTTCTTTCGAGATACGAAGACACCCTGTAAGAATTGCAAATTGTAAATAATCATTTGTTTTTAAAACTTTTCCCAAAATACCTCTGATAAGCTCGACCATTTCATCGTAGTAACCGTGCTGGAATGCTTTATCCAGCGGTACATCATATTCGTCTATTATAAAAATAGTATTCTTGCCATAGTGTTTAGTCAAAAGCTGAGATAACACTTTTAATGATGAAATAACCACACCATCACTCATATGATATTTTCCATCTTTAATCTGTATAATTCCCTGATACTGCTCTTTTTCATTTTTACTGAGCTTATCACTATTCATTAGGAACGAAAATCCATTTGCTATTTCACCTATTATCTGGACAAGTGCATCATATGCCCTGTCAAACGTTAACCCGTTAACATCTTTAAATGATATAAACACAACCGGATATTTCCCCATGTATTCATTGCATAAAGCTGTATTTTGTGAAAT
>OHOK01001295.1_pt1 | contig 9951 bp, 8 predicted proteins | sample 1569731 | NCBI WGS metagenome assembly OHOK01 (sample SAMEA3879559, study PRJEB24766) | human gut metagenome | biome: human-associated habitat; feature: feces | place: USA | collected 1985/1987
ACGTTTCGGTGCAGTTCGCTGTCATTGAGCGTCTCCTGGCGGAGAGAGAGGGATTCGAACCCCCGGTACAGTTGCCCGTACACCGCATTTCGAGTGCGGCCCGATCGACCACTCCGGCATCTCTCCCGGTCCATCACCAACCCTTCGGCCGGTAATTCGGAGTGCAAATATAGCTATTTTTCGCAAAAAAAGCATTTTCGGAACAAAAAAAGATTCGAATTTCTATTTTCACCCGCTCAATGTATTTCCCGATTTTATTGCTACTTTTGTGAGATAATGACTCATCGGCAATAAAACCGGTACGGTTTTCGTTGAAAATATAACCACACAGTAACTCCGAAACACGATGAAAAACCGAAATTTCAAAATAGGTGCTCTGCTCGTGTCGCTCTTCGCGGCAAGCTGTTCGCCGGCACTCTACCAATCCGGCGCCTACAACATCGACGACATGTACGCGGAACACGATGTCACCCGCATCGCCCAGGAAAAACAGGCGATAGCCGAAGCTCGCAAGGCCGAAGCGGAAGCCCGTCGCGCCGAAATAGAGGCCCGGCAGGCGGAAGCCGCATACTACGCATCGGACGACTCCTACCAGGGCGTGCTGGCCGACACGTACGAAAGCGCCTATGCCCGTCGTTTGCGGGGATTCAGCTCCCCGACCTATCAGATGCCGACGAGCTATTTCAACCTTCGTTACAACGGCACCTACCAATTCGTTTCGGCCTACGACCCGGCCGTTTACAACATCATCGTCATGGGCGACGAAGTGTGGGTCGAACCCAAATACATTACTTCGATGTTCGGCACATGGGGTTCTCCCAGCATAGTGAGCTTCGGATGGAGCGCAGGTCTTTACAACGACTGGTATTTCAGTTGGGGTTACAATCCCTATCCCTGGGCATACCCCGGTTTCGGCTGGCCTTATTACAGCTACAACCCCTATTGGGGGTATCCTTACTGGGGAGGCTATTACCCTTACTGGGGTTATTATCCCGGCTGGGGAGGCGGCCATCACCACCACCCGTACCCGCCGCACCATCGGCCCAATGTCGTACACCGTTCGACCTATCGATACGGCTCGGGAGCAGGATCGAACATCGGATCGACCAGTTTCGGAGGCCGCGGACAGGGCGGTATGACCAACGGCTACAGAAACGGCACCACGATCGGCAGCGGCAGCTTCCGGGGCGGCAGGACCAACAGCAATTCCAGTTCCAGCTTCCGAGGCGGCTCATCGTCAGTCAATCGAGGCAGCTCCACCTACCGGAATCCCTCTTTCGGAGGCAACAGCAGCTCCTACCGGGGAAGCAGTTCGACACCGAATAGAGGGACTTACACCCCGGCCCCCTCGCAACCGAACAGAGGTTCGAGCGGCAGCTTCGTGGGCGGAGGCGGAGGAGTCCGCGGTGGAAACAGCAGCGGACGCAACTCTTACGGCCGTTAAACGATCACCCCGGCAAATTTCGACGGACGGCGCACAGGATGCACACGCAGGCGGCAAACGAATATGAGAGCAACGACCGGTTTCGGCCGACAACAGCGATCAGTTCCGCCCCTGCGCCCCCGAACGCCGGAAACGAAAAACAACACAACGATTTTTTGCTATGAAACATCTCGGATTTTTAGCGCTGCTTTCGGCGGCCTTGTTCGCAACCGCCCCGGTGTCGGCTCAAAACTCCGGAGGTTTATTGATGGACCGTGACATCGTCACCCCGTCCGACCTCTTCGAACTCTCGCAAACGACTTTCAGCCTCGGAACGGCGCGGTCGATGGCCATGGCAGGCGCTTTCACCTCCCTCGGGGCGGACCTTACGTCCATGGCTATCAACCCGGCAGGTCTGGGCATGTACCGGCGCAACGAAATTTCGATCACGCCTCTGATGAGTTTCGCACGAGCGGAAAACAACGCTCCGGCATTCAACTCCAACGGCAAAAACCGATTTTCGATCGGCAATTTCGGCTTCACGGCCAATGTTTACGAAGGATCTGGACCGCTCGTGAGCGTCAATATCGGGTTCGGCTACAACCGCCTGCAGGACCTCAACTACCAATACTCCTATTATACACAGGGCAATGTCAGCTCGATCGCCGACGTTTTCTCCGACATGCTGCAATACAGCGGTATCAACAGGGATCAGATCACCGGCGGCTTCAACTGGAGCAACTTCAACCCCCGGCTCTGGAGTTCGATCCTCGGCTACAAGGCCGGATTCACGGATCAAATCGGCGGCAGGTGGCAGCCGACCTGGATCGGCAACAACGTCGATATCGGCAACTACACGACCGTCGTAAGCAATGGCTCGATAGGCGAATACGACATTTCGGCAGGATTCAACCTGAACAACAAGTTCTATATCGGGGCCACGTTCGGCATTCAGTCCCTGTATCAACGCAAAACATACTATTACGGAGAAGATTACGTCTATCCCGGCAACGGCACCGATCCGAACCTGGACTACCAGTTGCTCTATTCGAACTTCAACCAGGAAGTCATCCTGGACGGCGCAGGGGTCAATTTCAAGCTCGGCATGATCTACCGGCCCATTCAGAACCTGCGAATCGGCTTCGCGTTCCACACCCCGACCTATTACTGGATCGACCGTACCTATCAGGCCTACACCGATTCCGGGGTGCATGTCAATAACCCGAGCGACCCCGACGGCCTCAAACCCGGTCCCGACGGCAACCAATATACGAACGCCCTCTCTCCCGTACTGGAAGATACGGGCGGTTACAACTGGGAGTTCACCACGCCGGCCCGCCTGATGTTCGGCATCTCCTACGCTTTCGGCAACCGGGGTTTGATCTCCGTGGACTACGAGCGCGACTGGTACAACGGGATGCGGATGAAAAACAATCCCGCGGGCGGCGATAACGAAATCTATAACGACACGTTCCGATCCTGGTACAAAGGCGCCAATATCGTCCGCATAGGCGCGGAGTTCAAACCGCTGCCGTTCCTGGCGATCCGGGGCGGTTTCGGCTACATGGGGTCCATGCTGCAGGACGAAGAGCAAGTTTCAGCAGCCCCCATGACCAAGCAGATGCTCTACTATTCGGCCGGTTTGGGATTTTTACTCTCTCCGGGCGTTGCATTGGACCTGGCCTACAACTATTCCTCGACCGAGCAGACGGACTACAACCTCTACTATTTCGAATCTCCGAGCGGCATAAACGGCAGCGGCATCTACAATACCAAACTCAAGCGCCACTTCGCGGCCCTGAGCCTCAGCTTCCGCTTTTAGTTTCGCACGACATATCGCAACGGCAGGACCTCCGGCACGGGAGGTCCTGTCGTTTTTTATCCGGGAAGAACCGGATTTCGGGCCAGCGCAGAAAACGCACCGACTTCAGAAACGCAAAACGAGCCATCGCATCTTCGGCCGACGGATCAAAGCGACCCGCCCCTCGCAGCGGGCAAATTCAAGATTTATCGGAGCGCAGTTGCGAATTTCTGCATAAATCGTTAATTTTGCCGACTAACCGACATACGCCGGCTCCGAAGCCGGTGACACGATTCCCGGAAGTTAAAAAATAAATAAGATATGGCAAAGGAACTTAAAGACGTAACCAAAGCCGAGGACAACTACTCGCAATGGTACAACGACCTGGTGGTCAAGGCTGGTCTAGCCGAAAATTCGGCCGTACGCGGCTGCATGGTAATCAAGCCTTACGGCTATGCCATCTGGGAGAAAATGCAGGCGGCCCTGGACAAGATGTTCAAGGACACGGGACACCAGAACGCCTACTTCCCGCTCTTCATCCCCAAGTCGTTCTTCTCGAAAGAGGCCGACCACGTGGAAGGCTTTGCCAAGGAGTGCGCCGTGGTCACCCACTACCGCCTGAAAAACGATCCCGAGGGCAAGGGCGTCGTGGTCGATCCCGATGCCAAACTCGAAGAGGAGCTGATCGTCCGTCCCACCTCGGAAACGATCATCTGGAATACCTACAAGGGCTGGATCCAGTCCTACCGCGACCTGCCGATCCTCTGCAACCAGTGGGCGAACGTCGTACGCTGGGAGATGCGTACCCGCCTGTTCCTGCGCACGGCGGAATTTCTCTGGCAGGAGGGCCACACGGCCCATGCCACGAAGGAGGAGGCCATCGAGGAGGCTACCCGGATGATCCACGTTTACCAAAAATTCGTCGAGGAGTGGATGGGCGTACCGGTAATCGTCGGTCACAAATCGCCGAACGAACGGTTCGCCGGTGCGGTCGATACCCTCACGATCGAAGCGCTGATGCAGGACGGCAAGGCCCTCCAGAGCGGCACGTCGCACTTCCTGGGCCAAAACTTCGCCAAGGCATTCGACGTACAATACATCAACAAGGAGGGCAAACTCGAATACGTATGGGCCACTTCCTGGGGTGTTTCGACCCGTCTGATGGGAGCGCTCATCATGGCTCACTCGGATAACAACGGCCTGGTGCTGCCTCCGAAACTCGCCCCGATTCAGGTCGTCCTGATACCTATTTATAAAGGAGAGGAGCAGATGCGGCAGATCGTAGAACGTCTTCGCACCATCGCCGAAGAGCTCAAGTCGAAGGGACTCTCCGTGAAGATCGACGACCGCGACAACGTCCGCTCGGGCTTCAAGTTCGCCGAATACGAGCTCAAGGGCGTCCCCGTACGTCTGGCTCTCGGCCCCCGCGACTTGGAGAACGGCACGATCGAACTGGTCCGGCGCGATACGCTCGAAAAGGAAACCGTTCCCCAGGAGGGACTCACCGACCGGGTGGCGGCCCTGATGGACGAAATCCAGCAGAATATCTTCCGCAAGGCGCTCGACTACCGCAATTCGATGATTACCAAAGTGGACACGTGGGACGAATTCGTCGATGTGCTGGAAAACAAGGGCGGCTTCATCTCGGCCCACTGGGACGGGACGGTCGAAACCGAAGTGGCGATCAAGGACGCTACGAAAGCCACGATCCGCTGCATCCCGATGGATGCGGTCGAGGAGGAGGGCAAATGCGTATTCAGCGGCAAACCGTCGCACCGCCGCGTACTTTTCGCCCGCAGCTACTAAACCGCTGTCGATACCGAATCATCACAACGAAGACGGATGCCATTCAGAGAAGTGTCCGTCTTCGTTTTTGCAGGAAACAGGTCATGAACTATCAGAACGATTCAATCCGCCGGCAGGACCGCCTGCTCGACCAACCGGAGGCGACGGAGCTGTTGCGGCGGGGCGAATACGGCATACTCTGCATGCAGCGTCCCGAAGGCGGCGGCTACGGAGTGCCCCTGAACTATGTCTGGGACGAAGCCGACGCGATCTACATCCACTGCGCCCCCGAAGGACGCAAGCTGCACTGCCTCCGGGAGTGCGACCGCGTCACTTTCTGCATCGTCGGCAAAACGCAGGTGCTGCCCGCGCGGTTTACGACCTTCTACGAAAGCATCCTGCTCGACTGCCGGGCCCGCACGGGGCTCACAGCGGAGGAACGTCGGAGGGCCCTGGACCATTTGATCGGCAAATATTCCCCGGAGTACAAGACAATCGGCAGGCAATATGTCGAAAAGTCTTTCCACCGGACAGAGATTATCCGGCTCGACATCCTGTCGTGGAGCGGAAAATGCAAGGATAACCTACATCCGGGTACGACACCGCCCGGAGCAAACAGCAACCGGACATGAATCAACCCACGGAACGCACCCGAAAAATTTACCGGGTAACCTGGATCGGAATGGTCGTCAATATCGCCCTCTCCCTCCTGAAACTCGCGGCCGGCATCCTCGGCCGAAGCGGAGCCATGATCGCCGATGCCGTGCACTCGATATCGGACCTGGCGACCGATGTCATCGTGCTGATCTTCGCCCGGATCTCCTCCAAACCCGAAGACGCCGGCCACAACTACGGACACGGCAAGTACGAAACCCTGGCCTCCATCCTCATCAGCCTGGCCCTGATCGCCGTCGGCGGAGGCATTCTGGCCGACAGCATCCACAATATCCGTCTGGTATTGACCGGAGAAATAATCGGACGACCGGGCGCGATCGCCCTGATCGCCGCCGCAATTTCGATCGTCGCCAAAGAGGTCCTGTATCGCTATACCGTTCGTGTGGGACGTCAGACGGACAGTCCGAGCGTCGTAGCCAACGCCTGGCACCACCGCAGCGACGCACTTTCGTCGATCGGCACCCTGACGGGTATCGGGCTCGCCTATTTTCTGGGCGACAAGTGGCGCATCGCCGATCCGCTGGCAGCCCTCGTCGTTTCGGTCTTTATCTTCAAGATCGCGTTCGACCTGCTGCGAAGCGGCCTCGGAGAACTGCTCGAACACCACCATCTGCGCACACGCCGTATCGGAGCCACCGTCGCCATCGAAGCCCATATCCGCGTCGATCCTCGGATGAGCGTGCTCCGCTCCCATCAACTGACCGTCGATATCGAACGCCGGCTCAAAGAGCGATTCGGCCCCAACACACTCATTTCCATTCATGTAGAACCGATCGAAACTGAAAAACTTTCATCTTCAGCTCCGGAGAAAGATAAAAATATCTGATAGATTTTATTTTTGGCATAGTTATTGTTAATTCATCGACACCCTGCCGGAAAAATAGAAATCTAAAAAGTTTGTTTTTTTGGATAATTATTTCTACCTTTCCGACACAAAAGATGCCGAAACAAGTATTCGGTATATCAAAAAACAGTAATTTAACAACTTAAAGGATTGCCTATCGAAACATTCTACTCTTAATAACTAATTCAGGAGAAAAGAGTATGAACATTCAAGTATTAAGCGACCAGCACTTGCTTAATAATTATCGTTCGGGTGATCAGAGTGCCATTTCCAAATTGATCGAGCGCCACAAGCGTCGGGTTCGGGACTATATTTACATGATGGTCAAGGACAACGACGTAGCGGACGACATCTTCCAGGAAACATTCATCAAAGTCATACGCGTCATCGACGAAGGCCGCTACACCGACAACGGCAAGTTCCTTTCGTGGGTTCTGCGTATCGCGCACAACCAGGTGATCGACCACTTCCGCGCCTGCAAGCAGAACAAGCAGGTCAATGAAAGCGAAAGCGGCTACAACGTACTGGGATCGCTGCGTTTCGCGGAAAAGACGATCGAAGATGAATTGATCTCCTCGCAAATCGAAAGCGACGTGCGCAACCTGATCGAACTGCTTCCGGAGGAGCAGCGCGAGGTGGTGATGATGCGCTACTACTCCGGTATGAGTTTCAAGGAGATCGCCGAGCAAACCGGCGTAAGCATCAACACAGCGCTGGGACGCATGCGCTATGCACTTATCAACCTGCGGCGCATGATTAGGGAAAAAGAACTTATTTTATCTTAATCCGTATGCAATAAAGCCCGGAGGCCACCGTTTCTTTAATGTAACGAAAGAAGAAATACTAAAAGGGCCTCCTATGATTGAAAACGACAAAACGGATACATCAAGGTCTATCTCCGACGAAGAACTGATGAAGAACGAAGTGATCGGCGACGATGCAGATCTGTATTATCTCGATTGCTATCTTTCGGACATTCTTGGAAAGGGATAATTTTAGGGTTAATTTTTGATGGGAGGAGGCGACAAGATATCTTGTCGCCTCCATTTTTTATACCGGTTTCATCCGACGACTACCGCCGGAGAGCCGCACGCCCACATCCTGTCACAACCCCTGCATCTCCTCGCGCGTGATATGCACCTCGACACCGCCCAGGGCATAGCATCCGATGTCGTAAGGATTATAGTAAAACGTAATGCCGTCCTCGGTCACTTCGAAATTCTCGGTCGTGGAAATGTATTCGGGAAAAAATCCCTGCGCCACCAGACCTTCGTCCCCCGTGACACCGAACTGTTCGTAAAGCTTGTTGCGGATCAACCCGATCAAAGCCTCCTGTCGTGCCGCATCGAACAAGTCGGACAAAGCCAGCTCATAACCGCCCGCAATGGAATAATTATGGCAATTGATGCTGTACATACCGTGCGCACCGCCCGTATAGTTCGAACTCGAAATCGTATAGACCAGCAACGTATCCACCACACGGGCCTCGGACTCGACCGCCATCTCCATTTCGGTTTCCCACTGGGGTACCGACTCATCCAGGGTACCGATATACTCGTCCATGAACTGCCCGATAGATAGATCGACAGCCTCCTGCACCCCGCCCTGGAAATGCTCCAGTCCGAAGAAATAGAGCATATTGGATTCCTGGATCGCCTGCAATGCCGGAGCTTCGTCGGCATTGGCGATCGAGGTAAAGGCATACTGGAAGCGACAGGGTATTCCGCCGCGTACCGCTACGGTATCCGTCACCACGATATCGAATTGCGGCATCACGGTCTGCCGGCGGCACGATCCGAAAGTCAATCCGGCAAAAACAAGAAAAAGGAGAATCACACGTTTCATACGAATCCGAAATTTTTTCTAAACAAGATATAACGAATGTCCCATGCAGAACCGCATATAATCGGGTTATGCCCAAGTACATCCTATCTTCTACAAATGTACATAAAAAGACGGACGAACAAACGGCCCGAGAAAAAAACAACAGTTTTCACGAAAAAAAATTTGTAAATTCAAAACATCGTATTACCTTTGCAACACCAAATTTCAACGGTGGATTCATCTAAGGGTTAGGATACGTGCCTCTCACGCACGACATAGGGGTTCGAATCCCCTATCCACTACCAAGAGCGACTGTAACAGTCGCTTTTTTTATTACTGACTCTCCGGAGCAACGGGACAAGGGGAGGAGAACCCCATTCGAACAAACGGAGCAGCGAGACCCGGACGAACTCCGTTCGAGCCGCCGAGTCGTGACGTTTGAAGACAGGCGAAGCGAAATCAATTCCCTATCCACTACCGAAAACAACTGTAACAGGTCACTTTTTATTTTGCACTCCACGGCTCCGGTACAAAGACCGGGAATCCCGATTCGAACCGGATGCGCAACGGAGCAATGCAAAGACCGTTTATCTCGACGCAAGGCAGCGGCTCCCGATATAGAAGAAGCACACCTTGCCGTCCTTCGCCCACAACTCCTGCCCAAAAGTCGCCGAAATTAAAAACATTCCGAAATCCGATCGGCGAAAATCATAAATTCAAAATTACCGGCCTGCACAGGCAATATTTCAGTTCAAACCGCTATCTTTGCAGGCGGATTAGAGATAATACATTTTTCGTATGCCCACCGTTTCGGTCATTGTCCCAAACTACTGTCATGCACCCTATCTCGAACAGCGTATAGAAAGTATTCTGCAACAGACGTTTCAGGATTTCGAACTGATTCTGCTCGACGATTGTTCGACAGACGGCAGCCGTGAAATTCTCGAACGATACCGCAATCACCCCAAAGTTTCCGGCATTTTTTATAATGAACGGAACAGCGGCTCGCCTTTCAAACAGTGGGAAAAGGGGCTGTCGAAAGCCAAGGGCGATTACGTGTGGATCGCCGAAAGCGACGACTTTTCCTCTCCCTGTTTTCTGGAACGGTGCGTCCGGATTCTCGACACCCGTCCGGATTGCAGCATAGTTTTCACCAGCAGCTATATCGTCGATTCCCACTCCCGGACCATACGGGAGGAAGCGCCCGTCAAATACCCCAAACACAAGCAGATCCGATTCGGCAGCCGTTTCTTCCTCTACCGTTTTCTCTGCCCGAGGAACACCATCTACAACGCAGGAATGGCACTGGTACGGCGCAGTGCGCTCCCCGCAGGCGACAATTACACCCAATACCGTTATTGCGGCGACTGGCTGTTCTGGATACAGATCGTATCGGGGGGGGGAAATGTCGTCTATCTTGCCGAACCCCTCAACTACTACCGGGTACATGACAGCAACACCACCGCAGAGTCGATAGCCACAGGACGCAAGCACATCGAAACGCTCCGCATCCTCGAAGAAACCTTCCGGCTCATAGACCCGCCCCTGATCTGCCGCCTCTCGATCGCGGGCAAACACCTGCTGCGGATCCGCAAAGCC
>OHOK01001299.1_pt1 | contig 9934 bp, 9 predicted proteins | sample 1569731 | NCBI WGS metagenome assembly OHOK01 (sample SAMEA3879559, study PRJEB24766) | human gut metagenome | biome: human-associated habitat; feature: feces | place: USA | collected 1985/1987
TAAGAATTATTCCCAATAAGGGTTGACAATGAGATTTTTATTGCTATAATAGGATATAGTTGATGACAAAATATCAACAACAACAAAAGAAACAAAAAATGCGGAATAGAGTTCCGCAGATACTACACAATATTATTTAATTAAGAAAAGGAGATTTAAGATTATGTCAAAGTTTGTATGTACAGTATGTGGTTATATTTATGAAGGAGAGCAGGCACCAGCTGAGTGTCCAATCTGCCATGCAGGAGCAGATAAGTTTAAGAAGGTTGAGGGTGAACTCACACTTGCAGCAGAGCATGAGTTTGGTGTATACGCTTCAACAGTAAAGAACAATTCAGAGATCAGTGATGAGGATAAGAAGTATATCTTTGATCAGCTCAAGGCAAACTTCGAGGGAGAGTGCTCAGAGGTTGGAATGTATCTGTGCATGGCTCGTGTAGCTCATCGTGAAGGATATCCAGAGATTGGTCTGTACTGGGAGAAGGCAGCGTATGAAGAGGCTGAGCATGCTGCAAAGTTTGCAGAGATGCTCGGATCAGATCTTGAGAATAACATGACTGATTCAACAGAGAAGAACCTTGCATGGAGAGTAGATTGCGAGTTTGGAGCAACAGCAGGAAAGGTTGATCTTGCAAAGTGTGCAAAGAAGAACAATCTGGATGCTATTCATGATACAGTTCATGAGATGGCTCGTGACGAAGCAAGACATGGCAAGGCACTCAAGGGACTTCTTGACAGATACTTTGGAAAGTAGGATATAGAAGTATAAAAAGTAGGATATAGAAGTATAAAAGAAGACATATGCGGATCAGATTGATTATGATCTGTATATGCCTTCTTTTTGTATTGTCTATATCATCGTCCTAGTCGTCGCTTTTGAGAGTGAACGAGGATGATAGGGTTGCTGTGTCTGTAGCTCCATATGTTGTTGAATCAGTGGCCTGCAGCTCATCTGCAGTTGGCTGCTGTGAATAGAAAGGATCATTGTAAGGGGTTTGTGGTGTTGTGGTCTGATGCTGCAGGTAACTGGTGTTATCCATATTGCTCATGCCAGGAGTATACATGCCGGATGTATTGCCTGGCTGATACACATAACCTGTTGCGTTGATACCATTGAAATCACCACTGCCATCGTAGTATGCTGTTCCGGCCGGCTGGGCAGGAGCGCTGATATGGTTCTTGCTTCTTGTTGCCTTGAATACTATGAACACTGCGACGAGGACGAATATAAGCCCGAGCACAAGGTTGAATATGTAGTCTGATGAATCGACCATCTCTATATAATAAGGGAAGGCCTCGGCCTTGGCGTTGGCATAATCCTCGCTGGTTGCTGTATAGTCATAGTAGCTTGCGTACATGTCAACGTAGCTTGTTATATAATCATCGAGGAAGCCTTGAACCTTGCTGCTGTTCTTGCGGATAACTCCGGTTATCTCGATAGGTGGTGCGTCATCCTGTGTGGAGATTGCATCGAACTTATCGTTATCGCTCTTGGATATGGATATTCCGATCCATCTTGCAGTGTCATTGTCTGATCCGTCTGCATTCTTGTCACATATATCTACAAGATAATAGTAGCCGTCTGTCTTGGTGACAATGTGGTTATATGTAGTAGTTTTTTCGATATATGCACCGTAACCATATGATATGGTTCCCTCTACATATATACCCGGTTTGATCTCTGACGGATCACAGGTTGTTACATTGAGCAGTGTGCCGTGTAAACCGATAAAAGTACGTATACCCAGAAATAACAGAACTATTCCAAAGATTCCGAATATGACTGCAGTTACAATTGGATTTCCCTTTTTCCTTTGTCTTGCCATGATAATTTACCTCTCTTTTTCATGTGTTTAGCCCCTTCCAATTACCTCATTTTTACATTACAGGTAAAAAAGTGATATTTCAAGCTAAAAAAAGTAATTTATGTAAAATAATCTTTTTTTATGCTATACTCATGCAGGAGGTACGAGAACTATGGGAAGAAGTACTAAGAAGAAAGTAAAAAACTACATATATATAGTACCAGTCATTCTGTGGATGGCATTTATATTCTATATGTCAGCCAAAACAGGAGAGGGTTCATCTGCTGTCAGCAATCCGATAACTGATCTGATAGTGGATATATTTCAGAGAGCGAGACACGATACAGCACCGGCAGTCGACCGTATGACAGGTGTGGTCGAGGTGATGGTCAGAAAAGGTGCCCATATGACAGAGTATGGAATTCTTATGGCGTTGCTAGTCCTTGCGGTGAAGAAAACCTGCGGAAAGATATCTGCAGGATGGACATATGTGTGGTCTACGGCTATAACATTTGCCTATGCGTGTTCAGACGAGATACATCAGTTGTTTGTTGCCGACAGGGCAGGCAAGGGATCAGATGTGCTTATAGATATGTGTGGAGCGGTGATAGCTTTGCTCATCATATCAGGTATGAAAAGTACAAGGGGAAGAGTAGTTACAGGATTCCTGATAGGTATAGTATTGGTGGCTGCGGCGATGTTTCTGCTTTTGTGGCCGTTTTAATGGGGATTTAGTCATGGGTAAGCTTGAATTAGATTGTTGCAGATGGTATATTAATAAAGACTATGAGCATCAGGAGATGCCAGATGCCCGACTGGAGGACAAATAATGACTTTAGCAGATGTCAGGAAAAACATAGACAGGGTTGACAAGGAGATCAAGAAGCTGTTCCGTGAGAGGATGGAGCTGGCTGATCAGGTGGCCCAGGTCAAGGCAGAGACTGAGGACGACATATACAAGCCTGACCGTGAGGAGATCATCATATCCAATCTGACAGGGGATGTGGATGATAATATCAAGATGGAATATACTGCGCTTATCAAGAGAATCATGGAGATAAGCAGAAAGTATCAGTATGGAAGAACTTTGGAGCTTAGGAACTGCCTGAACGTCAATTATGATGTGAATGAGCCGGATATAGATGCCGTGGCAATGATAAAGCCGGAGCTGTATATATGCCAGGGATGTTCAAGGGATAAGGTAGTTGCGGTCAATTCATATGACGAAGTGTACGAGCTTATAAAGTCAGGACGTGTTGATGCCGGAATGGGGATCCTGGAGGACATCAGTTATGGTGTGTCAGATGCGCTTCACGAGGTTCTGACAAACAACAAGTTATACATATACAGATGTAATGTGGTGAAGGAGAATGGACACAACAAGAAGGTTGTCACATTTGCCGACCACCTCATTGTGGAGGAGAACCACAACAGGCTGAAGGTCATGTTCGTGTGCAAGAATAAAAGCGGAAGTCTCAGTAGTGTACTGTCCATGATATCTGATTATGGTGTGAACCTCACAGAGATACATTCGGCGCCGAACAGGCAGGAGCATTGGAATTACAGATTCTATGTGGAGCTGTCTGCCAATTTCCTTAGAAAAGACATACAGGCTTTAGTATTCCAGCTTATGAACGAGACAGAAGAATTTACGATACTTGGCAGTTATGCCTGTGATGAGGAACAGTTTTAATAAAAAAATACATTTTAAGGAGAAAATATCATGATAGACAAGTTAGTGAAAAACATTCAGAAGACAAATGCACCTATAGTAGTTGGACTTGATCCAATGCTGAACTATGTTCCAGAGCATATCCAGAAGGCTGCATTTGCAGAGTATGGAGAGACACTTGAGGGTGCTGGCGAGGCTATATGGCAGTTCAATAAGGGAATAGTTGATGCAACATATGACCTCATTCCTGCGGTTAAGCCACAGATAGCTATGTATGAGCAGTTTGGAATCGAGGGACTCAAGGCTTTCAAGAAGACAGTTGATTACTGCAAGGAGAAGGGACTTGTCGTTATCGGAGATATAAAGAGAGGCGATATAGGTTCAACATCAACAGCATATGCGGTTGGACATATCGGCAAGGTACAGGTTGGAAGCAAGACATACGCCGGATTTGATGAGGATTTCATCACAGTAAATCCATATCTTGGAACAGACGGAATCAAGCCATTTGTGGATGTGTGCAAGGAGGAGAACAAGGGTATATTTGTTCTCGTCAAGACATCCAACCCATCATCAGGTGAGTTCCAGGACAGACTTGTTGATGGACGTCCACTCTATGAGATAGTCGGAGAGATGGTTGACAAGTGGGGCAGTGATGTCATAGGCGAGTCCGGTTACTCAGCAGTTGGAGCTGTTGTCGGTGCCACATACCCTGAGATGGGCAAGGTGCTCAGAAAGGTTATGCCAAAGTCATTTATCCTTGTTCCGGGTTATGGAGCACAGGGCGGTAAGGCTGCAGACCTTGTACACTACTTCAATGAGGACAGACTCGGTGCGATCGTTAATTCATCAAGAGGTATCATTGCTGCTTACAAGCAGGACAAGTATGCACAGTTTGGTCCAGAGAACTACGCTGATGCTTCAAGACAGGCAGTAGTTGACATGATAGAGGATATCAACGGCGCACTTGACGCGTAAAAAGCAGAATGTGTTTGGCGGATCAAGGTAGTCCGCCGTACACTGATAATAAAGAGATGATGGAGGAAGACTATGGGCAAACTTAAGATGACAGCAAAGGTGGTCAGCCAGGAGACACTTGCCACTGACGTATACAGCCTGGTACTAGAAGCGCCTGATATAGCTGCACAGGCTATAGCGGGACAGTTTGTGTCTGTGTACACTCATGATGGCAGTAAGATGCTCCCGAGACCTATCAGCCTCTGCGGAATAGACAGAGAGGCGGGAACACTCCGTCTTGTGTACAGAGTGGTTGGATTTGGAACAAAGGAGTTCTCACAGCTTGTGGCAGGCGATACCGTGGATATATTGGGACCTCTTGGAAATGGTTTCATGAAGTCAGACAAGAAGGCGATCCTGATAGGTGGTGGTATAGGAATCCCACCTATGCTTCAGCTTGCAAAGGAGCTTGATTGCGAGAAGTCGGTTGTACTTGGATACAGGGACGAAATCTTTCTTAACGAAGAGTTTGAGCCGTACGCACACGTGTACATGTCATCCGAGGATGGACAGCACGGTGTGAAGGGCAATGTAATAGATGCCATAAAGGAATACGGCGTGGACGGTGCTGTCATATATGCGTGTGGTCCGACTCCTATGCTTCGTGGAATCAAGGCTTACGCCATGGAGAAGGGCATTGAGTGTCAGATATCCATGGAGGAGAAGATGGCGTGCGGTGTGGGCGCATGTCTTGCCTGTGTATGCAAGACTAAGGATATAGACGAGCACTCACAGGTGCATAACAGAAGGATATGCAAGGATGGTCCTGTATTCTATGCAGAGGAGGTGGAGCTGTAATGTCAGATAAGATCAATATGTCAGTGGATATAGCAGGTGTTACTCTCAAGAACCCGATAACAGTTGCATCAGGAACATTTGGCTCAGGTATGGAGTACAGTGAGTTTGTGGATCTTTCACAGCTCGGTGCAGTGACCACCAAGGGTGTGGCAAATGTGCCTTGGCCGGGCAATCCTACACCTCGTATAGCGGAGACATACGGCGGAATGATGAATGCCATAGGACTTCAGAACCCAGGAATAGATGTGTTCAAGAAGAGGGATATTCCATTCCTCAGAGATTATGATACGAAGATAATCGTCAATGTGTGTGGAAAGTCCAAGGAAGACTACGTGGACTGCGTGGAAAAGCTTGGCGACTGTGACGTGGATCTGCTTGAGATCAACGTGTCATGTCCGAATGTCAAAGAGGGCGGAATAGCATTTGGCCAGCATCCTGATGCTCTCTATGATATAACAAAGGCGGTGAAGGCGGCGGCAAAGCAGCCTATCATCATGAAGCTCAGCCCAAATGTCACAGATATAACCGAGATGGCAAGGGCGGCTGAGGCAGGCGGTGCTGATGCGGTATCACTTATCAACACACTGACAGGTATGAAGATAGATGTGAACAGAAGGACATTTGCTGTGGCAAATAAGACAGCTGGTGTGTCAGGCCCTGCGATCCACCCGATAGCAGTGCGTATGGTATATCAGGTAGCAAATGCGATAAAGCTTCCGATCATCGGAATGGGCGGTGTTGCAACAACTGAGGATGCCCTTGAGATGATCATGGTTGGAGCAAGTGCGGTTGCTGTTGGTACAGCGAATTTCCACAACCCATATGCGACAGTTGAGATAATCAAAGGCATAGAGGAGTATATGAAGAAGAATTCCATCAGCGATATACATGAGTTGATTGGATGTGTTAAATAAAAGGAGGATCAGAGAACTATGGAACAGTATAAGAAGGAATTTATTGAGTTTATGATCGATTGTAACGTGCTCAAGTTTGGAGATTTCGTTACCAAGAGTGGCAGAAAGACACCATTTTTTGTAAATACAGGTTTCTACAGAACAGGAGCACAGCTCAAGAGACTTGGTGAGTACTATGCAGAGGCTATCAACGCTGAGTTCGGACTTGATTTTGATGTATTATTTGGACCTGCATACAAGGGAATCCCTCTTACAGTTGCAACTACTATGTCCATCGCAGAGATGTATGACGAGGACATCAAGTATTGTTCAAACAGAAAAGAGATAAAGGATCACGGAGATAAGGGAATCCTTCTTGGAAGTCCTATACAGGATGGAGATAAGGTTGTTATCATAGAGGATGTCACAACAGCCGGAACATCCATTCAGGAGACACTTCCTATCATCAAGGCACAGGGCGATGTGGATGTTATGGGTCTTGTCGTATCTGTTGACAGAATGGAGAGAGGTCAGGGAGAAAAGAGCGCCCTTACTGAGATCGAGGAGAACTACGGAATCAAGACAACAGCGATTGTAACCATGGCTGAGGTCGTTGAGCATCTGTACAACAAGGAGTACAAGGGCAGAGTCATCATAGATGACACATTGAAGGCTGCCATAGATGCATATTACGATCAGTATGGCGTAAAATAAAAAATTCGGCATATTAATCCTTAAAATATTGTAAAATATCTTGGGATAATATATAAAATAAAGGTGTGGGCATAATTGGGCTGCATCTTTATTTTTGTTTAGATAACATACAATACGGTTTACTTTAAGGATCCTTTACGGATTTTGCGGATTATGGAGAAGTATATGATAAATCATTGCAAGGCGGCGATTGGTGATCTGAGGTATTATCTCGGGAAATGGTCTGGCTGGATTTTATTTACAGCCATATTGTTGTATTATGAGCTTTTGTTCCATGAATTGAATTTTGGTATCGGCGATGGAAATATTGTGCAGATAATCATATTTGCCCTTGTCGGCGGGGGTGTATGCGGAATTATCACAAATGTATTTCCGGTCATAGTTGACAAGATAATAGCCACTGTGCTCACACTTTTTATTGGAATCTTATTTGTTGCACAGTATATATACCACTCGGTGTTCAACAATTATCTGTCGGTCATGGGTACGATACGGTTTGGCAATCAGGCGGCAGACAATGCGGATACGGTCATATCTAATATGAAGGCGCAGATATCCGATATAATCCTAATGGTTATCCCTGTTATTATAGCGATAATTCTGATATGGACGATAATGGCATTTGACAGGCGCAGATGGTGGGCTAATCTAATAGGAACAGGTATTGTTGCGGTGGTGTATATTGCAACGATCATGGTTATGTGGGCTGTTGATTCAGATGTATATAGTCCATACAAGATATACAGCCAGTATACATCTGTTGATCTGGCGGTGGAGAAGCTCGGTGTAATGGAGAGCTTTGTCGTAGATGTAAGGGCATCATTGACAAGCGGATCGGATAAAGGCCAGATAAGCTTTGCTTCCGCAGGAATGGACAGTGTGGTTGATCCTCTTGAAGGAGGAAAAACATCAGAAAATATCCCAGATGCTTCAGATACAAAAGAGCCAAATACATATAAAAATGTTGGTGAAGATACAGATACATCCGGAGATAAGAGTGTATCGACCACGGAGGCGACAACAGAGGTTCCGGTTGACACATCTCCAAATGTGCTTGATCTCGATTTTGAAGCTATAAATGAGCTTTCTGGCAGCGATGCGGTTGCCTCTCTGAGTGAGTATTTTGAAAATGTAACGCCGACAAAGAAGAATGAGTATACGGGCATGTTTGAGGGATATAATGTCATATGGATAACCGCTGAGGGATTCACGGGATATGCACTTGAATCCGGGCTGTTCCCTACATTATCAAAGCTTGCTGATGAAGGGTTTGTGTTTGATAGTTACTATCAGCCTTTGTGGTACGGCTCGACCCTCGGCGGGGAGTATGCAAATCTGATGGGAAGTCCGACAAAGAACGGAGCATATCTCAGCATGTGCAGGGCCGCCGACAACGAAAATGGCATGTACTTTTCTCTGGCAAACACTTTGAAGCGCATGGGGTATAGCTGTTATGGATTCCATGACAATGACTATACATATTATGACAGGAATATAACACATCCCGCGCTTGGCTATGAGTGGATAGCCAGTGGCAATGGGCTTGAATATCAGACTGATGAATATGGACAGGACATCTGGCCTCAGTCTGATCTAGTAATGATGGAGGAGACATTTGACAAATATACAAGCGATCAGCCATTCCATCTGTATTATCTGACGGTGAGCGGACATGTGCCTTATGGGTACGGTGCGGCTAATGCCATGTCAGAGAAGAATAAAGACGTTGTGTCTGACCTGAACTATTCGGATACGACAAAGGCATATCTGGCGTCACAGTATGAGATGGAGAAGATGCTTGAGGGGATAGTGGAACGTCTTGAAAAGAAAAATCTTTTGGACAAAACGGTCATAGTGCTGGCGGGAGATCATGTTCCATACGACAATATGGAAGTTGTAGACGAACTGGTTGGACAGGAATTTGGCTACAGTCTGGATGCATACAGAAGCAGGCTTGTCATATGGTCGGGGGCCATGGAAAAGCCTGTGAGGGTAAACAAGGTCTGCAGCAGTATAGATATTCTTCCAACGCTGCTTAATCTTATGGGGGCAGAATATGATTCAAGACTCATAATCGGCAGGGATATTTTGTCGGACAGCGCGGGGCTTGTTCTGTTCCCTGACCGCAGTTATGTGACTGATACATATGAGTACAATGCCGCACTTGGTACGATTGTGGGGGATGTCTCGGATGAGACGTTTGATGCTATGCAGCTCTATGTTGCAGATAAATTTACCGCAGCTGACAATATAACGGAGACAGGATATTATAGCTATGTTGCTGAGTATCTTGGCAAATGACAATATTTATCACATAAAATGTAGAAGTTCTCTCCAAAATGTATTATATTTACTTGTGGATATGAAACATAAAATGTAGATAATAGGAAAGAGGTTAGTTATGAAACTTGGAAGAAATGACATGTGCTGGTGTGGCAGTGGAAAGAAATATAAGGCGTGTCATCTGGCACTGGATGAGAAGCTTGAGGACATGAAGAACAGAGGCTTCAAGATTCCAACCCACAAGATGATCAAGAACTCAGAGCAGATAGAGGGGATAAGAATTGCATCAAAGATCAATACAGATGTGCTCGACTATATTACTCCATTTGTAAAGATCGGTGTGTCGACAAGAGAGCTTGATGATCTCATCTACAACTATACCAAGTCTATAAATGCGATTCCTGCATGTCTTGGATATGAAGGATATCCAAAGAGTGTATGTATATCTGTAAATGATGTGGTGTGTCACGGTATTCCAAGTGACGATATCATTCTTCAGGATGGAGATATTGTCAATATAGACTGTACAACAGAGTACAACGGATATTTTGGAGACTCATCCAGAATGTTCATGCTGGGCGATGTTGATCCGGCATGGAAGAAACTTGTCGAGGATACAAAGAGGGCACTTGATATAGGTGTGGAGGTCTGCGGCAAGCCTTATGTTACTATAGGCGATATAGGATATGCCATTAACAAATTTGCACAGGAGCAGGGATACTCAGTTGTAAGGGAGATAGGAGGTCACGGAG
>OHOK01001305.1_pt1 | contig 9921 bp, 6 predicted proteins | sample 1569731 | NCBI WGS metagenome assembly OHOK01 (sample SAMEA3879559, study PRJEB24766) | human gut metagenome | biome: human-associated habitat; feature: feces | place: USA | collected 1985/1987
AGCCGTAAGCCGCATCAAAATTTTCATCATAAGCAAGGTATGCGATAAAATTCTGAATCATCGAGATACATCCGAGTTCTGCGAAATTCACCTGCGGCAATACCAGATCGTCGAAAACAATGATATTGCTGGTTCGCTCAATATTCCACATAATAGCATTCATCGACCATTTATCCATATCAAAATCCACGAACAAGTCGCTTTTCTCGCTATAAAACGGCACGTTTACATTACCATATTTTGCCTCGGATAACCCGGCAAACGGTTTACGGGAATACACTTGTTCGTAGGAGGTAAATTGATTATACGGATTAACGAATCTGATCGGATCTTTTTCAGAAACATAACCGTGCCAGGCATAGTCGATCAGTTCGCCGACGGCAATGCCACCTGTAAGACTCGTGTCGTAAAACGATTCGGTAGGCTCTTCGTAGTCGACCACGGTCAGCATCTTGTCGGGCATCGCTTCGTGCAGGGCCTTGATCAGCTTGGGATAAGAAGTGGTATTTACCGCAGGCATTCCCTCTTTCCCATAGCCGGAACCGCGATCCCAGAGATTTACGCCGTCGAGCTCATAAGTCGTAATGAAAACTTTGACCTGAGTTACGAAATCGGCAATCTGGGCGTCGCTCATATTGCAGAAACCTATGCCTTTACCACCGCCTTCGATACAGACACATACTTTGCGCCCCTTGTCCTGCATCTGCCGAATGTACTTAGATGCATGTTCAACCGTATAGCGTAAATCCGATGTGGGAGCGAAAAGTGCGCGCTGTGAAGCTACATTATAATCAATCTGGGCGATTCGCAGATTGACGATGTTGCCCAATGAGGCCCTGTAAACTGATTCGAAGGTATTCATGTCCTGTTTTTCCCAGGCTACGTAGTCGGCATAATGCGCCTGCACCTCGCTGGTGTTGAGATAAAACACGGTTGTCCACTCGGTATCCAGTTCTATATTATGAAGGTTATTGCCCTCCTGATAGATGTTCTCATCGAATTCCCGAACAGTTACCCCGTAATAAAGCACATGCTGCTCGTTTTCGGAGATATTGACAACGACTGGCATCAGATAGATGCCCGGCGTCAATCCGTCGGATTCGATTGTCAAATCGAGTTTTTCCGAAACTCGTGTTCCTGCCGGAATCGTGATTTTACCGCCGTTAGCTAATTTGATATTGGCAACAGGCAACGGTTGCAGATTGGCCTTGTTGTCGGCATTGTAATCTGCTACCAGTGACGGGTTGGGTGTCGCTGTCAGCGTTAATGCTTGCGATGCCGCTTGATTGAGCCGGTAATAGATCTTATCGGAAACAGCATCTTCATTGCCTTCGGTAAGATGAATGGGCACTCGGTCTCGCAGCGATTTCGAACTGCGCAGCGTACCGGCAACCGTCTCCAGTGTTTCCTTATCGGGTTTTTGCCCTGTAGCGTAGGTGATTTCATCCGTACTACAGGACGTAACGAAAGCCGTTATCGCTACACATAACAGTCCGCCCCGGAGTAATTGGCTTATTATATTTTTCATTTTCATAATCGACATTTTAGATTACTCTTTATTGATTTGGGGAACTTCAATGCCGTTGGGCCAGTCAAGGTCTTTTTCAGCTACAGCGTCGTTGCCATTGCCGGTCCAGTCCTTGATGACGTTACCTTCGCCCTCGTCAAATTTCCAGTAGCCGATCAGGCCGGGAGTTTTGGGATCGACATCGTACATATTGTCCCAAATTTCCTGTTCGCTGCGGGCTACCGACCAGACACGCACTTCGGTAATATCGCCGTTGAGCTGGCGCGAGTCGTCATAAGACTTGCCGAGGAAGAACTGGCGGAAATTACCCCAGTCCTTGTAGTCCTTATACGTTTCCGAGTCTTGCAGGTAGAGATCGTAGAAGGCGCGCCCCGCAAGGTTGAACGGTGTCGAGGCCGAATTTCCGAGATCGGTGCCTCGGCTCTGGAGCTTGCCGTTGACGTAGATGCAGACCTCGCGCGTAGCATAGCTGTAAGTGGCGGCAATGTGGTACCACTCCCCGGGATTGAGCAGTTTCGTCTCGTCCTTCTTGGGGAATTTCCCGAAGCCCGGGGTCTGAGCTGCATCGCCCGAACCGTCGAACTGGATCTGCTGGCGCGGGAACGAAGCGTCGCCGATGCGCAGCAGCAGGTAGTTTTCGACACCCATGATCGTCGAAATCTCGGAATGCTTCGAAAAGTCGTCCACACGGATAATCGCCTCGTAGGTTACGGCCATCAGGTTGTTGAACAACATACTGCCCTCCGAAGCCTTGTCGAGCGTCGGGAAATTGATCCAGTTGTCGCGCAGCGAGGCCGCCGAGGTGATGGCCGAGGAGCGTTTCACCAGATAGTAGGCCGTCGCGGAGCTGTGCAGCTTCGCAACACCCCCGCCGACATCGGCAATCGTCACGGGCAGCAGGTAGGTCTGGTCGATGGGCAGTTCCTCGACCTCGCCCGAGCCGTCGAGATTTTTCAGTTTCAAGGTCACGGCGGTCACCGATAGTTCATAATATTTCGCATCGAGCATCGTCCACGACGTATTGTGCCGGGCATTGTAGGTTTCGACCAGCGACGGATCGACTTCGACGCCGACGCTGACCGCCTGCGAGGCGGGATAGCTCAGCACGACGGAAAAGGTCTTCGGCAGATCGGGCAGCGTCTTCTTGAACGTCGTGACCTGTGTGTCGCTGTTCTCCGAAACATTGAGGTAGACCACATTGTCGAAAGGCGATTTATTATCGTATTCGTCGTTTTTACAGCCCGTGAAAGCTACAGCCAGCAGGGCCGCCGCTAAAAGATATGGATTGTTCCTTTTCATAGCTTTCGGTTATTTGGATGGGTTCAAGGTCTGTATTGCTTGCCGGGTAAGCGGATAGATAAACTCGGCACCGAAATAGTCTGCATTGACACTATAGATACAAAGACCGGCCAATGGCTGCGGTCCGATTTCGGGAATGCGTATTGTCAATGCAGAAATCGCATCCGCAGCACCCTTATCCTCATCCGTAAATTCGTATTCAGTCATGGCCCCGAGTAACAGTTTATTGCACGGAACGGCGCCGGCACTCAGAGCGCGAAGGACTTGTAACTTTAAGTCAGTAGCGTTGTCCGTCTCTTTTGTATCGAGTACGAAATAGTCGACCTTGCTCCGGTCTGCCGGGGTGAGGAACTGGGGATCGCCCTCGAAAAGCAGCAACAGCTCCTTGCCGGGACCGGCCACGGCGGCAAATTTCTCTATGAAAAGCGATGCTACGGCTTTCTGCGCTGCCTGGTCGGTATATGATCCGAAAACGGGAATCCCCGAAAAAGAGAGTCCGTCGAGCCCCAGTTCGCGGGTGCGGGCGACGACCTTATCCAAATAGGCGCCCAAAGCGGTCAAGTCCGTAAATTCGGCGCTGCGCGAAGCGTAATCGACAAAATAGACGGCGCGCGTCCCTTTTTCCTTGAGCACGGTGAGGTCTTCCCGGTCATATTCCGAAAAATTGTCGGCATTGGTCAGCGACACGACGTCCAGCGAGTCGGGAAGGCTGCGCAGGCAGTCCTTTTCGCTTGTGGCGACGGGTGCGCCGTTGGCGAAACTGGCGAAAACGAGCGCATGTTCGCTCTGCTTGTATTCCCGCAGCGCAGCTATGTATTGCGCCCATAATTCGGGGTCTTGCTCGTTGGGACGCTGCGTTTTCTGAGGTACGCTTTCCGTCTCCGTCCAATCGTTGCACGAAACTACGAAAAGCCCCACGAGAAGCATCGTTCCCCAGAGTGATAATCTATTTATTCTTTTCATAACGGCTTATTCTAAAGGTTTCACATCCCACCATACGCGCGTCCCGGCATTGTCCCGACCGTTGAGCATCGAAATAGCCTCCTGCAGATGGACGGGATTTTCGGTATACTCCTCCGAAGGATACGGGATACGGCGGGCTCCGTATTTTATATTCACCGTACCGGCACTCTTGTTTTCGACTGCAGGCAACAGCTTGGGATAGCCCGTGCGGCGATACTCCGACCACGCCTCGATACCCAGCGGGAAAATAGCGATCCACTTCTGGGTGATGATGCGTTCCAGGTTACGCTCCTTGACGGCATCCGTATCGCCCGCTTCCCACGGAATCGTAATCGTGCTGGCCGGGCTCTGTGTACTGTAATTATCCATCGGATCGATATATCTCAGAGGCGTACTGAGCGCATCGGCCAGATAGGTGTCGACACCGGTCGCTCCCCGCTCCTCGAACGACAGTTTGACGGCCTTTTCGTAGAGATCTTTGGCATCGCCCTGCATCGCCCAGCCGCGCAAGGCGCCTTCGGCGCGCAGGAACGTCACCTCCGCGGCATTCATCCATAGATAGGGCGTCTTGCTGTCCACGATCTGATTGGAATAGGTCGAAACCATCGCCGACTTGTTCGTCGGGTCGGTGCCGATGCGCATGCCGTAATAATCGGTTTTCTTGTTCCAGGTACCCTGGGTGAACATCACGGCGCGGCGCGGGTCCTTATAGCCGTTCATATAGCTGATGATGTCGGCGCCGACGCGGTGGTCGCCCCAGTCGTTGTAGATCAGCGCCACACGGTTTTCGGGAGCGTGCATATAGGCATTGTCCGCGTTGTCGAGAATCACGCCGTCCGCAACGGCCTCCTCGGCCTTCTTTTGGGCGATATCAGATTTCACATACGACAGGCGCATAGCCATTCTCAGTTTGAGCGAGTTGGCATATTTGATCCACTTTTTGATGTCGCCGTAATAAACATTATCCGACTTGCGGAACGCCTCTGCCGACATCTGCTCGTTGGCATGCAGGGCCGCAATTACGGCGTCCAGCTCCTCGAACATCTTCATATAAACGGTTTCCTGCGAATCGTAAGCGACCGTGAGCGACTCGGACGAATCCTCGATCACCTTCGAATAGGGAATCGGTCCGTAAGTGTCCGTCATGCGGTGCATGATCGCTATGCGGAATAACCGGGCAAGGGCTATGGCCGCTTCGTCCTCGGTGTTGTTCACAACGCCGCGAAAATAGGGATAGACTTCCTGCATGACGATTACGAAGGGCCATTTCAGCCAGTCGGCAGAGGGGTTGAAGGTCGAGAATTTCTCTTTCCACCCATCCGGTGTCTCCGCCATATAGCCGGCATAGGGGTTGCCGGTCAGCGATTCGTTGAACTGGTATCTGTGTTCCTGCACGGGAACGACCCAATTCTGCATCCCCGAAGGTTCGTACTGATCTTGTAGTTCTCGCGCCCGAGTTCTTCGTCGGTCGCCTCCGACGGATTGCGGTTGATGGCGTCGAAATCGCTCATACATCCCCAGGCGCAGAACAGCACGGCCGAAAGCAGCAGGAATTGTGCTGTTTTTACTATCTGTTTCATACTGTTCATCGTTTAGAAAGTGAGTTTTACACTGAACCCGAAGTTGCGGAGCGAGGGCATCATGAAATAGTCGATTCCCTGGTAATTATTACCGGTCGTAGCAATCGCCTCGGGATCGAACGGCGCTTTGTTGTAGATCATCCACAGATTACGGCCGACAAAAGCAATGTTGATTTTGCAGACATCGCGGAACCATTTGCCCGGAAGCGTATAGCCCAGTGAAAGTTCCTGTAGGCGCACATTGGTCGCAGAATAGGTGTAGTACTGAGGGAGTCCGCTTTGCGAACTGATTGCAGCATACCACCGCTGGGGATCAATCATCTCCCGTCCGTTGATCAAGATACCTCCGGCATCACGCGCCGCAGCCGAAACCTCCGATACGCCGAACAGATCCATATTGGCCTGGGTTGCCGAATAGCAGATACCTCCTATGCGAGCCGTGAAGAGGAGCCCCAGATGCACACCCTTCCAATCGAAATCGTTGCGCCATGCCAAATTATAATCGGGGAAAACAGAGCCGAGATAGATATCCTCGCCAACGTCTGTCGTTATCAGGTTACCGTTGCGATCCACCTGCACGTACCCGTTCTCATCGTACTTGAGATTGGATGTCGTATACAGGTCGCCCAGTGTGCCGCCCTTCTTGATAATGTACTTTGCCTTACCGAGACCCTTGATCTCCAGACGGTCTTTCAGCGGTTCGCCGGTCAGCGGATCAGTCAGGCCGTCCATCAGTTCAGTGACTTCGTTCTTATTCCAAGAGAAGGTGAAGTTCGTATCCCAGGAAAAGCTGTTCCACCTATGGCCGTAACCCAGGCTCGCCTCGACACCCGTGTTGCGGACGTTCCCCGTCTGGACGTACATGCTCGAATAGCCCGACGAGGCGGATACCGTAGGCTGGAACGTCTGATTATTCGTATCGGCCCGATACCACGAGGCGGCCAGTCGCAAGTCGTTCCACAGCCGGGCGTCGATACCGACCTCCCAGGTTTTGGTACGCTCCGGGTAAAGCTGTTCGATCGGACGGAATGTCGTAGGCAGCCATTGCTGGTTCGTCTCGTCGTAAGGATAGGTTGGAGTGGTCAGGAATCGCGGGAAAGGAATACCTACCGATGAGAACGATGCACGCAACTTGAGGTAGGTAAATGCTTCGGGCATGTCGAAAGTCGCTGTCGGCAGCCAGGAGAGGCCCACCGAGGGATAGAAGAACGAACGCTGCGGTGATCCGGCCAGTTGTGAGGCCCAGTCGTTGCGACCCGTCACGGTCAGATAGAGCATCGATTTATAGCCCATCTCGACCGAGGCGAATATCGATTGTGTCTGCTCCTGCCAGCCGTATTTCTGGGCGCGGGATTTCTCCTTGTCCAAATCGAAAACGGTAAACATATTCGGGATACCGACCTCCCGAATCGGACCGCGATAGCTCAGCTCTTTACTCTTCGTGTCGTTGACGGACGCACCGACATTGGCAACCAATGAAAATTTGTTGTCAGCGAAGGTCTTGTTGATATTGACCATTACATCGGCATAGATCTGCTCATCGGTATTGCGAATTTCCGTATAATGCCCCTGTGTGCTACCTTCCGTGATCGTGGTATTCGATGAAGCGTAGAGTTTCTGCGTGAAGATCGAATTGGTATTGTCGATCTTGGCTCGTCCCGAAACATTCAGCCACGGCAGGATGTCGAAAGCAATCGACACGTTGGCCATATAGCGTTTTTTGTCCGTATTGCGGGGATTGCGATACGCAATCCAGTACGGGTTCTGCATGCGCAGATCACCGCCTTCGCCCTGTGGCCAATATTGCACGGCTATCTTGCGGGCAGGATCCCAGCGTTCGAAAATTTTCGCAGCTTCGAAGCTGTCGCCTCGTGGGAACAGATAAGCCGAAACCAGCGGGTTCGAATAGACCCCCTGATTGGTCATGTTCTGATCTTTCTGCACGATGTAGTTCGCACCTACGTCCACACGCAGGCGGTCTTTCAGAAAATGCGACGTATTTCGGAACGTGAAATTGTAGCGATCATAGAGGTTATTGGGTATGATACCTTCGGAATTAACCGATGCCGCGGAAAAGAACATCTGGTTCTTCTCGGTACCCCCAGAAAGTGTTACGGAGTTGGTCGTGACATAACCCGTCTCGAAAAAATCATCCGGCGTGTATCCAGTACGCGCCGCATCGGTCAACTTCTCGCCCCAGCTGTAGATCGGCGAACCCGAAGATTTCCCGTAGCTGCCCGTACCGTAGCGATTCTGGAATTTCGGCATCACGAAAGGTTTGAGAAAATCCGTGTGATTCGAATACGAGGCACTGAATGTTCCAGCCTGACCCTTCTTGGTCGTAATCATAATGGCTCCGTTCGCGGCACTCGAACCATAGAGGGCCGCTGCGGAAGCTCCGGTCAGGACCGACATCGATTCGATATCCTCGGGGTTCAGGTCGGCAATAGCTTCCGTAGCGCCGCGAGAACCGAATTCCGTATCGCCGCCGTTGCTCACGTTATACATCGGAATACCGTCGATCACATAAAGGGCGTTGGACGACTGCGTGATCGATTTGTTACCGCGCATGACAACCTTGGAGGCGCCGCCGACACCCGACGACGAGGTGTTGATCGTGATACCGGCGACCTTACCGGACAGGGCGTTGATGAAATTGGCATCCTTCACATCGGTAATGGCGCTCGATTTCACCTGCTGCACATTGTAGCTCAAGGCTTTTTCCTGACGCTTAATACCAAGAGCAGTAACAACCACCTGCTCGATTTCGGCAGCGGATTCTTTAAGCGTAATGTTAAATACAGTACGGCTGCCAACAGCCACCACCACAGGCTCGTAGCCCAAAAAATTAATTTCCAGTTGGGCTGTTGCGGTGGGGGGGGGTACCTGAAGCGAGAAGGAACCGTCTGCGCCAGTGCTGGTTCCCACAGCCGTACCTTTGACGATGACGGAAGCTCCGACAACAGGCTGTTTGTTCTGATCCAGCACAGTACCTGATACCGTTACCGGTTTTTGGATCGGCTTTTTTTTCAGAACGATGTTCGAGCCGCTGATTTGATAGCTTACATCGGAGCCTTTTACCATTTGGATTAAGGCTTCCTGCAAGGGCTGGTTTACAACATTGACACTGACTGAGCGGGTGACATCTACGTCATCGTCAATGGCAAAAAGATAGCGTGTCTGCTTCTCTATTTCGGTCATAACCAGCTTCATCCGCACGTCCTTCAACTGAATGGTTACGCGAATATTTTGTGCGTATACACTTGTAAAAGGGGTGCATAGACAAGAAAGAACCAAAAGAGTAGGCAGCCAGATTTGCTGAATAATCTTTTTATTCATACATTTGTAAATTAAGGTTCAAGGTTAGAGATCGGTTAGTATTTCTGATTGGACCGTGCCTATGAGTGCTTCCTTCACTCATAGGTTTTTTATATCAGAAACAAAAAGTAAAGATGTCTTGGTTTCTATCTCATAGGCAAATTTTTTTATTATTAGATAAACATTTACAAAGGATTACATTTATTCTATTCGAATAATATTTTCAATTTCGTCGTAGGTATATGTAAAGTCCGAGGCCATTTGAAGCAGTTGCATAGCGTGGTTTATTCCATCTGAAACTCGAATCTTGCAACTCTGATATTTGATGACAGGCAACTCTGGTCGCTTGATAACAATTTTCACGTCATAGTATTTTTCCAACTTTTCCACGATCTGATCAAAAGGCATTTTGTTGAGCGTGATGATGCCTTCCGGCCACCGATATTCATCCGGATCTTCGATCGGAACTATCTGTAAGTGTCCATTTTTGAGATTTACGACTGAATTTTCGTCCATCAATACCGATTCGTCGCTTAAATGGCTTAATACCGCAACCTTACCTCTGAACAATGCTGTGGAAAACAGGTTTTTTGCCTCGTCAGCAATGACATTGAAATGGGTTCCCAATACTTTTACATCGCAAGCAAAAGTTTCCACAATGAATGGACGGTCTGTATCTGGCTCTACATCGAACATTGCTTCGCCATATAGTTGTATTCGCCGTTCTTTTCCTACAAATATCGAAGGATATACGATTCGACTGCCGGAATTGAGATCAATGACAGAACCATCATTCAGTGTAACTCGAATTTGTTTTCCTGAAGGGGCTTCAATCGTAGTTATTTGATTTGTCCATTCACTGACTCGATGAGTGAAAAGCATGTAATTTATAACAAAGCCGATTGCCAACACCGCAGCTATCTTGCTTGTAAATCGAATAATCTTTGACAAAGTTAATAGCCGAATTGGGCTGACCTTACCCTGAACAGGTGATTCGAAAGTTGTGTACATTACTCCCAATACATATATATCATGAGCTTTCTTCATCACTTTTTGATGTTCGTCAGGATTATCGTCCATCCATGCCTTAAGTAGAGCGGTTTCTTCTTCGGTAAGTTGACCGGCGAAGAACCGAAATAACATGGCATCTGTAATTTGAGTCTGTGTCATTTTTTTATTTGCTTCTATATATATAAGCCACAACTCAACCACTTTCCCCCTAAATTATATTCA
>OHOK01001306.1_pt1 | contig 9916 bp, 8 predicted proteins | sample 1569731 | NCBI WGS metagenome assembly OHOK01 (sample SAMEA3879559, study PRJEB24766) | human gut metagenome | biome: human-associated habitat; feature: feces | place: USA | collected 1985/1987
TTTTACCAGAAGATAAATTCCACCTCCGAGGAGGGCGGCTGCGGTCACAGCCGCAATTGTGCGAATAACTTTTTTATTCATGCTTTTTTCCTTTCTTTGTGATGATAAGAATGGCAATGATCACGCTTGCAGCTCCGAGCATTGCAAAAGCTGCAAAATCACTGTGGTTATCGCCTGTATACGGAGTAGTCGTTTTAGGTGTAAGCTCGTCATACATAATGACTTCGGTCACGCTACCGTCAGCGTTTACTGTGAACTTGATTTCATTTGCTATCTCATAGCCCTCCGGTGCGATAGTTTCTTTCAGCGTGTACTCCTTGCCTGCGATCAGCTTTCCTTCGATGAAATGCGGTTCGCTTGATGAAACCCATTCCTCAACAACATTTCCGTCCCTGTCTATAACCTGAAGCTTTGCACCGGGCAGTTCCTCACCTGTGGTGATATCCTGCTTGGAAATCTGTACCTTTGTTGTGTCGTCGATCATTACAACGAGTGGATTGCCGTTCTCCGAAGTCGCTGTGGCTTCAACGTTTTCTACGGTAACATTGCCGTAAACGTCAACTGTAAACTTAATATCCGTAGCAATCACATATCCGTCGGGAGCCGCAATTTCCTTGAGCGTGTAATCTCCGGCAGGAAGTTCGGTTACAACATGATTTGTGCCGTCGGAAGTCCACTCATCAACGATTTCTCCGTTAGCATTTTCAAGCTGCATCTCTGCTCCGATAAGCTCCTCGCCGTAGACATCAATCTTAGACAATTCAACGGTAATAGGCTTGTTAATTGTACGAACCGTGATAGTTTCGCCGTCCTCGCAAACAGTTACGGGATAGCTTTCATCACTGAGAATATATCCTGTGGGAGCTTCGATTTCATGAACCACATACTCGCCGTAGGGGATCTCATCAAACTTAAAATATCCGTTTTTATCGGAAACAGCGGTCATATATGCGCTTTCAGAAGTAAATTCGGCAGTATCAACTGCAAACAGTCCGAACAGAGCGTTTTCAAGAGGTTCTTCGCTCTCGTTCACCTTGATACCCTCGATTTTTCCGCGTTTCAATTCATTTACGAACTGACCGCAGTCGATTGAAACTGTAGTTACTTCCTGTCCCATATACTCAAATGTCACAAGATATTTTTCGCCGTTTAAAACGTAGTGTTCATCAGTTGCAATTTCCTGAACATAATACTTGCCGAATGGGATTTTTTCAGCAATGACAGCAGTCATATTTTCGTCAAGTGAAACCTCAGAAATGAGACCGTCCGCAGGAATTACAGTACCGTCTGCCGCCGTAATATCTTCTGCTGCAAACAATCCGAAGCTTACGCTTGTATAGCAGTCCTTGCCGTAAATGCCAAACAGCTCGTCGTTCTCCATAACCTTTGAGAGACTGATCTCAACGTCCTGATAATCATTGACAAATGACGTATTTACGGTATCAAGCACTGCGATTTCCTGTCCTGCATAGGTCAGTTCAACAAACTGTGATTCCGTATTCTGAACATAGCCAAACGGTGCAGAAACCTCCTTGATTTCGTAATTGCCAAGATAAAGCAGATCGCTTTCCGCATAGCCGTTTTCATCGGTTGTAATTTCAGCTACAACGTCGCCTGCGTTGGCTCTGATTGTGCCGTCAAGCGTAACGATATCCTCCGAAGCGATCACCTGAAATACTGCGCCGGAAAGATTTCCGCTTGCAAACACGGGAGTGTAGGTGGTCGGATTTACTGTCATCTCGCCGTTTTCATCCGTGTAAGCGGAGGACGCCATAGCAACGGTTTTAAAAATATCACCTGTTTTCTGAACCGAAATTCTGCCTTTCTGAGCGGTGTTTTCTTTGTGAACTTTAATGACTGTCAAAGCATTTTCTTCCTCTGCGTTATCAGCAGAAACTGTGAAGGGCACGGGTGTGCTGTCCAGAACATAACCCACAGGAGCCTGAACCTCAACAAGAGAATATTCGCCGTAGGGAAGAACCTCGGGAGTGATCAGATATCCCTCGCTGTTTGTGTAAAACACATCAATAGTTGTGGGAGTAGGATAGCTGAAAGTCATAGAAATCTTCTGACCGTTTGAATCATAAATCTCAAAGCCTGCGCCCTCGTAAGGAATGACATTGCCACTTTCGGAATCGACCTTTACCACCTTAACATAGCTTTCAAACTTTGCATTGTTAATGAGATAGCGATAGGTCTGACCGTTCTCGCTGATGTTCACATCAAAATCAGCTATAAACTCCGTACCTTCCCAGCCATTGGTCTGATGAACCGTGTAAATTCCGTATGGCATATCCTTTGTCTGTGCAAAGCCGTTTTCATCGCAAGTCAGATGATCACGCTCTGTTTCAGCAGCATTTCCATAACTGCCTACGCTCTTGAGATAAACCTCAAATTCAGCGCCGACTTCGGGCGTTTCGATCTGAGTCGAGCCGTCGTCCGTATGCTTGATGACTGAGATATTGCCCTTTATTACGTCCTCAGTCACAGTCATAGAAATGAGATTACTTTCAATTGTGTATTTTTCCGGCTCTGCGCCTACGGAATGAACAGTCATATCAAGCAGATATCCCTCGGAGGGAGAAATCTCCTGAACTGTGTAATTTCCGCAGACATACTCCTTGGACTTGAAATATCCGTTTTCATCTGTGGTGTAGGTGTCAATAAGCGCTCCGTCACGGTAAATGCCGTAAACTGCGCCTGCAAGAGTACCGTCGCCCTGTGCGGAGACCATTTCTGCGTCCTGCTTTGTTACCTCAACTGTAAACTTTTTGAGGATATTTTTGAATGTCTTGGTTGTAGTTGCGTCAGCAGTAAGAGTTGCTGTCTGATCCGCAGGAACAACATATTTTACGGGTACATTTTTTTCAGAAATCGTGTAAACAATTTTCTCGTTATTGCTGTCGTAAACGGGAATATCGGAAAGAATTGCGATACCGTCAGAACCTGTTTTTATGCTGTAAGTCTTGCCGTTACCTGTTACAGTAAATTCTCTGCCGCCGTTCTGATTATCCTCAGACTGCTTGTTGATCTTAATAGAACCTGTTTTGAGTTCGTTGTTGAACTTTACATTGACAGTCAGATCAACGTCGCCGTCGGTAAGCTTGACATTCTTCGCCTTGGGAGTTTCATATCTCGTATCTACGTTGATTTCGGATATGGTATATGAAATTGCTTTTTTACTTGTAAGATCGTATACGTTAAGACCTTTAAACTCCGCAATTCCGCTTGAATTTGTCTTTGCCGTCTTGGAGTGAGATTTTCCGTTCTGAGTCCATGTTACTCTAAATTCACGCTGACCGATTATACCATCCTCGGCAGTTTTATTGATTATGATGTTTCCTTTAAGATAATCCTCGGTAACATTTACGTTTTCATTTGCATTAAGTGCAAATACTTCAGTTGATAGGCTGTAGCCTGTAGGTGCTTTGATTTCTTTAACATAATACTGCTTATTCGGAAGTTCAATCGAGCCGCTTCCGTTTTTATCGATTTTGATTTCTCCTGCTTTGTTTTTGCAAGCTTTATCAGTGTATACGCCGTAAATAGCCTGTGAACCGTCAATAGGACTGATACCATTGATCTTTACGGTATTATCAGCTTTATAGACTTTTGTAATAGTAAATTTCACATCTTTGGATGTGATCCTGAACGCCGACATATTCATGACAGTCGCAGTTTTACCGTCGGTCTTGTTATTGATAACAACTCCCTCAGAGCCGTTAGCCTCGATTCTCCAATGCCTGCCGCCTGCACCTTTTCCGTCACCGACTGTTTTGGAATTGATAAGACTTTCTGAAACGCCGATAGACTTAAGATAGCTTACTACCTCGTTTCTTGAATTGAATTCACCCATGTAAATCCACGCATGATCTTCGCCATATGGATTCTGAGCCACCACTACCGAACCGGGAGTAATCGTCGAACCGTCGGAACACTCCCAATAAGGACGGTCTGTTGTCTTGATATTTTTCTTTTCAACATCGATCTTAGAAGTTTTACCGCCGTAGCTGATAGTGCAGTTGTCGTTTACCGACAGCCAGTGATCGGTATCAACGGGAACAGGATTATTCCATGAAAAACCCGATGTTTTGTATCCAAGCTGCGTCAGCGTATAGTACACAAGTCCCGAACAGTCGATGCCGAGATTATTTATCGTCTGCACCGACAGAGGAGTATACTGTCCCTGATTGTATGCGTACCAGTACCCCTTATTCCCAAATGTATACGGTGTTCCGAGCAAAGTTGCCGCCTTTGCGATCACCGTATCGGAAGACGGAAACGCAGAGTTTTCGGTCGAAGTACTTGCGGCATTTGCTGTTATCGCTCCGCTCACAGATGAACCGAGCATAGAAAAAGCGCAGAGGCCTGCCATAAACCCTGCGCCAAGCTTCTTTAATATTTTGGATTTTTTAAACATAAAATGCATTTCTCCTTTGATTTTAAATTACAACACTTTACTTTTTATTACATCGTTATTTCCGGCTCAGGTTCATCCGCCATTTCCTCATCGGGAGTATTTTCTACCTCAATTTCCGTAGCCTGCATTTGCTCCAATACGATAATGGGAGTTTCAAACATTTCGGAATATTTCTTGATCTGATCATCGGTAAGTGAACAGCTGTCCCATTCGCCGTATTCGTTCATATAATTTCCTGAAACAAAGAAAGTTCCATGTACAAGAACATTTCCCACAATACGATTAGGCTGTGAACCATTAAGCAGGAATTCATCGTTGCACCAAGCAATCGCAGTTTCTTTCGGCTCAAAATATATATGAATATCATCGCCGATTTCCTTTTCATACGGCGCTTTTTCAGGCTCAATAACAAGTATTTTCATTTACAAAACCTCCTCATCTTCATTGCAATAATCCCACAGTGGACACTCGTTACAGTCATCATACATTGAACATGTTCGCTCTATTTCTTCCTCCGAGATACCGCAGTCACGGCGTTCTGTTTCAGGAGCATTGCGCCATATCGTAAGCGTCACTCCGCTATCATCGCACTCCGTTTCCACGCTTACGGGATTTTCGTTTTCATCAAAAAGCCCCGAAAATACGGTAGTTCCGTTGGTTGTGAGTACCTGTGCAAAAATAATCTTTCTCATAAAATTATACCTCCAAATTGTCTGTTTCATCGTCAAACAGCGAAAGCTGGCGAACCGCCTGTAATCTCTCGCTTGTATCGTAATTGGATATGAGCAGCTCCGCATACTGACAGCCGCCGTCGTATCTCTGCGCCAGATTATTCAGTCTGCTGATCTCCTCAATGTGAATATTAGGCTTATCCCATATCTCACGGATTTCTGGACAGTCATTGTAGGAAACAAGAAATTTGCCCTTGATATCCATTAGCGAATCCCTGAGCCTAATATGATCCTTGGTTTTAAAACCAACGTCTTTGTAGTAGTTTTCGGTTGCAAAGTACGGTGGATCGCAATAAAAAAAGCTGACAGGGCGGTCGTACTGCCGTATCAGTTTTTCAAAGTCTTTATTCTCAACTACTACCTTCTGCAATCTCCTTGCTGCCAAGTCTATCATCGGGAAATCCGACCATATTGAATGCGGCTGACTGCCGAAGCTGTCAAGTCCACTTGCGTAGCTGTAACGGATAAGCTGATAAAACTTCGCCGCCCTGTCAACATCACGAAATCTGCTGAACAGACCTCGCTTATGAAGACTAGCAATCCAGTCGAAATCTTCACGAGAATCGAGGACATAACGAAGCTTGTACTTCAGCTTATTCGGGTTATCCCTGACACAGCGATAAAGATTTGCAAGATTTCCGTTAAAATCGTTGTATACCTCAAAATCCATACCGGGCGGTTTATGGAATAAAACCCAGCCTGCACCTCCGAAAACCTCGATATATCGTTCATAGTAAGGCGGAAATCTTGCAAGTACTGCGTCACGCAATGCCTTTTTACCGCCTAACCATGACATAAAACTGTTCATGAAATTCCTTTCCGTCGTTTAAAGCCAATGACAGAAAGAAAGTCGCTTTGCTAATTACAGAAGTTTTCTGTCATTGGCAAAACGACTTTAGTTGTTATTTAATTGTGTTTACTTCAACCCTTGATTATAGGGTCAACATATGAAAAAATAATACGTTTCTGTTCAAGATAGCCGTCAGCTTTATTGACCTCGTTACACAGCTCCTTGTACTGCCTTTCCGAAAGTACGGGCTTTGTGGCTCTCAGCATTGCTGGAATACTGCCGAGGCAGAACTTGAAGTCCACTTTAGCTTTAATTCTGTTTGTGTGCATTATCCCATCTCCTTGCCATAATATTTTCTCAGCAGAGTGATCACAAATCTTTGCCCTTTTCCTGTCACAAACGTCTGCTGATAGGTCTTTGTCATAGTCGGAGTTTCAAAAACCGACTCCTTTACGGAAAAATATCTTCGGTCGATAAACGCCTGATAGGGGAGATTATTCGCCATAAGAACGCCTTTTCCTTTGAGCCAGCCGTAAAGCTTGTTTCTGCCGACGGGGATATTTTCTGCTCTCGCAAGCTTTGCCATTGCGTTCATGTCGATAAGATTATCGGTATTTGACACCTGATTTGCAAACTCCACCAGTGGCTGATCGTGACGGATACGCTCGTTCAGCTTTCCTATGATCGTCATTTGAATTCGGAACAGGTCACGGTACGGCTCGTCGAGAAACGGGAGGTAGTTTTCTATAAACATTTCTTCGTTGCTGACGTAGCCGCCTGTTCTCCTCAAAGTTGGTAAAATCGTGGCTGTGACCCAACGCCTGAATTCTTTGGCTCTCGGAAGCTTGCTTGAAAGTACCAGACTGTAAAGTCCGCTTTCGTTAATTATCATCGTATTCTGAGTACCCGTAGAACACCCGCCCTGAATCGGGGCGAGTGCCTTATCTTCGTTGTCAACATGAGCGTTAATCGCATTTCTTGGCTTAGAATATCCAAGGCATTCCGCAACATCTTTGCCTACAAACCACGGTTCACCGTCTTTTACGACCGTTCTCACTTTGCCGAATTCCTCGTTTTCAAAGATTTTAATTACCTGTTCCATTTGCGTTTTCCTCCTCGTCAAATTTCAGTAAATTTCTTGCAATAGCTTCAACCACATTTACCGTAATTGAATTTCCTGCCTGCTTGTAAAGCTGTGCGTCGGACATACCTGCTTCAGCGACTTTTTCAAACTGCTCTTTTGTAAATCCCTGCAATTTCCAGCACTCCACAGGCATAAGCCTGCGGATTCTGCCTTTGTGTACTATTCCGTGTCTGTCCGTAACCGTGAGCGTAAACATCGGTTCATTAGGTTCTTTTATTCTGCGACCGTTCTGTCGGGTAGTTTCCTTAAATGGGTTGATTATCGCCCTAGGAGCTTCTTCAAGCACTCCCGAACGTTCGCCTTTGTGAGTTTCGTTTGTTACTCCCAAATCCATTCTTGTATGCAGACATCGGGCATTTTCTGTAATCTGCGGATTTTCGTTCAAATCACAAAAAACAGCGGAATGTTCTCCTCTATGATGAGATACTCCGCTGTTCTGACGTGCGGTAACACATCTTGCAATGTCTGTCATCTGAGGATCGGGATTGCAGTCTATGAAATAAAGTCCCGTTTTACCGCCCATGCCGCCCGAACCGCTGCATTGCGTAACAGCCGTGCCGTCTGTGGAATAAACTCTCGAACCCTGACTGCCGCCTATCAGCTGTTCAGGTTTTCTTTTTTCGCAATTTTCCTCATCATTTCCTCCGAAAGCCAGTATTTCTGAGGGACATTTGTCTCCAAGATATCCGATAAGGAACAGCCTTCTTCTTGACTGCGGTATTCCGAATCCGGCAGAGTTAAGCACGCGCCAGCACATACTATACCCCAGTTCAGAAATCTTTTCAAGGATGATTCTGAAACATTCCCCCTGCGATATACCAAGCAGGTTGGGTACGTTTTCAGCGATAAAGTAACGGGGGCGCTTGGCTTCAAGGATTTGGATATAGTTAAAAAACAGGTTTCCTCTATCGTCCTCAAAAGCGAGTCTGCGCCCCGCGACACTGAACGATTGGCAGCACGGGCCTCCAACGAGCAGATCAAAATCCGGCATATTTCCGTAATCGATTTTTGTGATGTCCTCATAAAAAATTTCCCCCTTTGTGTCATACAGCGTTCTGTAGGCTTTCTGTGCGAATCTGTCAATTTCACACCATCCGACGCACTCAAACCCGCCTACTTTTTCAAAAGCCGAACGGAACGCTCCTATTCCTGCAAACGCTTCGAAATATTTTATCATTTATCACCGTTCCTTTCCTTTTTGTAATAAAAAAACGGCTAAGTCTTTTTCAAAACTTAACCGTTACATTGACATTTCCATTTCTTCAGATTCTTCAATATCCTCTGTTTCTGTGATTTCTTCGCACTCAATATTTTCCTCTGTTTGCTTATCAATCTGACTCTGTTCCTGAGCGATTTTATGGAACTTATCCACATCGGGGATAACCCCAAGCGTTCTTCCGTTATCAAATTTACAGTGCAGAGTACCCGCATCGTCCACAAATTGAACTATGCCTTTAGTACCTGGTGGAATCGGACGGGGATCGTTATCCATACTGTCAAGGCATATCCGAGTTCCTTCGGGATATCTCTGCCTGAGCATTTCTACCTTCTTTTCGTTGTAAATCATATAACACCTCACATCGTCATTCCCATATCGGGTTCTTCGGTCATGTCCTCGGTCTGACTGCTGTTCATTTTTTACTTGATCACCTCCAGTCGTTTTAGATTCCCTTTTTATAGTATATTTGTTATCAAGCCTCCTTTGAAATAAAAAAAGGCCGCTTTGTCGTTTATCACATTTCGTGATATTTGACAAAACAGCCTTCTAAACTTTGTGAATGTTTTTTCATAAAAAAAAGCAAGCCGGGAGCGAAATCTGCTCAAAGCTTGCCGTTTTATTTGACAATATTCATTTGTCGAGGGTTCAAATCCTTCCGGTCGGTGAAAATCATGAAAAAGCATCCATGGTTTTACACTAAAAATTTTCGACTGAAAAGCATGAAAAAAGCCCGTAAATACGGGCTTTCTAAGGTGAGTATCCATTTGGTATCACCAATATGGTTGCGGGAGCTGGATTTGAACCAACGACCTTCGGGTTATGAGAACTGGCAAGCGGTGAACGGCATGAGTGAAGCCCCTCGCAAGAGCAACTATAAGCCCCGTGGAGAAGTGATAAGCAACGAGTGAAAACTACTCACGGAAGCAGGCACAAGCCCTCACATGGAGCGACAATCGACACAAGGCAAGCTCCACAAGAACAAAAAGAAAAAACACGGAAAAAGAAAACAAAAAACACAAACAGCGGACAAAACCACAAAGAAAAAGCCCCGAGGAAATCAGCGCATATTCTAAGAGAAAAAGAAAAAAAGCGAAGCGCTATCTATGTGGGAAATCCATCATGCGAGCGGCTAGGGGGTGAATTTTTGGGGTGTTGGAAGTGTTGGAAATGTTGGGAGTGTTGGAAAATCTATGATTTTTCAACACTCTCAATGTTTTCAATGCTTTCAATGCTCCAAAAAGAGGGGAACGCCGCTCAAGACTCCCCCTTTATTGCGAACGCAGTTCGCACCAAACACAGCGCAGGGAGCGCACAAGTTCCACAAGGGAGAAACAGCACGGCAGGGGCGACAGCACAGTGCAGGGGGAGCGCACAAGCTCCACAAGGGTGAAACAGCACGGCATGGGTGACAGCACAGCGCAGGGGGAGCGCACAAACTCCACAAGGGAGAAACAGCACGGCAGGGGCGACAGCACAGTGCAGGGGGAGCGCACAAGCTCCACAAGGGTGAAACAGCACGGCATGGGTGACAGCACAGCGCAGGGGGAGCGCACAAACTCCACAAGGGAGAAACAGCACGGCAGGGGCGACAGCACAGTGCAGGGGGAGCGCA
>OHOK01001323.1_pt1 | contig 9826 bp, 9 predicted proteins | sample 1569731 | NCBI WGS metagenome assembly OHOK01 (sample SAMEA3879559, study PRJEB24766) | human gut metagenome | biome: human-associated habitat; feature: feces | place: USA | collected 1985/1987
TACTGATGTTTTACACCTAGCTGGTATCCATACGCTTTTCCTATCGATCCATTCTCATCTGCCCAACTGTCCCAGATGTGGCTCTTCAGATCATGGACATTGTTTGATTTCTTCTGCCATATCCATAACAATTCATCTATCGCAGACTTTATATATGTCTTTCTGAGTGTGATTGCCGGAAACTCCTTAGACAGATCATACCTATTAACAACGCCAAACTTCTTTATGGTGTAAGCGTAACTTCCATCCTCCCACTTCGGTCTTACCTTTTCCCCCTCTGTGCTATATCCATTTTCAATGATATCGCTACACATATTTATAAAAAGCTCATCTGCTAAACTCATGATAATTCTCCTCCTTAGCTGTATCTGCCATGACTGCACGACAATTGTCAACATTATAACACAACTTTAATATGTTTTGTGCCTTGTATATTACATAATTATGCCATTTTATTACAAATTCGGTTTTACAGCTTTAAGTTTGTGTAAAATGACACCATAAAATAACAACGGAGGTCAAATATGGAATACAACGCAACCAATCCTCTCCCATCACTTCTGAAACATTTTAGAAAGAAGGCAGGGCTTACTCAGACAGATGTAGCCACCGCACTATCCATGTCCAGATCAGGGTATGCAAACTACGAAGAAGGACGCAATATACCAAACATAGAACAGACACTACAGCTTTCTGAACTTCTGCATCACGATCTCTTATACGCATATACCTTGTCATCGAGATATATGCGGGCACGTTCCAACAGATCCAGACAAATGGTCATGGAATCCGACACATACCTCGCCGCCATCAAGACAAACGAGAACATGGCAGCCCTCATGACAAATTATCAGATGCTAGGGACAAAGGACAAAATGCTGGTGGACAAATTTGTTGAAAGTCTCGCAGCCAAAACAAATAAACCGACTGACATCACATCAGACAACGAACAGACATAACTATCAAACGCCGCACAGGATGTCAGTATCTGAAAAGACTACATTATTAAAAAGGAGAATCAAAATGGAAAGCAAAAGAAAACGAGAATCATCAGGAATAGGAAAACCTGACAAAACAAACATTTCAGAAATATCAAAAATACTCAATAGTTCACTCAGTGACAACAATGACAAAAATACCTCTATCGCCAGCGCATTCAGATCAATGCGAACCGGCAGAGGTCTTACACAGGCTGAGATGGCTGCTTTTTTAGAGATATCCACCCCTGCCTACTCTCACTATGAGAGAGGAGACAGAATACCTGATATGGTAAATCTGATCAAGGTTTCAAACCTGTTCTGTATAAATATCAGCTATCTGCTACTCTTGTCCTGCATAGATGCCGCAAGAAAAAACGGCTACAGCACAAGCGATGTATTCAGAGCATACGGTCATGGTCAGACACTGCCCGAAGAGGAGGCCGAGATCCTGTCGAGTTGCAGTAAGCTCTCGCCTGAAAACAGGGAAAATCTGCGTATTTTCCTCAAATCTGCCGTCAGTATATCATAAATCAGACACTATCCTGTTCAAACGGTTCAGGACCATCTTTTTATCAGCGCTCCACATCGGAGCCACAAGTATCTTTTTAGGTCCGTCGCCGGTAAATCTGTGAACAACCATGTCCGGCGGCAGCTCCATGAGGCAGTCACACAGTATATCTGCATACTCTTCAAAAGTCAGCACATCAAATTCACCATTTATGTACATCTTCTCAAGAACTGTATTCTTTAGTACATGCAGAAGCTGGAGCTTTATGCCGTCGGCTCCACTGTCCGCTATATGGCGGACGGTGGATATCATATCCTGTTTTGTCTCACCAGGAAGCCCTATTATCATATGAACTACAACATGGACATCCAGCCTCTTCAGATTATTCATGGTCTTATCATATTCATCTAGAGTATAACATCTGTTTATAAGCTTTGCAGTCCTATCGTTAGAAGTCTGTAAACCTAGTTCTATCCATACCGGCTTGATTGTCTTCACCTCATTTATTATCTCAAGTATCTCCGGTCCGAAACAATCAGGTCTTGACGCTATAGATACCGCTGCTATGTCGTCTCTTTTTGCCGCCGCAAGAAATTTCCTTCTAAGCGTTTCCGGATCACCATATGTATTCGTAAACGACTGAAAATATGCTATGAATCTCTTACATCTGCATTTGCCGGCAATACGCATCTTCGCACGTTCTATCTGACTATTTATGTCCAACTCGGCATTCTCGGAGAAATCTCCGGATCCGCTTGCACTACAGAATATACATCCACCTATCCCCACCGTTCCATCACGATTCGGGCATGTCGTTCCCGCATTCAATGATATCTTATATAATTTTTCACCAAATGTATCTCGTATATAGTCGTTTGCGGTATATAACTTCACGACATCACCCTATCTTTCATTATCTTTTATTATCTTTTATTATCTTTTATTGTAACCGTAGTTTATATCCGCTGTAGTTTTAATCTGCTGTATATAAATACATCAAATTATATCTGATGGGTAGCTTTAACCAGTGCCGGAACTATCTGTTTCTTCCTCGAAACCACCCCTGGAAGATATGCATATCCATCATCAAGCTGAACGCCAAATGCTTTTGTGCAGAGCTCATCAGCCCCGGCCCCAACACAGATTATACCAGATCCCTCCTGGAGGATATTTGTCATGGCAAACATTACTACGTCACATCCAGATTCCATATAACCGCTTAGATAGTCACCCATATCTTTTTTTATTCTTTCTATCTCTTTCTCATTTACAGAATTGATCTGTCCAACAGCAACGACCATATCTCCTATATCAAACTTCTTGAAATCCTGATGGAGTATCTCTTCCATAGTCTTATCCTTGAGGTTGCTTCCAGCATCGAACATCTCCATAGCAAACTCGTATATATCTATCTCTGCAAGCCTCGCCAGTTCTTTCGCTGCAGCCTCATCGATAAATGTACATGTCGGTGATTTGAACGCAAGGGTATCAGACAGAATCGCTGAACAGAGTAATCCCGCTATCTTCTTGTCTATTTTGACATTTTGCTCCCTGTACATCTGATAGATTATCGTGGCGGTACATCCAAGTGGCTGATTTCTGAAATAAACAGGATTCATAGTCTCTATATTTGCGATTCTGTGGTGATCAATAATCTCGAGTATCTCTGCATTCTCCACACCGTCAACGGACTGCGTCCTCTCATTGTGATCCACAAGGATGAGCTGCTTCTTTCTGGCATTGATGTAGTTACGCCTCGAGACAAGCCCCTTATAGTTGCCATAGCCGTCCGTTACAGGGAAATATCTTACCCTGGTCTTTGCCATGGTAGTCTTAAGGGTGTCTATATCATCATCCTCATAGAATGTCATGATGTGATCTCTTATCATAAAGAATCCTATAGGCATACTCTGTCCGATAAGTCTGGCAACCGCATAGGTATCCGTAGGCGTCACAACAACCGCACATCCCTTATTCTTTGCAAATTCAAGAACGACATCTGATATACTGTTCACAAGACAGACTATGAGCATGCTGGCACCACAGTTTATGGCCGCAAGCTGTGCCTCAACTCTGTCACTCACTATGACTATGTCATTTTCCTTGACATGCCGCTCAAGAATATCGACCTGGGCAGCCCCGACGATCACTCTTCCGTCCTTCACATATTCATCAGCATCACCGTACACAAGTTCACCGTTTATAGTATCTATTATATGGGAGAAACGTGTTTTTGCTATATACAGGGAATTATCGTCCTTCTCCAGCATATACGCTTCCGCTATATCCCCTACTGTTATAATTCCCTTGATCTTGTCTCCGCTCACAACAGGAAGGGTGGTGGCATCATTATCCTGCATTATCTCAAACGCTCTCTTCATAGTGATATTCCCTGAAACACCATCTACGATTCTGTAGGCAATATCCTTGACCTGAACATTTACATTACTGACAAGTTCAGGAGATTTCACGCCGAAATAATCAAGCACAAACTGTGTCTCTTTGTTTATATTTCCGGCTCTCTTTGGTATAAATTTGTTCTCATGCTGATTTTTCAGATGGGCATACGCTATAGCAGAACATATCGAATCCGTATCCGGGTTCTTATGACCTATAACAAACACTTCATCTGTAGGTACATTATGCATATTTCACCTCTGATTTCTATAATTATTATTTTCACTTGACCATAAGCATAAATTGAATAAGGCAAAATGACAACCACTTTTAACGTTGTATATCATTTTGCCCCATTTTTGTCTATTTAACCAGATTTTATATCTCGCTTATGTCCACAAGAGAAAGCTTTGTTGTATCGGCTGTCTCAAGACTTGTAAGCAGTGCATCTGCTGTATCAAGGCTTGTAAGACATGTAACGCCAGTCTCTACCGCATGGCGTCTTATGATAAATCCATCCTTGCTTCTCTCAACACCCTGTGATGGAGTGTCGATGATCAGGTCGATCTCATGGCTCAGTATCAGGTCAAGCAGGTTTGGTGATGGCTCCTCAACTTTGTTGATGAGCTTTGCAGGAACACCATTCTCATTGAGAACTCAGCATGTGCTTCTTGTTGAATATATCTCATATCCAAGAGCAGCAAATCTCTTACCGATATTTATAGCATCCATCTTATCTGAGTCCTTGACTGTGAGGATCATCTTCTTGGTCTTTGGAAGATTGATTCCGGCTCCAAGGAATGCCTTGTAGAGAGCCTCATTGTAGTTCTTGGATATACCAAGGCACTCTCCTGTTGACTTCATCTCAGGTCCAAGGCTTATCTCAGCTCCTCTGATCTTCTCAAATGAGAATACCGGTTTCTTGATCGCGAAATACTCTGACTCCGGCTGAAGTCCAGGTGTGTAACCCATATCCTTGATCTTCTCACCTGTGATAACACGTGTTGCAAGATCAACGATAGGTATTCCTGTTACCTTGCTTATATATGGAACTGTACGGCTTGAACGAGGATTTACCTCTATTACATATACCTCATCATTGTATGCAATAAACTGTATATTTATAAGTCCGATTACGTGCAGGCTGTTTGCAAGCTTCTTGGTGTAATCAGCGATGACTCTCTTTGTCTTTGGTGAGAGTGTCTGTGCAGGATATACCGAGATACTGTCTCCTGAATGTATTCCGGCTCTCTCAACATGCTCCATGATACCAGGGATAAGTATGTCATCTCCATCACATACAGCATCGACCTCGACCTCTTTACCCATGATGTACTTATCTACAAGTATTGGGTGCTCCTGGGTATGTCTGTTGATGATATCCATGAACTCTATGATATCCTTATCAGAGATCGCGATCTGCATTCCCTGTCCACCGAGAACGTATGAAGGTCTTACAAGTACCGGATAACCCAGCTCATTTGCAGCCTCAAGCGCCTGCTCTCTTGTAAATACCGTCTTACCAGCAGGTCTTGGTATACAGCACTTCTCAAGGATCTCATCGAAGAGCTCTCTGTCCTCTGCTGCATCTACATTCTCTGCACTTGTTCCAAGGATTGGTACCCCCATCTCCATGAGTGCCTCTGTAAGCTTGATAGCGGTCTGTCCACCGAACTGTACAACAGCTCCATCCGGATGCTCCAGATTTACTATAGCCTCAACATCCTCCGCTGTAAGAGGCTCAAAGTAAAGCTTGTTTGCTATATCAAAGTCTGTACTAACTGTCTCAGGGTTGTTGTTGACGATGATTGTCTCGTAACCCTTTCTCTCAAATGCCCATGTGCTGTGAACTGAACAGTAATCGAACTCGATACCCTGTCCAATTCTGATAGGACCTGACCCAAGAACCATAACCTTCTTTCTTGAGTTGTCCTCAGCGACCTCGTTCTCCAGAGAATCAAAGCATGAATAGTAATATGGAGTCATGGCATCAAACTCTGCTGCACATGTATCAACCATCTTGAAGTGTGCTGTTACACCGTAGTCGTAACGCATCTGTCTAATCTCTTTCTCTGTCTTGCCCGTGAGTCTCGCGATAACCTTGTCAGGGAACTCTACTCTCTTGATCTCCTTCATAAGATCCTTGGAGATATCGCCCTTTGACTCTATTATCTTTCTCTCGGCTTTTACAAGATTGTGAATCTTATCTATGAACCACCTGTCGATCTTGGTGATGTCATATATCTGATCATATGAGATTCCACGTCTGATAGCCTCAGCTATGACATAGATACGTCTGTCATCCACACGTCCGAGAAGCTTTATAACCTCCTCGTCTGTCATATCCTTGTATCTGCTTGACCAGAGGCTGTCTACATGCTGCTCCAGTGAACGCAGAGCCTTCATAAGTGCCCCCTCAAAGTTTGTACAGATACTCATAACCTCACCAGTTGCCTTCATCTGTGTTGTCAGATCATGGTCAGCGGCGATGAATTTATCAAATGGAAGTCTAGGTATCTTGACAACCACGTAGTCAAGTGCCGGCTCAAAGCTGGCATATGTCTTCTTGGTAATGGCGTTCTTGATCTCATCCAGATTGTATCCAAGGGCAATCTTGGCTGAAACCTTTGCTATCGGATAACCAGTTGCCTTTGATGCCAGTGCCGATGATCTTGAAACTCTAGGGTTTACCTCGATAACACAGTACTCAAATGAATTAGGGTTCAGGGCAAACTGAACGTTACATCCACCCTTGATGTTGAGCTCTGAGATAATGTTCAGGGCTGAACTTCTGAGCATCTGGTATTCCTTGTCTCCAAGTGTCTGTGATGGAGCTACAACTATAGAATCTCCTGTGTGAACTCCAACAGGATCAAGGTTCTCCATGTTACATACGGTTATACATGTACCATTTGCATCACGCATAACCTCATACTCGATCTCCTTCCACCCTGCTATACACCTCTCAACAAGGACCTGTCCAACACGTGAAAGTCTGAGACCGTTCATGAGGATCTCCTTGAACTCTTCCTCGTTGTTGGCTATACCACCACCTGAACCTCCAAGTGTATAAGCCGGACGGAGAACTACAGGATATCCGATCTTCTTTACGAAGTTGAGACCTCCCTGGACAGTTGTAACGACCTCCGAAGGTGCTACAGGCTCATGGATCTTCTCCATGGTCTTCTTGAACTCAAGTCTGTCCTCGGCCTTCTTGATCGTCGTCGATGATGTTCCTATAAGAAGCACATCATGATCTCTCAGGAAACCTGACTCATCAAGTTCCATGGCGATGTTGAGGGCGGCCTGACCACCAAGTGTCGGCAGAAGGCTGTCTGGCTTCTCCTTTTCAATGATAGCCTTTACAACATCAACTGTAAGAGGCTCAATATATACCTTGTCTGCTATATCCTTATCTGTCATGATCGTTGCAGGATTTGAGTTAATGAGGACAACGCACAGTCCCTCTTCCTTCAGGGAACGACATGCCTGTGTACCAGCGTAATCAAACTCAGCAGCCTGACCTATGACTATAGGACCCGATCCAATAACTACAACCTTTTTTATATTAGGATTCTTTGGCATTACTTTGACACCTCCATCATATTCATAAATGTATCAAACAGTGAATCTGTATCCAGCGGACCCGCACATGCCTCTGGATGGAACTGGACTGTCTGAGCATTCTTTCCGAGATAATGAACTCCCTCTACTGTTCCATCATTTACATTGACAAAGCTGACCTCTGCGATCTTTCTATCAAGGCTATCCTCCTTGACCATATATCCATGGTTCTGTGTTGAAATATATACCTTGCCTGTCTTCATATCTCTTACAGGATGATTTGCACCTCTGTGACCATACTTCATCTTCTCTGTATCTCCGCCGTTGGCAAGTGCCATAAGCTGATGTCCAAGACATATAGCAAAAATTGGAATATCTGTATCGAAAAGCTTCTTTACCTGAGCTATTGTGACTTTACACTCCTTTGGATCTCCAGGACCATTTGTAAGCATGATTCCGTCCGGAGCGTCTGCAATGATCTCCTCAGCAGGTGTCTCTGCAGGATATACTGTGACCTGGCAGCCTCTAGCAAGGAGCGACTTGACGATGTTCTTTTTAACACCGAGATCGATGACCGCAACTTTGAATCCGTCACCAGGATAGAACATTTTCTCCTTACATGTTACATCGAGAACAACATGTCCCATCTTCCATGCCTTAATACGCTTCATGCACTCATCAAGATCATAATTCTCATCAGTTGTTATCATACCTCTCATGGTACCATCTTTTCTGAGGATCTTGGTAAGTGTTCTGGTATCGATTCCTTCTATACCAGTTATATTATTCTCAACAAGAAATTCGTTTATGGTCATCTCGCTTCTGAAATTGCTAGGAGTCTTGCAGAGCTCTCTAACAATGAATCCTGACTGCCATGGTCTGCCAGCCTCCATATCCTCTCTGCATACACCATAGTTGCCTATAAGCGGATATGTCATACATACTGACTGCCCTGCATATGATGGATCTGTAAGAATTTCCAGATAGCCGGTCATCGAAGTATTGAATACTATCTCACTGATTATCTCATCAGTTGATCCAATACTTTTACCTTCAAACACGTGTCCGTCTTCAAGTATCAAAAAAGCTTTCATAATCGTATTCCTTTCGTTTTTTCTATTTTATTACAAAAAAAAAGAGTGAAAACGGGGATATACTTGAAATAGCCCACATTATTGGCCTCTTTTTTCTTAATCTAATAAATACTACCACATTTGACAAGGTGGTACAATATTTTTTCAAGATATTTTTTATTTTTGTGTTAGCGACAAAAAACTGTTTTTTTATGCATTATTTTTTATTCAATTTGCCCCCTGCTCTCAGCCGCTCTCCTGCTAAATTCGCACCCACAGAAGTTCTGCCTGTAAAGACCATATTCCTTAGAAAGCTGAATGGAATGCCTGTAGCCATCTTTCTTCTTGAAGTCGCTGAACAGATATTCTATATCATATTTTCTGCTCATCTCTTCGCCTATCTCGTTCAGCCAATTCGCATTTTTGTGCGGACTTATAGACAACGTGGTTGTAAATATGTCATATCCGTGGTCCTTTGCATATGATGCGCTCTTGTCAAGTCTGAGCTTATAGCAGTCATAACACCTTGCACCTCTCTCTGGCAGATTCTCCCTGCCCCTTGCCATTTCCAGAAACACCTCCGGTTCATGTTCGGCAAGTTCTACCTCCACTCCCCGAACATACACTTCATGAATAAATCTGTCGAGCTCTTCAAATCTCTTTATGTATTCATTGCAGTCAGTTATATTCGGATTATAGAAGTACGCCGTTATATCAAAATGCTCTGCAAGTACAGAAAGGCAGTGGCTTGAACATGGTGCACAGCAGCAATGCAGCAACATTCTTTTTTTGCCATGTTGTATATTTTCACTATCTATTCTTGCCAGTTGGGCTTCCATCCTTTGATAATAATTTGCATTTTGTATCATTATTTTCTCCTTTTTTTGTCTATTATACACACTGTTTTTTGCAATCTCCGACGATTTTATACACGTTTGTGCATTTTTGCTAGTTGACTTTGTTATTTCTTTACAATATACTGTAGATAGTTACTAAAGCACGTTATAATCAATTATTAATGGAGGTGTAGATTATGACAATTCAGCAGGCAATCAAAAAGTACAAACTAGAACCGCTAAGTGTCAGTGCTGCCAAGGTTAAAGCCAAAGAACTTAATGTTGACGAAGTTCTTTATATGAATGTCCAGAAGAACAAATATGCATACATAGTTCGTGATTCCCGCGGTGTTATGCTATATACAGATGAGCGTAATCTTTATACCAAACTGTATAAAGGTTTGAAAGTTACTTATCTTCAGGAATAACATTTTTCACACACACTACATTTTTTGTTACTGATATTGC
>OHOK01001324.1_pt1 | contig 9819 bp, 9 predicted proteins | sample 1569731 | NCBI WGS metagenome assembly OHOK01 (sample SAMEA3879559, study PRJEB24766) | human gut metagenome | biome: human-associated habitat; feature: feces | place: USA | collected 1985/1987
CACGGCCTGCGGCGCCTGCGTGAAGGCGTGTCCGAAAATGATCATCGAACTGCGGAAGAAATGGCCCAAGAACCGTGCGGTGTACGTGTCGTGCGTGTCGAAGGACAAGGGCGCCGTGGTGATGAAGGCCTGCAAGGCCGGATGTATCGGCTGCGGCAAGTGTGTGAAAGTATGCGCCTTCGATGCCATCACCGTGGAGAACAACCTCGCCTACATCGACCCGCAGAAGTGCAAGCTGTGCCGCAAGTGTGTGAACGAATGTCCTACGGGAGCCATCCGGCTCGTCGGCATGGACCCGCTGCCCAAAGCCCCGAAGGCTCCGGCAACACCGGCAACACCCGCCGCTCCGAAGGCCGGGGCTGCGCCGAAAGTTGAAAACTGAAAGAGACGAGTTGAGACTTTTCCATCCGCATTCCGGTTGACAATCCGGTCGCGGGCGATAAGTTCCCGTCAAGGCGGGGATTTAGAGGTGGGTCAAATGTATAAACGCGGCGTTGCGCCGCGATCACGACCTGCGGATAAGGAAAAACGACACAGGTTTTTCGAAGCAGAAGCATAAAAATAGAACCTTACTATATCTATGAGAACATTTCCAATGGGCGGAGTCCATCCGTCGGAAAATAAGTTGAGCTGCGCCAAACCGATCGAGGCGCTGCCGCTGCCCGATGTGGTGACGATTCCCCTCGCACAGCACATCGGCGCCCCGGCGGTGGCCAAGGTCGCCAAAGGCGATCGGGTGCTCACGGGCCAGCTCATCGCCGAAGCCGGCAGTTTCATGTCGGCGAACATCCACTCCCCGATTTCGGGTACGGTGACGGCTGTCGATATGGTCGTCAACGGCCAGGGCCTGCGCCAGATGATGATCACCATCAAGCGCGAGGGCGACGACTGGGCCGAGGGCATCGACCGTTCGGACGCGCTGGTGAAGGTCTGCCCCTTCTCGGCGCAGGAGATCATCGCCAAGATCAAGGACGCCGGCATCGTCGGCATGGGCGGCGCGACGTTCCCCACGCACGTGAAACTCTCGGTTCCTCCCGGAAAGAAGGCCGAGTGCGTCATCATTAACGGCGTGGAGTGCGAACCCTATCTTACGTCGGACCACCGCACGATGCTGGAGCACGGCGAGGAACTGGTCGTCGGCGTCACGATTCTGATGAAGGCCGTGGGCGTCGGGAAAGCGTATATCGGTATCGAGAACAACAAACCCGACGCGATCGCGCATCTGACGAAGATCGCCGCCGGATACAAGGGCATCGAGGTCGTACCCCTGAAGGTGATGTACCCGCAGGGGGGTGAGAAACAGCTGATCGCAGCCGTCACGGGCCGTCAGGTTCCGCCTCCGCCCGCGCTGCCGATCGACGTGGGGGCCGTGGTGTGCAACGCCTCGACGACCGTTGCCGTCTATCAGGCCGTGCTGAAGAACAAACCGCTGATCGAGCGGGTGGTGACCGTCACGGGCAAGAGCGTGAAGGAGCCGAAGAACCTGCTGACCCGCATGGGTACGCCGATCTCGGCGCTGATCGAGGCCGCGGGCGGCCTTCCCGGGGATGCGGGCAAGGTGATCAACGGCGGTCCGATGATGGGCCGGGCGATGGTGAACCTCGACTCGCCGTGACGAAGGGCTGCTCGGGCATCACCGTCATGTCGGGCCGCGACGCACAGCGCCGCGAGGCGACGCAGTGCATCAAGTGCGCCAAGTGCGTCTCCGCCTGTCCGATGGGACTGGAACCCTATTACCTCTCGAAGATGACCCAGAAGAAGGGCTGGGACGAACTGGAAGCGCTGATGATCACCTCGTGCATCGAGTGCGGCTGCTGCCAGTCGACGTGTCCGGCCTATCTGCCGCTGCTGGACTGGGTGCGCCTCGGCAAGCAGACCGTGATGGGCCTGATCCGCGCACGAGCAGCGGCTGCACCTAAAAAGTAAATGAAAAAACAGTATAGATATGGCTAATAAACTCATTGTGGCTCCCGCACCCCACGTGCAGACGGCCCAGTCGACGACCCGGATCATGCGCGACGTCGTGATCGCGCTGATGCCCGCGCTGGTCGTGTCGACGGTGGTCTTCGGACTGGACGTGCTGCGCGTTACGGCCCTTTCCGTGGTGTCGTGCGTGGTGATCGAGTACCTGATTCAGAAATTCATGGTCCGCGGTGCGACTACCGTCGGCAACTGGTCGGCCGTGGTGACGGGCGTGCTGCTGGCCTTCAACCTTCCCTCGACGATTCCCTGGTGGATCGTCGTGATGGGCGCCTTCGTGGCCATCGCCGTCGCCAAAATGACCTTCGGCGGCCTGGGCAAGAACCCCTTCAACCCCGCGCTGGTGGGACGCGTGTTCCTGCTGATCGCCTATCCGGTGCAGATGACCACCTGGCCGCTGCCCGTGAACGGCTCGTTCGACGTTCTGTCGGGCGCCACGCCGCTGGCGGCCGTGAAGCAGGGGCTGGCGGGTCCCGGCGCCATCGGCGTGCAGGAGATGCTGCTGGGCAACATCCCCGGTTCGCTGGGCGAGGTGGCCGCTGCGGCCTTGCTGTGCGGATTCGTCTACCTGCTGTGGCGGCGCGTGATCACGTGGCACATTCCCGTGACGGTGCTCGCGACGATGGCTGTGTTCGCCGGGGTGGTTGCGATGTGCTCCGTGTCGTTCGACGCGCTTCCGCAGGCTGCCGACGGAACCTGTTCGGCCGGTTATAAACTGGGATACCTCTTCGGGACTGCGTGGAGGGCCGGTATATTCCATGTCCTTGCGGGCGGCGCGATGTTAGGTGCGATCTTCATGGCCACGGACTATTCGACCTCGCCGATGACTGTTCGGGGCGGCGTGATCTTCGCTGTGGGAATCGGACTGATCACCATGTGCATCCGTCTGTGGGGCGCTTATCCCGAGGGCATGTCGTTTGCGATCCTGATTATGAACGCCTGCGTGCCCCTGATCAACAAATATGTCAAACCCAAGCGCTTCGGCGTTAAATAGGAGGTGACGCAGTATGAAAAGTACACTTGTGAATATGACGGCCGTCCTCTTCGGCATCACCCTCGTGGCTTCGGCCGGAGTGGGCTTCGTCAATATGATTACCGTGGAGCCGATCGCGGCGGCCAAGGAGGCCGCGACCCTGGCGGCCCTGAACGAGGTGCTTCCGGCGTTCGACGCCACGACGACCGAGGAGCTGACCATCGACGACATGCCGATCACGGTTTACACGGCGACGGCCGGGGGCAGCGTGAGCGGTTATGCCGTGCAGTCGATGACCAAGCAGGGTTTCGGCGGCGTGGTGCGCCTGATGGTGGGCTTCACGCCCGAGGGCGAAGTAGTGAACGTCAACGTGTTGGAGCAGACCGAGACTCCGGGTCTCGGTACCAAGATGGCCGACGAGGGCAACGTCCTGCTTGCGAGCGTCAAGGGCCGGAAACTCGAATCGAAGAAGCTCGTTGACGGCAAGCTGGCCGTGACGAAGGATGGCGGCGACGTCGATGCGCTGACCGCCGCAACGATCTCGTCGCGCGCCTATGTCGACGCGATCAACCGCGCGTGGATGGCTTACAAGAGCGTGGCGACGGGCGAAGCCCCGACCGACACGGCGTCCGGAGCGACGGCCGCCGCCGGACAAACCAACGAGCCTGCGGCTCAGGAAGGAGGTCAAAATGAATAAACTGCAAATTATATCGAGCGGCATCGTCAAGAACAACCCGACGTTCGTGCTGGTGCTGGGCATGTGCCCCACGCTGGGTACGACGACTTCGGCCGAAAACGGCATGGGCATGGGGCTGGCGACGATGGCCGTGCTGATCATGTCGAACCTTGTGATTTCGCTGATCAAGAACATCATTCCCGACAAGGTCCGCATCCCGGCGTTCATCGTCGTGATCGCCTCGTTCGTGACGATCATCCAGATGCTGATGCAGGCCTATGTGCCGGCGCTGTACGGCGCGCTGGGCGTCTTCATCCCGCTGATCGTGGTGAACTGCATCATCCTCGGCCGCGCCGAGGCCTTCGCTTCGAAGAACTCCCCGCTGGATTCGATCCTCGACGGCGTGGGCATCGGCCTGGGCTTCACGCTGGCGCTGACTGTGATCGGCGCCGTGCGCGAGATCCTGGGCAGCGGCGCCATCTTCGGCGTCAACCTCGGCTTTGCGGACGTTGCGCCGCTGATCTTCGTGCTGGCCCCGGGGGCATTCCTGGTGCTGGGCTATCTGATGGTATTGTTTAACAAATTAGCCAAGAAATAGTTATGGAGCTTTCCTATTTTGCAATCATCATCGGCGCCATCTTCGTCAACAACGTCGTGCTGGCGCAGTTCCTCGGCATCTGCCCCTTTCTGGGCGTGTCGTCGAAAGTCGAGACTTCGCTGGGCATGGGAGCTGCCGTAACCTTCGTGATGGCCATTGCGGCCGTCGTGGCGTGGCTGATTCAGACCTATGTGCTCGTGCCGCTGGACATCGTCTATATGCAGACGATCGTCTTCATCCTCGTGATTGCGGCCCTCGTGCAGATGGTCGAGATCATGCTCAAGAAGCTCTCGCCGTCGCTCTATCAGGCGTTGGGCATCTTCCTGCCCCTGATCACCACCAACTGCGCCGTGCTGGGCGTCGCGATCCTGATGATCCAGAAGGAGTTCAACCTGTTGCAGAGCGTCACTTATTCGGTGGCCACGGCCCTCGGTTTCGCCCTCGCGCTGGTGCTCTTCGCAGGTATCCGCGAGCGTCTCGATTTCGAGGACGTGCCCAAGGCGTTCAAGGGCATTCCCATCGCGCTGATCACGGCCGGGATTCTGGCCATGGCGTTTATGGGATTCTCCGGTCTGGTTTGATTTCCGATTTGTAAGCGGCTATTTCCGCACATCCCTCGAACGGGGCGAATGGAATGTACTTGAGGTACTATCCATGCGCCCCGTTCTTCACGATATACGGAACTCTCCGGCTTAAAATCAAAAATCTGTTTCACGATGCACGGCATCTGTCCCGCATTGTTTGGAAAACGGGTTCGGAACCGGTGCGCATGCCGCCCCCGGTTGCAGCCGGATTCAGTTGAATTCGATGAGGAGATGCGTCGCCCAGAAAGGATCGGGGACTTGGCCCGGCAGGGGAAGGGGAGGGGCGAGTTCCCCGGGAAAGAGCGTGCGCAGGGCATACCCGGCCTCCCCGGTGCGTTCGAGGATCAGTTGGCAGGCTCCGGTGGAGATCGTGCGCAGGATGTTGCGAACAGCAGCCCGCTCGGCGGGCGTCAGCTCCGCGTCTGCCGCCAGTCCGCTCGTTCCGACGGGTGCGTCGTAGCGGAACGACAGGCGCACCCGGCCGTCGGTTCCGGGGTGCAGGGCGGTGAAAGATTCGGGGAAATCCCGTTGCAGCCGTGCGACGGCTTCCTGCGGAGAAAGGGCGAAAGTGCGGAGGAATTTGGACCCGGGCATGCGTAGCTGGCCGTCGATCGCCTCGTCGGTAAATCCCGCCCGGCGCAGGCTGTCGCGCAGGGCTTCGTCCGCCGTTTCGAAATGGGTCAGGACGTGAAAAAGCGTTTCGGGCGAATAGGATATTCGTTCCATCTCCGATCAGGATTTGTTGCGCCGGTAATGCCAGACGGAGATGCTTGTGATCACGATTGCGGAGAGCAGGAGCGCGGCGAAAATCCGGAACGGGGTCGTGCCGCTTTCCCAGCCGAAATAATCCTTGACCAGCGACGCGCCGTCGTAGGTCGCCGAGCAGACGGTCAGCATCGTCAGGAAGAGGATAAGGCCCGCCAGCCGCCGCTCCGAGTTCTTTTCGAGGCGTTCGGCCTCCTGTTCGAGGTGGCGGTGCAGTTGTTCGCGCTCGGTGGCGATGTCCAGCCCGGTGTCGATGGCCCGGTAGATGAGCTGCGGCAGGAAGTTGTAGGAGATATTCGAGAAGGCGTACCAATGCTCCTGCTCCTTCATTTTGTGGAGCAGCCGGATGGACTTCCGGTCGTTGGCGGCCGAGCGGAATTGCCGGTTGACGACGAAGAGCAGCGTCTTCTGGTAAAGCGCATGGATGTAGATCAGCCGGAAATAGCTGTTGGGCCATACCCACATCTGTGCGGCCGTGCGGCCTTTTGCAACCACAGTGAAACTGTCGACCAGCGCCAGCGCTTTCCAGTTGCGGAATGCCGAAATCGTGTGGGTGCGGATGATCCGGTCGTAATATTCCTGGGAGGGGGAATATTCGTGTTTGTGGTCGGCGACGCAGCCGACGGGGCTCAAGGTTCCCAGTTCGAAGAGCAGTTCGTCCGAGAAGTCGTCCAAAATGAAGATCTGGAAACATTTCAGCTTGTTGCCGGTGAGGGTCAGGCCGGAGAAACGTCCCTGACGCGGGGATTCGGCCGACGGCCGGGGAGGGCACAGCCGCAGGATCTCTTCCAGCAGGGCGAGGTACTCCGGGGCGTCGATCTGCGATTTCAGAATCCCCTGCTCTGCGATCTCATAGCAGGAGGTCTCGCGCAGAATGCCGTGTGCGGCGATCAGCGTGTCGAGCGTCGTTTCAGGCTCTTCGGCGATCTCCATGGCGAAAAGGCAGATGTCGTAGGGGAAGAAGAAGAGGTGGAACCGGCACAGTCTGAAGGCGTATTCCGCGGCGGGGAGCTTTGGGTGGCGCAGCGTGCAGAGCCGGTCGGTTTCCAGGGTCAGGTGCGCCGTGTCGGCATAGACCGCCCCCGAGGTCTGTCCGTCGACCTGCATGAGCGAATCAATGAAACTCTCGTAATAGATGCTGCTGAGCCGTTCGTAGGCCTCGCGGGTCAGGGGTTTTTCCGCCTGCCACCGCTTGTCGGCGGCCTGCACTTCGGAGGCCCGTCCGACGGCGGCGAGGTGGCTGCAGAAAAAGGTATGCGCGTAATGCAGTTTGTTATCCATGGATCGTTGTGGGTTAAAGCAGGGTTACTCGGACGAAGGGATGGCGCCGCTTCGGGTCCCCGGGGTTTTCGATGCGGACGACCGTCACCTCGGATATGGTTGTGCCGGGCTGCGGGATAAACTGGCCGACGCCCGTGAAGAAAAGTTTCATGTCGGCCTTGGAGATCGTGGCTTCGATCCCGGTGTCCCCGAGCAGGACGACGACGCTCTCGTCCGAGGAGCGCCGCACCGTGGCCGGATAACCGCTCCCGACGCCGGGCGTGTGTTTGAGGAAGGGATCGCCGACGGTCTGTCTGTGGCCCAGCAGCAGGCCGCCTTCCGCGGGCGAGAGGTGCAGTATCCGGCATGAAACCTTCTCGCCGCGCTTCCAGACGCCGTGCCACTGGTCGCAGTACTGCCACATGATCTCGGAGCAGTGGAGGAAGCCGACGGCTCCGCCGCAGCGCATCAGGTAGCCGCCTGCGGTCGTCCCCAGCACCGTGCAGGGGAGCGTGTCGCCGGTCTCGCAGGTCAGCAGCGGGTTGGGGGTCAGCGCGCAGGCGTTGAGCGTCGTGTACTTTGTCTTGCCGATGATCTCTTCACCTGTGATGACGGCGTTGATCCGGTCGCCCGGCTGGCGCGGCACGTCGGTCGGGCGGTTCCAGTAGAACTCCGAGGACCGGATCGCCGCGTCGTAGAGCCTGCCCCGTTTGGGGAACGTGCAGAACACATGGTGCGCCGTGGCCTTGACTACGGTGCACTGCACGCGGGAGCCGACGGCCAGATCGTTGTTGGTCGTGGGCGTGAGTGAGAATGTGATCTGCCGCTTCGTGAAACGGATGGCGGAAACGTAAACCGTTATGTTCGCATCGCTCCGGATGTTCATGGCCTTGATCTGCGCTTCGCTGACCGGAAGCGTTCCGACGAGTCCGTTGACCCGGACGAGGCACATGCTGGAGATGGTAGGAAACGATCAGGAGATGGCCGATATGTATTTCGAGATGCTGTTCAGCGAGGGAACGAACGTCGTGTCGCAGTTGTCGCTCAAATATGGCAGCGACAACCGGGTGACCGCCGTTCAGCAGGGCGAGGGCGCAGACGCTGCCGACTGGTACACGTTCTCTTTCGACGGAGACAAGGTTTCGGCCCTGAACAAGATGTACGAAGACGGCGAATCCGGTATCCGGGCATTCTCCTGGGTGCTCAACGGCGGAAAAGTAGAGAGCAGCAACGTCGACTTCATGCGAACCGTCAGCGGCGAAGTCGTTTCGAGACCCGCTGATTTCACCTGGACCTATGATGCCGTTAACGGACAGTGCACCGGCGTCGTTTATCAGAGCAACGGCTCCAATTACGTCTCGTTCGATTTTGAGAACGGGAACTATACGGCGGACGGAATGTTCGAATACGGCGATGCCGGCAAGAAGAACAACATCTTCGGCGTCGATGTGGCGAAAGCCATTGCTGGTGTTACCACCTCGCTGGACGACGATCATGCCCTGGCTTGTTTCCTGGGCTATGACGGAAAGGCTTCGCTCAACCTGCCCACTGCGACGATGTTCGACGCCATGTCGGAAGATGATCCCGCCAAGGCGGTAACCTGCACCCAGGACGGCGAGGGTTACGTGACCGTTGCCAAGTGGGGCGGAGTAGGTATGGATATGATGGGTATCGGAGTCAAGGTCACCTCTGAAACGATATTCGAATTTACCTACGCGGAATAGGCGAAAAGCGCCGATTTCGTTTTACGAGCCGCCCGGGCGATCCGGGCGGCTCTTTTCGTCGCCGTGCGGAGTTTGCGCGTTCTGCAATTTATTTTGCCCGAAGACTTCGTTTGTTGCGCGCAAATAGTTACTTTTGCAGGTATAATCCCAAAAATCCCGTAACGAAATGGAGAATACCATACAACTTCACGACAAGAAGTTCAGAATCATGATCCCCGCCGAGCAGATCGACAAGGCCGTGGATGCCGTGGCGCAGCGAATCAATGCCGACTATGCCGGCAAGGAGACCCCGCTGTTCCTGGGCATTCTCAACGGTTCGTTCATGTTCATGTCGGACCTGATCAAGAAAATCGAATTCCAGAACGAACTTTCGTTCGTCAAGCTGGCGTCGTACGACGGGACCTGCTCCACGGGCTGCGTGAAAAGTCTGATCGGCCTGAACAATCCGATCGAGGGCCGTCACGTGATCATCGTCGAGGACATCGTGGACACGGGCGAGTCGATCGAGCACATGATCAAGGAGCTGGAGGCCCGCAACCCGGCGTCGGTCGAGGTCTGTACGCTCTTTTTCAAACCCGGGTCGTACCGCAAGACGCTGCCGATCAAGTACCGCGCCATGGAGATCGGCAACGAGTTCATCGTGGGTTACGGGCTGGACTACGACCAGCTGGGCCGCAGTCTCAAGGATATTTACGTAGTGACGGAGTGATGGCTGCCGCGACCGATCCCGCATGGCTCGACGGCGGGCGAATGCTGCCGTTGGTCGAGGATTTCTACACCATTCAGGGCGAGGGATTCCACGCCGGGAAACCCGCCTATTTCATCCGTCTCGGCGGGTGCGACGTGGGTTGCCGCTGGTGCGACGCCAAGTATACGTGGAACCCGAAACTCTATCCGCCGACCGATGTGCAGACCGTGATCGACCGTGCGACGTCGTGTCCGGCGCAGGCCATCGTCATCACGGGAGGCGAGCCGCTGCTCTATCCGCTGGGCGTGCTCACGGAGACGCTGCGCGAGAGGGGGTTGCAGATTTTTCTGGAGACATCGGGCTCGCACCCTTTCAGCGGTGTTTTCGACTGGGTGTGTCTCTCGCCGAAGCGCCGGCAGCCGCCCCTGGACGAGGCGTTCGAACGGGCCGACGAACTGAAGGTGATCGTCGAGTCGGAGGAGGATTTTGCGTGGGCCGAGCTCAATGCGGCCCGTGTCGGGAAGCGCTGCATGCTCTACCTGCAGCCCGAGTGGAGCGTCGCCGAGCGCAT
>OHOK01001331.1_pt1 | contig 9780 bp, 9 predicted proteins | sample 1569731 | NCBI WGS metagenome assembly OHOK01 (sample SAMEA3879559, study PRJEB24766) | human gut metagenome | biome: human-associated habitat; feature: feces | place: USA | collected 1985/1987
GATTTAAGGTTAACAAAAGATTGGCTGTCTGGGATAGATAGCCTTTTTTTATGCTAAAAAAGTAACAACAAAATTAGTACATAACACAAAGGTCATATTATGAATACTTTCTTTGTTAAGACGCTCCGTATTATGATGCTTTTCCTCTTTATTATTTCATTAGCATTAGGCTATGTGATATATGAGGATACATTAGCGGTATGGTGGATTCCTGTTGGCGTGGCGCTTTTGATCGCTCTTGCCACTTTGCCTTTTTATAGAAAATGGTCTTGGCTGACTACAACAGAGGGTAAAGTGATGAATGTCCTATGTCATATTGGTTGCGTGGGCGCTATTAGTTATGCCTTGTTCCTTAGTGGCAATTATTGGCTGGCCGGTACTGCTTCCATATATGAAGAAACGGTTATGGTGCAGAAAAAATATATAGAGACCCATAAGAAAACCCGCAGGGTCGGCAAACATCGTTATGTATCGAATGGAGTGCGTAAAGAATACTATTTGCAGGTTGCTTTTGAAAATGGGAATGTGGAAACGTTGCATGTATCCTCTGCTGTTTATAACAAGACGCGGCAAGGGAAGGAGAAAGTACTGACTTTGCAAAAAGGCTTCTTTGGCTTGCCGGTGATTGCGAAAGGACTTTGATTCAATACACGGTGATTCGTTCAAACATTCGTGATATGTTACTTGTTAAGAGTTTCAATTCCAAAAAAATGATTGATTATGAAAATGGCTCTTTACGACTTCGTATTACGGAAAAAAGGAATCTATGGCATTTTGCACATTGTTATTCTTCTGCTTTCTCTTTTTCTGATCATAAGTATCTCTATTGATACTTTCAAAGGTATTCCTTTCTATACGCAGAGTGTGTACATGAAAGTACAGCTATGGATCTGTGTACTGTTTCTGGTTGACTTCGTTCTCGAATTTATTCTGGCGGATAATAAGAAACGTTATTTCACTACTCACTTTATATTCCTGCTGGTTGCCATTCCCTATCAGAATATCATAGCTTATATGGGGTGGACATTCTCGCCCGAAGTTACCTATATGTTACGTTTTATCCCTCTGGTACGTGGCGGATATGCGCTGGCTATTGTAGTGGGGTGGTTTACTTACAACAGGGCTTCAGGGCTTTTTGTATCTTATTTGACGATGTTGCTGGCTACCGTTTATTTTGCCAGTCTCGCTTTTTTTATTACTGAACATACGGCCAATCCTCTGGTCACTAAATATACAGACGCTTTGTGGTGGGCATTTATGGATGTTACTACAGTCGGCTCGAATATTATAGCCGTGACCACTACCGGGCGGGTACTTTCGGTTGTACTGGCGGCTTTGGGGATGATGATGTTCCCTATCTTCACTGTCTATATAACCAGTATTATTGAACGGAGAAATAAGGAGAAACAGGAATATTATGAAGAGAAAGGAGAGCCGGCACATAAGCAACAGGCAAATACTGCCGCCCCTCAATAAATCTTGTAGATTCAGGAACTGAAAATATAAACGATGAGTCCGGTTATCGCCACATACACCAAAGCATACGGGATGGCCGCTTTTAGTATCTCACCTTCCTTACCCTGTTGGTTTCCGGCAGAGGTAGCGATGGCAATGCTCTGCGGAGAGATGATTTTTCCTCCGGTAGCGCCTACTGTATTGGCTGCCGACAGCCAATCCGGACTGACATGAATTTGTCCTGCCACACTTGCCTGTAACTTTCCGAAGAGAATATTGGATGACGTATCACTTCCCGTGATGAACGTCCCCAGACAACCAATCACCGGAGCGAATAACGGATATAGACTTCCTGTAGCCGTAGCCAGTGCGGTAGCAATCACGGCAATCATTCCGGAGGTATCCATAATGGTAGATAATCCAACAAGGCATATCACTGTGATAAATGTTTTCTTTAGCTGCTTCACCGTATTCCAAAGAACGGCAAACAACTCTTTTACTTTAGCTCCTTGTATTAATCCGCCGACAAAAGTGCCGATAAAGAGCAGCACTCCGGCATGAGTCAGCCAGGAAATCGTATAGTTGGCTGTAGAGGAATTAATGGGCAGACTGATTCTGGTGACCCAGTTATTTTCCAAAGTATGGCGTAATCCTGGAAAAAGAGGGCTGGTAAGTATAATCAGAAATAAGATCAGCAGATAGATACTCCATGCGTTCATTATATCTTTCACCTTCAGATGGCTTTTCCGCGCTTTTTCTTCTTTGGATGCGGTCAGCTTTCCATACAAGACAATTACAATAATGGAAAGAATGCTTCCGATGATAGCCGGAGATTCGGCTCCCATATATTTGGCTGCCAGATATTGGCTGATTAGCGAAACGCTTCCTACCAGCAAGGCAAGGAAGATGTTCTTTGGTAGTGATTTGATTTTGGAGTCGGTAAGAAAAAGCAATACCAATGGAATAAGGAACATCAAGACCGACAATTGTAATACGACATTGGTACTGAGATGCAACACATTCAGATTGGTTTCTTTGGCTAATACTAGTACAGGAGTTCCGATCGCTCCGAAAGCGGTAGCCACACTATTGGCTATCAGACTGACCGTGGCCGAGAATATAGGTTTGAATCCCAGACTGATAAGAATCGCTGCCGGAATGGCGACTGCAGTTCCGAATCCCGCCATTGCTTCCAATAACCCGCCGAATCCCCATGTCAGCAGTAAGACCTGGATACTTTTATCGGTAGAGATAGAGGCGAATTGCTGTTTGATAATCTCCATCTTCTCTGTTTTCAGTAATACATTGTAGCTGAAGATAGCCATCAGGATAATGATTAAAATAGGGGAGACGGCTTTCAGTGCTCCATATATAAAGGAATAGAACAGATTGTCCGCAGAAAAAGAGAAGCCGAAGAGGGCGATCAGCATTGTTACGATCAGAGAAATGATACTGCTTTTGTCGCCCGGCATTTTGAAGAATGCCATTAATACAATTAATAGTAATACCGGAATAATAGCGAGGACTAAGGTCATAATCATATCAGGTTTTAAAAGGTGAAACGTCCGTTGGTTAGTTGTATAACAAATGAAGCTCTCACTTGGGTCGGTGAGGGAAATAGATTTTTCGAAAATAAATAGGATTTTACGTCTTTATTTGCAATAAAATATTTACTTTTGACAGATAAGTACATTTTTTATTCCGCTATGTTATGGACAGTGAACGGACAGTAAAAACAATGGCTGAACAATTAGAGGCGCTTACTAAAGAAAATGAGCGGCTCAAACAAGAACTTTCAGTTCTTAGGCAAGAGAAAGAAAAAGCCAATCCTGTTAGTTTTAAAGAAAGGTATGCTGTAAAGATCTTGAATTCTTTGCCGGATATGTTGACTGTTTTCGATCATAACGAGATAGGAATCGAAGTGGTATCCAATGAAGAAACGAATCATGTCGGAGTGACAAACGAGGATTTTGTAGGGATGCATATGCGTAATATGGTTCCTCCGGAAGCCTATCAGAACATACATTCCAATATGCAGCACGCAGTCGCAACAGGGGCTGTCCATAGAAGAATACGGAGTGACTAAGGAATTGGGGATCCAGAAGGTATATGATTTGCCTGTTTCCATGACCACGAAAGAGGCTTGGGAAAAACGACTTCAGGAAATACGGGATAATGATGGCAGTTTTGCCTACCGTGCCGCTTACGTACGTATGGGAGAGACGAAGAAGCGGGTGCACCAGGTGTCTTCTTTCCTGACACATGAGAATGAACAGGAGCTGATCTGGTTCTTTACGCAGGATATTACCGATGTCATAAAGAAACGGGATGAACTCCGTGAGCTGAATCAGTTGTTGGACGGCATTCTGAATAATATTCCAGTCTATCTGTTTGTGAAAGATCCGGCAGATGAGTTCAAGTATTTGTATTGGAACAAAGCATTTGCCGAACATTCCGGTATCCCTGCTTCCAAAGCGATAGGGCATACGGATTACGAGATTTTCCAGTCAGAGGAAGCTGAGAAGTTCCGTAAGGATGACCTGGAATTGCTTCGTACCCACAAAAGGATTGATATACAGGAAACGTATCTGACAGCTAACGGTGAAGCGCGTATTGTGCAGACGCTTAAAGCACTTGTTCCGATGGAAGACCGTGAACCGTTGCTGATCGGTATTTCTTGGGATACCACGAATCTCCAGAATATAGAACAGGAATTGATTAAAGCCAGAATCAAAGCAGAGCAGTCTGACAGGTTGAAGAGTGCTTTTTTGGCGAATATGAGTCATGAAATCAGGACACCGCTCAATGCGATTGTCGGGTTCTCGCAGTTGTTGCCTACTGCGGATACCCCCGAAGAACAGAAACTTTATTCGGATATTATCAACCAGAATTCGGACATCTTGTTGCAGCTTATTAATGATATATTGGATTTGTCGAAGATAGAAGCGGGCACGTTGGAGTATGTGAAACGTCCGATAAATCTGGGGGAAGTCTGCAGGACAATCTATGCTGTTCACAAGGAACGTATAAAAGGAGGGGTGGACTTCATCTTTGATAATGGAGAGGAGGACTTGCAGATGGAGGGCGATCCGAATCGTATTATGCAGATCATTACGAATTTTATCACCAACGCTACCAAGTTTACCCATGCGGGAGAGATACGTTTCGGATTTGAACGAGAAGGGGAGAATGTCCGTGTATATGTGAAAGATACGGGAATAGGAATAGAAAAAGAAAAGGTGGGACATATTTTTGAACGCTTTGTCAAACTGAACAGCTTTGTGCAGGGCACAGGCTTGGGGCTTTCCATTTGCCGGATGATTATAGAGAAGATCGGTGGAGAAATTGGGGTGACTTCCGAGTTTGGCAAAGGTTCGACTTTTTATTTCATAATACCGTGTACGGAAGTTGATTGAACTTCCGTACATATACAGTTAGTTTGCAGTCTGACAGTTTAGAACTCTATTTCAGGAACTAATATGAACTTTGTCTCCGGGAAGTGTTTCTCCAACCATGTCCGGACGAAGTTCATCGTGTCGTTCTGAATCGTCTTGTCTTCTACCGTAGGATACATATTATAGAGAACGGTATCCAGCACAATCCCCCTTTTTTGTATGGCTTCAAGGCTAAGCAAGGTGTGATTGATACTCCCCAGTTTGCCGGAAGTGACAAAGATAAGCGGATATTTCTCTTGGGCAATGTAGTCTATTGTCAGCAGTCCGGTGGTTAGCGGGACCATGAGGCCGCCTGCTCCTTCAAGTAAAACATAGTCGTATCGTTCGCTCAGTTTCTTCGTAGCCCGTTTGATTTTATTGAAGTCGATAGGGCGGTTATCCAACTGCGAGGCGAGGTGGGGGGAAGCGGGATAAGAGAAAATTTCCGGCATAGTCAGTCCTTCTTCATCTTCTTTGGTGAAGGAGATTCCCATAATGCGACGATGCAGGTCGATGTCTTCGGAATGACCTACATTTCCCGTTTGAATAAATTTCTGGGTGATGGTACGTTGTCCGTTCTTGTTCCATTCACGGGCTAGAAAGCCGGTGGCATAACTCTTTCCGGCATCGGTGTCGATACCGGAAACGAAAAATACATTCTGTTTCATGCTTCTTTCTTTTTTGCGATGATATAAATAGGGTGATAGGTCAGAGACACGGAAGTGCCCCGTGTGAATTCTTGGGTATAACGCTCGCTGAATCGCTGTAAATCACGACGGGTCCGCAGTTGTCCGGAAGATATTCCGGTTACTCCCGTTTGCTTCAAGTGATAAAGAACTTTTATGGGATTGTCGAACGAAAGAGGAATGAGTTCTTCTTCCGAATGGAGGATGTCAAAGTCGGCCGACAAGGCGGTTACGAGTTCTTCTCGTGAGCGGTAGGGAAGACCGTTGCCTGTTAGTCGGCGTATCTCTTTCATATTCTTTTTGCCAAAGGTGCTGAAAGCGAAATAGCCTTGTTTGTTGAGCAACGCGTTACATCTCTTGAAAAAGTTTTCGGGAGATTCGAACCATTGCAAGGCGGAACAGGAAGTAATCAGGGTACTTTCGGCAGGAAAGGGCGCTGTTTCCGCATCTCCCGGCAGGAAAGACACTTGCTCTTTCTTTAGCAAATCTTCGCAGCAATATTTCATCTCCGGGCAGAGGTCGTTCAATAAGAGCATTTCCGGATGAAGAGTCTGAAACAACATACGGGAATAGATTCCCGTGCCGCAACCGAACTCAATCACTTTCGGGCAGGGAGAAGGTAGATGTTCCGTAAGCAGGTGAATCATTTTGTCCGCTATTTGTCTTTGTACATTTGCTTCTTGCGGATAAGTGGCGATGGCTTTGGTGAAACGTTCTGCGATTAGTTGTTTGTTCATAATCGGTATTTATTGGGTTTGTAGAATTACGCTCTCAAAGAGTTCCTGTTGGTAATGGGCAGCTTCTGAGTATTCAAGAATATCTACCTTGTTTTTCCATGCAAGACGTTGATTGTCAGGTGGGAAGATGCGGTCATTCTTTCCTATGATGGCTTTTTGCCATACGAAGTCAGAAGGCGGTAATGACAAGTATTGTTGTTGTATGGCGGCTAGTTCTTCCTTGAGCTCATCGGCCGGACGTTGCGGAGCTACTGTTTGAAATACTTTGTATTCGGCTGCCGAACCGCACATCCTTCTTTGAAACTTTTGCAGTGTTTGTTCGGTCAATCCTTGCAGTGTTCCTTCAAATATAGCTGGTTCAATCCCTTTCGTTTCGTGTATGGGATAGGGAGTTCCATTGATAGCGATACTATGCGAGATGGGCAGAGACGGGTATTGTTTCATGAGTTGAGAAGCTACCCATACCCCCATAGACCATGCGATGAGACGGATTTCGGAATACTCTTGTAATAAGTCGGTATCGAACTCCAAAGAACGATAGTCATAACAAACCATCCAATCCGTATCTGTAGGGCGGATTTGCAGGAAAGGAGTTTCATCCATTCCCCAGCCTGCGAAGAAAAGCAAGAGGCGCTTGGAATTATTCTTTATGATAAAATGTTGTTTCATCCGTTAATCAAAGCTATAAGTTGGTCGATTTCATGTTCTGTGATGTCCGCTGTCAATGAGAAGCGGATACGGGAAGTTCCTTCAGGTACGGTAGGTGGACGGACAGGCAATGCGTAGAATCCTTTACGTTGGAGTTCTTCCGCTTGCAGTATGGCATCTTCGCTCGCTCCTATAATCATGGGGACAATGTGGCTTACTGAAGGGCAATGGTATCCTTTGCCGGTAAGTGCTGTCTTTAGTTTCTCACTGATGCGCAGGAGGTGGGTTCGCTTATATTGAAGAGCGGAGAGATGTTGCAATACCCATGCTGTCCATTGAATATTGACAGGTGGAAGGGCAGTGGTGAATATAAAGGTACGCATCTTGTTAATCAGGTATTCCCGAATAACCTGGCGGCAGACAATGTAAGCTCCTGCTGAGGCGATTGCCTTTCCGAACGTGCCTACCAGGAAATCTATATCGTTGATACAGTCTTGTTCTTCGGCACATCCTAGTCCTTTTTCTCCCCGTACACCGAAGGCATGAGCTTCGTCTACATAAAGAAGAACATTGGAATAGCTCTTTTTCAATCGGACGAGAGCGCGAAGATCGGCTTTATCTCCATCCATACTGAAAATACTTTCGGTAACAATGATGATTTGTGCATAAAGATTGTGATTCTCGGAAACCAAACGTTGCAGTTGGGAGGCGTCATTGTGGCGATAACGGATACATTTGGCGGACGACAATCTGATTCCGTCTATCAGGCTGGCGTGCACCAGCTTATCGGCAAGAATCAGTGTTTGCGCATTGCTGACGGCAGGGAGAATCCCTGTATTGGCATGATAACCACTGTTGAATATGAGTGCGCTTTCTGCTCCGAACATAGTTGCCAACTGTTGTTCCAATGCTTGATAATCGGAAAAGTTACCTGTCAGCAATCGGGAAGAAGAGGAAGTAGGCAGAAATGTTTCGGGAGTCATTGTCTTTAAGAATTCCTCTCTTAATGATACATCATTAGCCAGTCCGAGATAATCATTGGAGGAAAGATTCAACATCCGTTGTCCATTCAGAATAACCTCCCGTCCATCGTGAATCAATGGTGGGAGAGAACGGTAGTTTTTCTTTTCTTTGAGAACAAGCAGTTCTTGGTTGATAGAGTCTAATATCATTATTTATGATTTTGGGTAACTACTAATTTTGAATAACGTTGAGTAATCCGGAGGTCAGTTTACTTAGTTGTTCGGGAGTAATGATGAAAGGTGGCATCAGATAAACTAATTTACCGAATGGACGTACCCAAATACCCTCTTCTACAAATCGCTGTTGCAGGTATGCCATATTCACCGGACGCTTCATCTCAATTACTCCGATAGCGCCCAATACCCGTACATCGGCTACTTGCGGGAACTCCCGTGCAGGAGCCAGCTCTTCTTTGAGTTGGCTTTCGATTCGTTGCACATTCTTCTGCCAGCCGGATTCGAGCAGCAGGCGAACGGACGCGCAAGCCACCGCACAGGCAAGCGGATTGCCCATGAAAGTGGGGCCGTGCATGAAAGCTCCCGGTGCATGATTGGAAATTGAATCCGCCACTTCGTTTGTGGTCAGCACGGCGGACAGCGTCATGTATCCGCCCGTCAGCGCTTTGCCTATGCACATGATGTCCGGTTCCACGCCTGCATATTCCCAGGCAAACATCTTGCCTGTACGCCCGAATCCGGTGGCTATCTCGTCAAAGATCAGCAGAATGTTATATTCCTTGCATATTCTGGCGGCTTCACGCAAGAATTGCGGATGATAGAACCACATGCCGCCGGCTCCTTGCACGATGGGTTCGAGGATAAGTGCCGCCAATTCTTCGTGATGGGCTTCTATGGCTTCCCGAAGAGGAGCGATACAGGCGGGATCCCATTCGTCGTCGAATCGGCAGGAGGGAGACGGGACAAAATAGCGGGTGGGGAGCGCATCCCCGAAAATGGAGTGCATACCGGTTACCGGGTCGCATACCGACATGGCATTCCATGTGTCGCCGTGATATCCGGAACGGATAGTCACAAAGTTATTTTTATCCGGTTTTCCGGCTGCATACCAATATTGTACAGCCATTTTCAGAGCCACTTCCACCGCTACCGAACCGGAATCTGCATAGAAGATTTTCTGCATGGAGGGTGGTACTAAAGGTAATAGTAATTTACCCAGTTCAATGGCAGGGTCATGTGTCAATCCTCCGAACATTACATGAGACATTTTATCCAATTGGTCTTTGGCAGCCTGATTCAATGCCGGGTGATTGTATCCATGCACTGCACACCACCAGGATGACATCCCTTCGATGAGTGTTCGTCCGTTTTCGAGGGTGATAGTGGCTCCGTCCGCCCGTTTTACTTTGTATACAGGTAGCGGATCGGTGGTGGATGTATATGGGTGCCATAGATGTTCCCGGTCGAATTGAGAGCCGGCAAACTGATACCCTTCTTTCAGGATCATTTGCTTGTCTTCCGAGACTTTGGAACCGAGTGTAGTGAGTAAATCACCTACAATGGCGGAATTAATACCAATGTATAACGCTTTGCTCATAGCTTCGGAAGATAGTTGTGAACGTCCTCCGGCAAAACGCAGGAAAGCAGTTGGGTTAATGAAACGGAACAAGGCAATTGTTCTGAGAACTTTTTCTTCACTCAAAGGCTTTTCGTTCTCCAACGGCGTTCCGGGTATCGGACTCAGCAGGTTGATAGGTATGGATTGGACATTCAGTGCTTTCAGCGTAAAAGCGAATTCAATCCGTTGTTCCATCGTTTCTCCCATGCCAATGATACCGCC
>OHOK01001335.1_pt1 | contig 9751 bp, 6 predicted proteins | sample 1569731 | NCBI WGS metagenome assembly OHOK01 (sample SAMEA3879559, study PRJEB24766) | human gut metagenome | biome: human-associated habitat; feature: feces | place: USA | collected 1985/1987
TCCTTTTTCTCCTGAACATTTGACAAATTCTGGTTTCTTTTTCGATTAATAAATGCCAAGAGCCTAAGAATAATAAATGCCACAATAGTAATACCAATCAGAAATCCCAATGCTAATCGTGTTATCTGTGTTTCTGTAGCTCCCATTCTAAATAAACATATACCATAGATGACTGTAAAAATTCCTGCACATATTACACTGGTGAGAAAATTTCGCCATATAGCAGCACTTTTTGGCAAACATTTATCCCATATTCCATTGTACACCATAATAGAGGCGTACAGGATTCCTCCTACCAAAGCAGTTGCTGTCTCTCCTAAAACCAAGCGAATATCCACCGTTAATAACATCTGAATAATAATCGCTAACACACTAATCACAAACATTGATGCAAATGCAAGATTTCCAGCCTTTAATGCTTTTTGTTTCACCCATTCTTCATACACCGCAACTTTGTCCAGTGTTTCTTTCATCTCTTTATTCATAGTCTGGCTCCTTTCTCCATCCAGGAGCTCTCTCATCTCAACATCGTAATATTCAGCAAGTTGAACAAGTATACTGAGATCTGGCATATTTATTCCAGTTTCCCTTAGTTAAAGATATGAACCCTCTTTATCAGTCTACTTTTCCAATAAATCGGTAGTATATCTCTATTTCCTGTATTCTTTCGTTCTCCTCATTCGTTGTTGCTTCGTGAATAAGGATTTTTTCTATCATTGCATTTAATAACGGTGCTGTCAGTTCCTTTGGTACGGAATACTCCTTGATTAACTCAATCCACTTTTCAGCACCTATCATATCCTGTTCCATTTTACTTAATTCTTCTCTTAGGTTGGTTATCTGCTGTTCAAGTTCTATCTGCTCTTTTTGATATTTCCCCGACAGCATGATGAAGTTTCGTTCCGTTATCTTCTCACAGGCTCTATCTTCATACATTTTTGCAAATAAACGGTCAATCTCATTTTGTCGGTTCTCGGCTTTCTTCAAGGCACTTGCCTTTTTCTTCTTTTCCCGTATTCGCTCTGCATTGCCGACTTTCTGTATTTTGTTCAATACCTTTTCTTCGTCCTGCTGTACTGCCTTAGCCCAATACTGCAATCGTTCCAATACAGCTTGATACAGCACATCATAGCGGATATAGTGCATAGAACAATAACCTTTGCCAAACTGTCCGTAGAAACTACAAGAATAATAACTATACGGTGTTTTATTTGCCTTATTTGTCGCAAACCTCATAGACCAGCCACAATCCGCACACTTGACAAGCCCTGCAAATATCGGCGTTGCCTTTTCCTTTGTCTGTCTACGCCTTGATTTTATCTGCTCCTGCACACGATAGAACACTTCCTTGTCAATAATCGGTTCGTGCGTGTTTTCTACTCGAAACCATTCGCTTTCGGGCTTTCGTACTTTCTTCTTGCTTTTGAAAGAAACGGTTGATTGTCGATTATGAACGCTGTTTCCGATATAGACTTCACTTTTCAATATCGCCTTTACATGAGCAATCGTCCACTCATAACGCTTGCTTTCGGGCTTTCCCTCAAAGATATGAGCAAAAGTACCGTACCTTGTAAAATTCAACCAAGACGCTGTCGGGACTTTTTCTTCTCGCAGTATTTTTGTGATTTTGGCACTACCGTAACCTTGATAGGCTAGAGAGAAGATTTTTTCAACAATCCATTTTGTTTCCTCATCAACCAACAGTTTCCCTTTGATGTCGGGGTGTTTCTTATATCCTAACGGAGCATAAGCCCCATAATACGCACCCTCTGCAAATTTCGTCTTAAAGGCTGATTTCACTTTACGGCTCGTATCTCTTGCCACCCATTCATTGATGATGTTCTTAAATGGTGCAATCTCACTTTCGCCTTTTTCGCTGTCCACACCGTCGTCAATCGCTATGTAACGGACATTATGGCTGGGAAAATACAATTCTGTATATTGTCCTGTCATAATATAATTTCTACCAAGTCGTGATAAGTCTTTTGTTACAACACAGTTGATTTTTCCTGCCTCTATATCCTCAATCATTCTTTGAAAACTCGGTCTGTCAAAATTTGTTCCCGACCAGCCGTCATCAATATATTCATCAATCACATTCAAATGATGTTCTTTTGCATATAGACGCAACATACTTCTTTGTGTGGTAATGCTGGAACTTTCGCCCTGTAATTCATCATCTCGGCTTAACCTAAGATAAAGTGCAGTATTGTAAATCTGTTGTTTCATTGTCAGTTATCCTCCTTTATAACTAACCCGTGTTTACAATACCTGCTTGCAAGTAAAGTATAACACGGGTACTTTTTGTCATTCAATCTATTTCTTACAACTGCACCGATTTTATGCGATTGTCTGCTTTGCTTTTTCCAACATGACATCAGTTAGAAGTTCTTCCATTGTCTTTCCCTTTTCGGAGAAATGCTCTTTTACAACAATCTTTGTCTTTCCTCTGTTGCCAATGCCACACTTGTTATTTTTCTTTTGAATTGTTTTTACAGCATTATCAATAACACATACCCCCTTTCTGTAAAATCTTTCTAAGCAATTCAACGGCTTTTGTCATAGCCCACAGGACTTCCACCTCTGCATAGTTCTTATGTAGCCGTACCCATTGCGTGCGACGCTTTTAACGCTCAAGCTGTGGCTGTACGGGAGTATCATTATCTGACAGCACAGGTCATGGCGATAAAAGAGGACAAATCTTTTACAAGAACACAGATAGGTTGTCGCTCACTTTTGCAGGAGAAAGGTCATGGCGTATCTGTTTCAACGGCTCGCTGTCTGTCAAAGGTATTGAATTGCTTTATTCAGTTGTCAAAGAGCGATTGAAAGAAGAAAATCATCTTTCCTATATATCGCGTTGGAAAAGAGTAAAAGCGTAACCAATATTCAAAACTTTTTTCTTTTCTTGTACCATATAGGGAAAGAAATTGTCATTCTGCTAAGTTGATGATGAAAAGATTTCTTTTCACACCCTAACTACCTATGCAATACCGTTACTGCCAACTATGAAATGAAAGATTTTGTTTGCTCCATATAGGGAACGACAACTACCAAATGTTAAGTTGAGAATGAAAATATTTTCTTCTTTTCACATCAACACTCAACTGCTAATACCTGTTTGAATACAAATTGAAGATACTTTGTCTTCTTTCACATAACACTGTCCACTCATCTTGAATTTCCGACATTTTTTCAAAACTTTTCTTCTTTCACTCCATATAGGGAATGGAAACCTTGATTTGATGACCTATTTTCAAAAAAAGTTAGATTTCCTTTTCTCGTACCATATCTGTACACAAGTTGATGTTTTGTTGCAGATATTTTGAAGAAATTAAAAAATACCGTCATTCTCTTGTGGGACAGCGGTATCTATGCGTTCTTCTATGGTTGATTTTTCTAATTGTAATAAGTGTTTATGCTTATCTTTGAGTTCTGCCTGCTCAATCATATCTTTCAGTATCGTTGTATGATTTTCTCTGTCTAATGCTTGTACCATTTTTATGGTTGGTGCAACCTGTCTTTGTAACCAATGTAATGCCTTTTGTAAAGTATAAGGTTCTGGTTTAGTCGTTAATCGTATCGGCTCTCTATTTTCCCCTATAAACCATGCCCAATCATCATTTGTTTTCCATTGACTTTTCGGTTTATCATCTTCTCTATCAACAAAGCGGACATAATGATTGATGATAGAAAAAGCGGTGCGTTCAGCGTCCCGATAGGTCAGTAAATCTACAACCGCATAATAGGCTCGTTCATTCTTCATGCGTATTTCAAAACGGTTCTTGATTTCTGTATCTTCAACTTCTATGCCATTTTTGACATACTGCTCGTAATTTTTCTGATAGGCACACATATATAACTCACTACTGGTTGAACCGAGATATAAGGTTTCTCCTGTATTCTTTGGTAAATCGCTACCACATTTTTCCGTACCGCTGTAATCTTTCTGCATACGAAAGTAGGAGATACATTCGCCAGCCTTGTATTTTTCCTTTAACTTTGGAATATCTAATATTCCTGCTTTATCATTGATTGCCAAGTCAAGTCGTTTCATCTTACCACCTGCCGTTAAACAATCCAGCATAAAGTCATACCATGAGCGTTCCTGTGCCAATAGATAACTTTCCATTTGCCGACACCCTCTGCCTTTTAGTTCTAATAAAACACCTAAATGCTCTTGCATGGAACACATGATGTTGATGTCGCCTAAAACATATTTGCTTTCATATCCGTATTTTCCAAAATCTTCATAAAGCATATAATCGGCTTTTAGTTGTAATACTTCACGAATAATCTTTAATGCGTCTGTCGTAGGAAAGCGGACACGGAAGTAATCAATCAACAGAAATAGTGGTTCTTGCGGATTGAAACGCTCAATCTGTTTTTCTATCGTTTGTTTTAGTTCAGCAGAGGGAACAACAGTCCCATTCTCTATCTGGTTAAAATATGTACGACTGATACCACAGGCAACAGCAAGTTTTCTTTGTGTTACTCCATATTCTTCACGCTTTTGTCTTAATTCTTCTATAAAGTTTTTATCATTCATTCTTCAATTCCTCCAATCAAAAAAGGCAACTACCATATTTGATAATTGCCTATACTTAAATTTCCGCAAAAGAAAAGACAATCAATTTCTCGTTTGAAATCAACTGTCTTTCCTATGTCTTATTCAATTTTTATGTATTAAATGAGTGCTTTTTAGTTAACACCCTATTAAAAGCGATTTTACCTTGTAAATACAGCGTTTTCCGCTTAGTAGTGTATATTGTTTCTTGTTTTTTGTGCCCCCCTTGTTAGATAACGGGAGCTTTGAACGGCTCGCAGGCTCGCCCAACCGACGAAGTGAACCAGCCCCTCGCCAGCAAGCTGGCGTGCCGAAAAGTCTGAAGACTTCCGCCACCGTGTCCGGTTCACTCCATCGGTATAAAAATTGCTTATGATAACACACAACAGCCTGTTATCTCTTTATCTTTCCATGTTTTTAAAGAAACACCTTATTTATGCTCTAAGGCTTTCTTTTTCTTAAATACCGCTAGAATTGCGATACCTAATGCACTGATGACTAATAAAGAAGTGAATAGACCTACATTTGTCTGATCGCCTGTTTTTGGATTGCCTGTATTGTTTATTTTATCTCCACCGTTATTCGGCTTTTTCTCTTTATCCGTATTTGGTGTTGATATTTTTCTCTCTTTGACTGTGACTTTAATCGTCTTAATATAGGATGCTCCTTGGCTGTCTGTTGCCTTGTAGGTTACTCCATATACCCCAACTTTGGTTGTATCCACCTCATTCTTCACAACTTCGAGATTTGCTGTGATGTCACCGTCTTCCTTATCGCTTGCTGTTACATCTGCTTTTGGGTCAAAGGTATCACCGACAGTCAGTACTTTATCCGTTGCCGTGATGGTTGGTGCTATGTTTAAGTCAATCAGGTTCATATCCCAAGTTGCATTATAGACGACTGTTTTTGTTACTGTATCTTCAATTTGAGGTGACCATCCTTTAAAAGTATATCCATCTCTTACCGGTATTTCTCCGAAATCCGGTGTTTTAGAACCTGTTACGATGTTCTCAAACACTTTGTCTTTGAATACTTCTTCATTGTCGACCCCATCAGTATAAGTGACGGTATAACGTGTCTTTGTTCCCTGTGCTGCAGGAATCGGGAATTTAACTTTTTCTCCACTTGGCATATTGATTTCGGTCTTGCCATTAAGCGGATACCAGTTTTCTTCCTTAAATTCAGCATTATCTACATCTAATTTGACAGTATACTTTAGCTGATAAGTATAATAAGTTTGGTTACCTTCCGTTGTTGTAGTTGCATTCGTCAACTTCCATGTAAAGCCATTCTCATCTTGCTGAATTGTTGTTGGCAAGTTGCTCACTGTAACAAATGGAGCAGAACCGTCAGTAACAGTTAGATTTTCACCAGTAATCCCGCTGACAACGCTTTCAGAAATAGCTTCGAAGACTTTCATTAAATCTTCAGTTTTTCCAGCGATAAATGCTGTATCTGAACTTTGTGCGATATTATCTGCCAGAAAATCAGAAACCAACGGACCGCCTTTATAGGTGGTTTGATTCTGTGCTCCATAACACACGGTATAAACCTTTGATTCATCCTTAAGAACTTTAGCATCTTTAGTTGTCAAATCAATAATATTTTGACTTCCACTGCTTCCAGAACCTTTTTCATCATAGATGACACCATCAATTACAACATGCGTATGTGTCCATGTAAATATTCCACCAGAGCATTTTTCAAGATAATAAGTTGGTGCTCCATCGGTTAATACAACTGTGTTTCTATTCTCCTTTTGAATTTCCTGAACCGTAGACTGCTTAAATAAAGAAGATGCCTGTTTTAATCCAGCTTGCAAATTAGTTCCTTCATTTGCCTTTAATGCTTGAATCGAATCGATAGCACTTTTCTTTCCTTGTTCCGTAGAAACATCTGTCCAATTTAGAACTACCTTAGTTCCAGTAGAAAATTGGACAACGGCTAAATAACGCCCCGTGTTTTCTTTCTTTCCTGCGTATGTCGTGATAAATTCAGCAGCCGAATTTTTTAAAGTTTTTAGGCGTGAATCATCGTTCATACTCTTTGATGTATCAAGCACAAGAACAGTTGCAGACTTTTTGGTGAATGATTCAACCTTTTGTTTAGTAACAACTTCCAAGGTAACCTCATAAGTGTTGTCAGCAACAGGCGTGGCAGTTTTATTAACAGAATGAATTCCTTCTGGTAGCGTCTGCTGTAATTTACCTTCAACCCATTGACCAGAACTGTCATAATAACCATTTTTCACTGCATCGTTTTCACTGGCAAGAGCGTCAGCGTTAACAGGTGCTAATGCGAAACACAAGATAAGTGCAAGTGCAAAACTTGTGAACCTCTTTAGATTCATTGTTCTTTCTCCTTTCTTAAATTTACAACAGACAATTAAAAAATTCTATTCCTCCTTTCCTGCTTTTATATCATTATCAAAAAGTACACTTTTTAACAGTCTATTGTATCACTTTCATTATAAGCGATAATGCCTATTTTTTCAATACTCGTGGTATTTTTAGCCGTTTTTCTAACCATAATCTCTTGCTAAGGTTGATGGTATTCCCTGACTCATGATTATCAAAAAGTGTACCTTTTAAGAGTTCAGCACAAATTATTTTTGTTTTAATAAGCGATATTCCCTTAATTTCCTGTAAAATGTGGCTTCACTCATTTTGCATACTTCCAAGACTTCCGATAGAGGAAGCCTTTTCTTTTCCCATTCATGGACAAGCTCCCCAAAGTTCTCTGGAAGCGCGATTTCTGGTCTGCCGAATTTTATTCCTTTTGCCTTTGCCACCGCAATACCCTGTGCCTGTCTTTTTCTGATATTTTCACACTCATTCTGTGCCACGAACGATAGTATCTGTAATACGAGGTCGGCAATGAATGTTCCCATTAAATCTTTTCCATTCCTTGTATCTAACAAGGGCATATCTATAACGCATATATCAATCCCTTTTTCTTTCGTCAGTATTCTCCATTGCTCCTGTATTTCAAGATAGTTCCTGCCTAGTCGGTCAATGCTTAAAATATAAAGCAAATCGCCTTGTTTTAGCTTTCTTACAAGCTTTTTATATTGCGGACGTTCAAAACTTTTTCCAGACTGCTTGTCTATGTAGATATTTTTTGAAAGTACATTTCTTTTTGATAGTTCGACAATCTGTCGTTCCTCATTTTGGTCTATGCTGGAAACCCGTACATATCCATAAACCTGTGCCATTTTTTATCAATCCTCCTTCCTATGGATATAGATAAATATCATAAACAAAAAAGCACCTTACTGTAAAAGTAAAATGCTTGGTAATTTCTGCCATCAAGAAGATACGCCTTATCACACAGCTTGTAAAGAGTACTGACGCGTTGCGTTGCAACAGGTTCTTGACAAGCTATGAGCTAAGACGTTGATAACGAACAAGCAGAGATGAAATAGTGTGCTGTTTCGCAGCATAAAAAAAGAGATACCAACACACCTATGCAGTATCTCTTAGCTTAGTAGCAATATTCTTTTGTTTGCAAGCAGGCAAACACAGGTTATTTCTTAATATCCTTTTGTTTGGGAAACTCCATTTTCCCATCGCGAAATGGTTTTATTTGTCACACCTAATTTTTCAGCTAACTGCTCTTGTGTATATCCTTTTTTCTTTCGATTCATTGCGATAAAGGCTCCTATCTTTTTTGTGTCCATAATGGGCCTCCTTTCATCTAAAATATTACTATTTTCACTATACCTTGAACATCCCACAAATGGCGAATTAGCTGATTCTTCTTGACTTTAATGGTTATGTTCCATACAATAAATTGGTACATTTAAATAACGTTCACTCTTCACCGGATGAGTGGTTAAAGCGTCTAGGATCAAATCGTAGGTGCAGTGATTTCACTGTAAGATTTGGTCTTAGGCGCTTCTTTTTTTTGGAGGTAAGTATGAATAAGATAAGAGAATTATTGGTACAAATGATGTGGGAACTTGTTGGCAGTATTTTTGTAGCGATTGGTATCTATAACTTTGCCGTACAAGCTAAATTTCCTATGACAGGATTTTCAGGAATTTCAATTATCTTGTATCGTTTGTTTAATATTCCCATTGGTTTTTCAACAATTCTATTGAATATACCTGTTGCGATACTTTGTTACAAATTATTAGGAAAGAAGTTTTTTATCAGTTCCATTCGTTGTATGATTGTATCTTCATTGATTATCGACTATGTGGCACCATTATTTCCAGTCTACCAAGGAGATCGATTATTAGCTGCCCTATGTACGGGAGTTTTTGGTGGAATTGGCTATGCGATAATCTATACAAGAAATTCATCTACAGGAGGATCTGATTTTATCATCATGGCTGTAAAGGCATTGAGGCCTCATTTATCTTTAGGAAATATTGCCTTTTTGTCGGATGTTGGCATTATTCTAGTGGGTGGTATTTTATTTAAAGATGTAGATGGAATGATTTATGGTATGATTGTAAATTTATTATTCGCGGTTGTAGTGGATAAAATGATTTATGGTTTGAATTCTGGTAAGGTCGCTTTTATTGTGACAAAACACGGAAAAAGAATTTGTCAGGTGATTGATGAAACAAGTCAAAGGGGAAGTACGATTTTAAATGCACAAGGTGGATATAAACAAGATGATATGCAAGTGGTAATGTGTGCATGTAACAGTAAAGAAATGTATCAAGTAAGAAAGGCTGTACAAGAAGCGGATCCAGAATCTTTCTTTGTGGTTGTAGAGTCTCATGAAGTGCATGGAGAGGGGTTTAAAATGACAAATATTGGAGAAGCACAAAGCTAAATTCATGTCCATGGTGAAAACGCTTGCGTAATTGATGGTTCTTTGTTATGATTTGAACATCATATGACTGACGGAAGTGGAGTTACCACATGAAGTATGATGTTATAGGCCGACCGTCTGGGCAAGTTTACTTTGTCTTTTCGGTGGGTCTTTTTAATTGACTACTCGAAGGAATCATAGTAAACTTTAAATAATTGTTAGTTTAAACTAACTGTCATTAGAAGGAGGCAATCATGAAAGAACAATGGCAAGGATTTAAAGGCAGTAAATGGCAGGACGAGGTAGATGTTCGAGATTTTATTCAAAATAACTACAAACTTTATAATGGGGATGAAAGCTTTTTAGAAGGTCCAACAGAATCGACAAATACTTTGTGGGAAAAACTTCAAAAACTAC
>OHOK01001336.1_pt1 | contig 9750 bp, 9 predicted proteins | sample 1569731 | NCBI WGS metagenome assembly OHOK01 (sample SAMEA3879559, study PRJEB24766) | human gut metagenome | biome: human-associated habitat; feature: feces | place: USA | collected 1985/1987
GAAAAATTGTGTTTTTACATCAAGATCAGGAGTATCAGTAAGACTTATTATTGATGCATATAGAGAGGTATTAAAGAAAGACAAAATAAATATAAGTATTCCCAGCTATTTTTGCGCAGAAACTGAAGCAGAATTTTCCGATTCAAATGTAAATATTTTAAGATACCCTTTGTTAGATGATTTTGAACCTGATTGGAAGTACATTAAGGAAAACAATCAGTTTAAGGAAAATGATATTTTTGTTTTTGTACATTTTTTTGGGGAATATCATGATATAAATCGAGCAAGAACATTTTGTGATAATAATAATTGTATACTTATTGAAGATTGTGCTCATGTACTATATAAATACGGTAAAATGGCACAGAAGGGGGATTTTGTATTATTTAGTCCACATAAATTGTTAGGACTAATGGATGGAGCTGTAATTCTATGTAATAACAGTGAAAAAAATGAAAGAATATATAAAGTTGTACAGCAAAAGTCTTATGTCTCAAAAAAAACTTTTGAAACAGTTAAATGGAGACTTAAAAAGATAGTTCAGAAGATAATTCGCAGAAGTAGAAAAACGAATTATTGTTATCAGGAGCATTATCTTGAGACCCGGGATAGAACATCTAATATTGCAATTTCCACTATATCATATAATATCATAAAAAGTATTGATGAAGAGGAATTAAAGAAAATAGCATACCGGCGTAGAGAAAATCTTAAATTAATGAATTATGTAATAAAGGAAGTTTGTCCAGACATCTGTGAGATTATTTCTGAAGAAAATGAAAGTCCTTTCTTTGCGGTATATTCGCTGGAAAAAGTTGAGAATAAAGAAGCGGTAATATCTCAAATAAAGGGTAAGGGAATTGAGGTATTGTTCTGGCCTTCTTTATCGCCGATTGTTGCTAATGGGGATCAATTCGAGACCACTAGAAAATATTCTAAGAACCTTTTTATGATACCTATTCATCAGGATATAAAAATGGAGGATATAGCGAAATATGCAAAGAAAGATAAAAAATCCTCTAATAGTATGATGGTGAAAAAAATAGGCTGCGAACAGGAAGAAAGAAAAAAATGGAATGATATACTCGCTCAGTCTGAATTAAGTAACATAACACAAGATTGGGGTTATGCTGAAGCAAAGAGCAAGGCTGAAGGATGGGGCGTTGACAGGTTCTTTATCTGTAAAGACCAAAATGTTATAGGCGTTGTTCAGATTTTAAGAAAAAAAGTATTAGGTGTAACAGTAGCAGTCAGAATAAATAAGGGCCCGGTTTTTGTTAAAGAAGAGAATCAATTGGAAAATGAACTTCAAATAGTAGATATGGTTAGGAAAAGATACTACAAGCTTTTGCCAATTGTGTGGGATCCATATTCAACTATGAGCAATAGTAATTTTATAAAAATGATTCAAAATGGTTGGAAAGTGATAGATATATATGGTTTTCCTTCAGGAACTGTAGATTTGCTGAAAGCAGAAAATGAAATCCGTGCGGCGTTAAATAGTAAATGGCGGAACCAACTAAAAATGGCTGAAAAATCTGGCTATAGCATAGAAAAAGAAGAAATAGATTTTGAAAAATTCATTCAATGTTATAGGAAAGAACAGGAAGACAAAAAATTTGAGGGCGTAAATGAAAGATTGTTAAGGGAGATAAATGAATTGTCTTCTCAACCATTAAGATTTTTCTACGTTAAAAATAAGTTGGGAGAAGTAATTGCTTTTGACATTTTCTATCGACATGAAAAGGCAGCAACCTATTACATTGGCTGGAATAATGAAGAAGGAAGAAAAGCCTGCCTAAACAATCTATTATTATATCATGCTGCTATTGAACTAAAGAAGGAAGGCGTAGAAATATTGGATTTAGGAGGAATTGAGTATATCCATACAGAAAGTATTGCAAAATTTAAAGATGGAATGAACCCTAAGCACTTCAGACAAATGGGTGAGTTTGTAAAAATATAGGAGCCGCATAATGAAACGTGTATATTTAACGATGATATATATAACATTGGGATTAAATGTTTTATTGCCGTGGATTTTTTGCAAGATAAAGGGATTTCAATATATATATTGGCCGGTAGATGAAAAATATTTGGATATAGCAGTAGTATTTTTGATATTAATTTTGCTAATAACGATAGTAATCGTAGAATTATCTAGATACGGTGGCTCAAAGATAGAATTTTCTGAATTGGATAATTCCTTTTTATTGGGAAATGGGGTTACTCTGCTGTTCTGGTTCTCAATAATTTTAAACTTAATTAATATTGTTGTAACAGGAGGATTTAGAGGGATTATAGTGGGAGCTGCTAATTCAACAATTATTGCCTATCTCCAATTCTTTTTGGACAGCCGATTGTTATATTTTGCAGTACTTCTCAAAGCGTATAAAAGGCAAAAGATAGAAGAAATATGTATCTATTCTTTTGCATATGTTGCTGTATCCTTTATGTATTCATCAAGATCAGGAATATTTTGGATGGTATTTTACAATATGGTTTTACTATATGCTTTAAAGCTCTCTAAAAGATTTGTTCAAAAAATCATGTTACTCATGGTAGTGCCGATAATGCTTGCACCAGTGTTGTATATGTTAGCAACAGCAAGTCGAAGTGATGCAAATTTGAGTATAGAAGGCATGATCAATCAAATCGTAGGAAGAGTTTCATATTTAGAAATTAGTGCAATAGAAATAGAACAGGCTAAAACAGGGGACTATGTCGCAGATGTATTTAATGAAAAATACGGGATGGAAAACCAAGCAAAACAAATTGTAAATATGCTTGTTCCCGGAAGTGTTTTCCAAGATGACGTTCAGCCTAATCAATATTGGAGAGCTATTTTTGCCGGTTGGACAAAAGAGGCAGCAAAGGAACATTATACATCGATGTATTTTGTATTACCGGTTTATTTATATGTAAAATATGGTTTAATGGTTGCTGTTATATTATATGCAACGATTATATACAGCTTATTTAGGATAACATGTAAAATGAAGAATAATGCATTTGCTTTATTCGTTGCAAGCTATTTCTTCTATTCATTATTTCAATTCTTTGATTGGGTATATCATGCTCAGGATATATACGCATTTCTTTTAACTGTTATAAGCATTAAAGTGATGGAAATGTTAGTCGGAAAATATAAGATAAAAATAGGAGCGAGAAAAATATTTTATGATGAAATATAGTGTATCCGTGATTATTCCAATGTATAATGCGGAGAGTACCATAGAACAAGTAATTGATTCGGTCCTGGAGCAAACGGCAGTAGAGAGAGTGAAAGAAATCATTATAGTTAATGATGGATCGAGGGATTGCTCAGAACAAAAAGTTCTAGATAAAATAAAAGAAGTAAAAAACATTCCTATAATATATAGATATCAGGAGAATAGAGGAGTGTCATCTGCCAGAAATGAAGGGATGAGAATAGCAAGGGGAGAACTAATTGCACTATTGGATTCGGACGACCTGTGGCACGCAGATAAATTGGAAAGGCAGTTAGAAATATTTGACCATTATCCGGAGGTTTGCTTTTTGGGAACCGGTTATATGGATAAGCCTTTCAGAAGAAAAGGTCGAACTATTACAACCTTATATAAAGCGGATTTGTGGGATATTTTTTGGAGCTTTTTCCCTGTTACGCCGTCAGTCATGTTTAAGCGAGAAGCAATAGAGAAAGTGGGATATTTTGACGAGAATCAAAAGTACTGTGAGGATATAAATTATTATATCCGATTTGCAGTACATTTTAATTATTATTATTTGCCAGATAAACTTGTAGACATTGATATTGGGAAAAAATATCGAGGGGAAAAAGGCTTGACATCTAACCTTAGAGGTATGCATGAGGGAGAGATGAAAAACTTAAAGGAAATGTATGAAAAAAGGTATGTAAATGTTGGATTTTATTTGCTTTTTTACATTTTTATGAATATGAAATATTTTAGAAGACGAATAAAACATACTATAACACAATATATGAAAAAATAATTGGGGCGGATAAAAATAATGACTAACAGCAAAGTATCAAGAGTTATTTTGTCCTTTGACGATGGAAGAAAAGACAATATAGATGTAGCAGAAAAAGTATTAAAAAAATACGAGCTTAATGCGACATTTAATATCACCACGGGATATGTTGATGATACAATAAGAGAAAGTGAAAGGCCTTGTAGAAATCCGGCATTGACAATAAACGATGTTATGGAATTGAACAAAAATGAGTTATTTGAAATAGCAGGTCATGGGCAAAATCATTTGAATGATGTAGAGGATTGGCAGGAAGGAATAGAGAAATTAAAGCAATGGTTAGGAGAACATTGGGGTGAACAAGGGATTGGAGTAGCCAGTCCTCACTGCGGTATTACTGAGCAAAGCATTATGGAAAAAAGTGAAATAATCAAATCAAATAATATTGCCTATGTTCGTATCGGATTAAAAAATCAAAATAGTGTGATTCAGAAAATAGTTTCTAAACTTGCTATTTTAACGCATAGTAATGTAATGTTTTATGCATCTATTAAGAAATCGTTGCAGGTTGTTGGGACGAGCATGTGCGTATATTCAATTCCAGTATTGCATAATCTTACCGTCGAACAAATTAAATATGCAATTATGAAAGCAGAGACTCAAAAACTCGATTGTGTTTTTATGTTTCACAGTATAGTTTTATCAAAAGACCAATATTATAGTGATTTATGGTCATGGGATGCTGAAAAATTTGACGAACTGTGTAAATGGCTAAAAAGAGAACAAAGTGACAAAAAAATTCAAGTTGTAACAACTATTGAGATGTTCAAATAAATATAAGAGGAAAATAAAATGGAGCATTTTTTTTCGGTAATAACATCAGTATACAATGGGGAAAAATATATTCAAAAAGCAATAGAATCAGTTGTTTGCCAGACAGAAAAGGACTTTGAATATATTATTGTAGATAATGGTTCCACAGACAGTACATCAGATATAATAAAAGAAAAAATATGATAAATTTGATATAAAGATTATTACTTTGAAAAAAAATAAGGGAATTAGCGGAGGAAGAAATACCGGTATTTTTGCAGCTACGGGAGAATATGTATGCTTTTTGGATGCTGATGATTATTGGAGAGATGATAAGTTGAGCATCGTAAAGAATGTTTTAAAAGAAAAGGAAAGTATTAATGTATGTTGTCATTGGGAGTACCATATCAAAGGAGAGAGTAAAGAGATTGGAAAGTATAGGAACGTTGACAATCAAGATCCTTATAAAGACTTGTTATTAAAAGGAAATTGTCTTTCTACCTCCGCGGTAGCAGTTGAGCGTAACTTGATTAATAGTATTGGAGGGTTTGATGAAAAATTGACCTCAGGAGAAGAAGACTATGATTGCTGGCTGAGACTTGCAAGGCAGGGAGCAAAGTTTTATATGATACAAGAACCATTAGGATTCTGGGTCATTAGAGAAAATAGTGTGTCGGCAAAACATATAAAACATACAGAAGCAGTGATTGAAGTAGTAAAGGAGCATTTGAACAATCTGGATTATGTGGGACTAAGCAAAGAAACGATTGAAAAGAAAAATAATAAGATAATAGCAAGGTATTGGTTTGCATGTGGCAGGATGCTTTCCATGGCAGGAAAACGTAGAGAGGGTAATAAGGTTTATAAAAAAGCATTAACCATATCGCCCTTTTATATCAAGGCAATCGTAGGGATTCTTTTTAATATTTTACATATATAAATATTTAACATAAGCAGTTTAACAGTAAATAGGGAGAGATAGAATGAAAACAGTAATTTTAGCAGGTGGATTTGGAACACGTATTTCGGAGGAATCACAATTTAAGCCTAAACCTATGCTTGAAATTGGTGAAATGCCTATTCTATGGCATATTATGAAAGAATATTCACACTATGGATTTAATGATTTTATTATTTGTGCTGGATATAAACAACATGTTATAAAAGAGTGGTTTGCGGATTATTTTTTACATACCTCGGATGTGACATTCGACTATACTAGCGGGAAAAATGATATTATTATTCATAATAAAAGAGTAGAACCGTGGAAAGTAACAGTTGTAGATACTGGTTTGAACACCATGACCGGAGGGAGAATTAAAAGAATAAAAGAGTATGTAGGCGAAGAACCATTTATGCTTACTTATGGTGATGCAGTTGGTAATATAGATATAAATGAGTTGTTGAAATTTCATTTACAGAATGGGAAAATAGGGACAATATCCGTATACAATTTCGGACAGAACAAAGGCGTTTTAGATGTGAACCCAGATGGAAAGGTAAATGCTTTTCGTGAAAAATCCGATTTGGACGGAGATATGATCAATATTGGATTTATGGTTATGAACCCTGAAATATTTGATCGTATAGAGGGAGATGAAACTGTATTTGAGCAAGAACCTTTGAATAGTCTGGTTAGAGATGGAAATTTGGTGGCATATACACATAGGGGATATTGGCAGTGTATGGATACCTTAAGAGAAAAACAACAATTGGAAAAATTATGGGCATCGGGAAATGCACCATGGAAAGTGTGGGCAGATTGAATAATGAATTTGACATTTCCTTTTATAAAGGGAAAAAAGTGCTTATTACAGGACATACTGGATTTAAAGGAGCCTGGTTATGTAAAATGCTCTCACTTGCAGGAGCAAAGGTAACGGGATATGCATTAGAACCCCCAACGACACCTTCATTATTTGAAATTGCAGAAATAGCAAAAGATGTCGACTCAATAATAGGAGATATCCGAGATTATGCACATTTAAAAAATGTATTTGATGGTGTACAACCGGAAATAGTATTACATTTAGCAGCGCAACCAATCGTGAGAGAAGGATATAAAAATCCTGCATATACTTATGAAACAAATGTTATGGGAACGGTTAATGTTTTGGAATGTGTTAGAAATAGTAGTAGTGTAAAATCCGTTTTAAATGTAACAACTGATAAAGTATATTTGAATAAAGAATGGGAGTGGGGATATCGCGAAAATGAGGAACTTGATGGTTATGATCCCTACTCCAATTCGAAATCATGCTCAGAGCTTGTGACACATAGCTATAAAAGAAGTTTTTTCAGTGATGGTAAAGTGGCTATTTCTACTGCCCGGGCAGGTAACGTAATAGGCGGGGGAGATTTTGCAGAGGACCGGATTGTACCGGATTGTATACGTGCTGTAAATGAAAAAAGAACGATTATGGTGAGAAATCCTTTTTCTACAAGACCTTATCAGCATGTATTGGAGCCGTTATACGCATATTTACTGATTGCGGCAAAACAATATGAAGATGTTAATTTAGCAGGATATTATAATATCGGACCGGATGAACAGGATTGTTACAAGACAGGGGAACTTGTTGATGTATTCGTAAAACATTGGGGGGAAGGGGTTCAATGGGAAAACTGTTATGACGGTGGACCTCATGAGGCTAACTTCTTAAAATTGGATTGCTCAAAAGCAAAAAGCGTATTTAGCTGGGCTCCACGGTGGAATATTGATAAGGCAATAGAAAAAGTAGTGGAATGGAGTAAATGTTGGAAAGAAAATGGCGATATAAGAGCCTGCATGGATTCTGAAATAATGGAATTCTTGAATGACGGAAGGGAAAAATATGAGAAAAGTAGTTGTTACAGGCGCTAATGGCTTTATTGGAAGTACGCTGATCAGAAAGATGATTGATCATCACATACAGGTCATTGCCATTGATATGACATTTTCACCATCTAAATTGCCTGAAAGTGAGTATATAAAAAAATATTCTTTAAGTCTGAGCGAAATTGATAAACTTAGAGAGCTTTTAGAAAAAAATGACTATGATACGTTTTACCATTTTGCCTGGCGTGGAGTAAACGGTAAGGAGAAGGCGGATCCTTCTGTACAGATTGAAAACATAGACATGACTCTAAATTGTGCCAAATTAGCATATGAGAGTGGATGCAAAAAATTTTTATGTGCAGGAACAATTGCTGAACAAGCAATAAGCAGTTTGGATAGCTTAATTAAGACTAATGGTGGAATGATGTACGGAGTGGCTAAGCACTGCACACAACTGATGCTGGAAACTTATTGTAAGAATGTTGGCCTTAATTATGTATGGATGCAATTTTCCAATATCTATGGACCTCAAAACAAAACAGGAAATTTGGTTAGCTATACGTTGGAAGAAATACTTAATAATAGAGAAGCTACCTTTGGCCCGGCACTGCAAATCTATGATTTTATCTATATAGATGATTTGATTAATGCAGTTTACAGATTAGGAGAAAATGAAACAGGGGCTGATAATTATTTTATTGGATCAGGAAGTCCTAAAATATTAAAAGATTATTTGTATCAGATAGGAACTATTTGCGGAAAAAGTGAATTAATAAAGATAGGTCTCAGACCTGATGATGGAATAAAGTATTCTGCGGAAATGTTTGATAATTCCAAATTAATCAGTGATATTGGAGAGTATGTCTCGGTGACTTTTGAGGAAGGAATAAAACGAACACTGGATAATTTTTGAAAGGAGAGTCGGAATGGTACAAAAATTTGATTTTCAAGAGTTGGATTTACAGGGAGCATATATAATTACTCCGTTTTGTGCAACGGATAATAGAGGAGCATTTATCAAAGACTATAATATAGATACGTTTAAAGACAACGGAATAAATCATGATCTGAAAGAGGTATTTTATACAATATCTAAGAAAGGGGTTATTCGAGCCATACATTTCCAATTGATAAAACAACAGGCTAAACTTGTACGTTGCATATCGGGACATGTATATGACGTAATTGTTGATCTGCGACCGGAATCACCTACTTTTGGACAATGGAGGGGGGTTCATCTGACAGGAGAAAATACTAAGTGTGTATTAGTGCCGGAACGTTTTGGACATGGCTACCTCGTTGTTGAAGATTCGATTGTGAGTTACAAGTGTGCTGAAGTATTTTATGGAGAAGGAGATTCTGGTATTATGTATAATGATCCGGAACTTGCTATTGAATGGCCGTATGATTTAATAGGTGGCTCAGACAAGCTTATAATGAGCGATAAGGATAAGAAATTAATGAGTTTCTCGGATTATAGGCATTTGCGCAATATATAAAGAAAAGTATAAAGGGACGTATAAATGAAACAAGATGATTTCAAGTATAGATATATTGTCAAGGTATTAAGTTCTATCGGAATTGCGGTACTTAATATGATAATACAGTTTGTTTTGCCGCGAGCCTTTAGTATAGAGGAATACGGATATTATACGTATAACTTAAATGTCTTTACATCAATAGTTACTTTGGCTAATTTGTCTGCATCAAATGCTTTTATTGCTAAATATTCAAAAAGAAATCAAGAGATAGGAATGATTTATTTTTATCTTAGCTTCTATGGAATAGTAGCAATAGTGCTTAATGTATCAGTCATTTTTCTTTATGGAATAGGCGCATTTTCTTCGACTTTTGCAGGGCAGACATTAGGAATCGTTATGCTGGGATTGGAAACGGCAATTGTATTGAAACTGCTGACAGATTGCATCTCTATTTATGATGCAGCGGCTATTTCCCGATTCCCTGCAGTACTACAAATTCTTTTAAAAATTATCGTCAGTGGAGCGGTGATTTTTGGTTATCTTTTTGGAAATTTAAATCTAGCACTTTTTTATATAATTCAATTAAGTGTTACGATAGTGATAGTATGTATTTTATTATATGCAATTATAAAAGAGCAGAAAAAGAAATACATAAATTACGAA
>OHOK01001340.1_pt1 | contig 9732 bp, 6 predicted proteins | sample 1569731 | NCBI WGS metagenome assembly OHOK01 (sample SAMEA3879559, study PRJEB24766) | human gut metagenome | biome: human-associated habitat; feature: feces | place: USA | collected 1985/1987
AGAACTCCGTGAAACTCTGTGTTACTCTGTGGTGAAAACTCATTACTACATCAATCAGAACAAAGTACGACAAAGTTCATACAAGTACATCCCGGTACATCCCGTTTCGTCCATCCATCTTTCCTCCACTCCGTACCTTTGTCATGTCCTCAAAGCGGGGACCCTGCGAAGCTGTTTCCGGGGTATGACGTCGACTCTGCCACTTCTTCGTTCGATACAGAGATAGATTCCGGTTGCTAACCGTTTTTATCAATCTTCAGAAAATAATAATAAATATGTCAGTAACGTACAAAAAACAGTTTCGTAAAAATCCGTTCCTGAAGGACGGTTCGGGCAAGTACTATCCTCAACTTTTGGTCTGGGGCAAGTCTGCCACCCTGAACAGCATTGCCGTTCAGATGAAAGAAAGCAGTTCGCTCACTCTAGGTGATATTCAGAGTGTACTCACCAACTTCGTGAAGGCTTTGCGTAGTGAACTCTACAACGGCCGTTCCGTCAATGTCGACGGCTTCGGAGTCTTCAGTCTTTCGGCTTCTACGGTGGGCTCCGCACTCAAGAAAGAGTGTCTGCCGGAGAAGATTAAGGCTGTCCGCATCAATTTCCGTGCTTCGAGTGCCATCCGTCCTAATCTGGATACCGCTACCACCCGTGCGGAAGACCGCATCGATTTTGTCGACCTTGAAACACAGCTCAAGAAGCTGAATATGCAAGAGTCAGGTGGCGAGGAAGACGGTGGAAAAGAGGAAGGCGGTGGCGATGGCGGATTGGACGAGAATCCACTGGGATAGGCTCTGAAACCGTAGTCTTCGGAAATTAAAAGTTAAACACTTATCATTAAGTTACATGAGAACAATTGATCACATCGTTATTCACTGTTCCGCCACACGCGAAGACCGTTCGCTGACTGTGGCCGAACTGGAGGAAAATCACCGTTGCCGTGGCTTCCGCGGTATCGGCTATCACTACTACATCCGTAAGGATGGCACGGTAATCAATACCCGTGCTTTGGAACTTGTCGGGGCGCATGCCAAGGGCCATAATTCTCACTCGATAGGCATCTGCTATGAGGGCGGTCTTGATGTCCGGGGGCGTGCCAAAGATACCCGTACGCCTGAACAACGCTCTGCGCTCCGGCTGCTTGTGCATCAACTCCTGAAACGCTTTCGGAACAATGTCCGTATCTGCGGGCATCGTGACCTCAGTCCGGACCTGAACGGTGACGGAGTGATAGAGCCGGAAGAATGGATTAAGGAGTGTCCGTGCTTCGAAGTGAGCAGGGAACTGTGATTTCCACTCTGTGACAATCATTTTTTTTAATTGCGTGGAAAGGAGGTGTGGAATTATGGCAATCAAGAAATCTCTTTGGAGAATGATCTTGAAAGTAGCTGTCGCGGTGGTAACGGCGATAGCGGGTGTGCTGGGCGTAAATGCGATGACCCTGTAATGCGCTCTGATAATGACTTCTAATTTTCTGTAAACCGGCAATCCGGATGCTGGTTTGCAGAAAACGATATTAAACTACAAACAATAATGGATATGAAAAATATATATCGAATTATACTTATTATTATACTATGCACCGGTGTATTGCCGGTATGTGCACAAGGCAATTATTATGCTGCGATGCCTGATGTGACACCGCCTTCACCTACTTCCCGAGTATTTCAGAAGTTTCTGGGCTATCCCATTTCTCATGCGACGGGAACCATTGACATTAGTATCCCTCTATATACTATGGAAGCTTACGGCTTGTCTCTCCCCTTGACTTTGAAGTATCATTCTTCGGGGGTAAGAGTGCAGGATCCTGTCGGTGTGGTGGGACGTAACTGGGCTTTGTTTCCGGGATTTAAGATATCACGGACGATTATGGGCAAACCGGATGAGGTGTATCCGGTGGCAGATGTCAGTGGAAATCTGACACGCGATGACTATATCTATATGTCTTCTCCTTATTCAAATGATTGTGATTGTTGGAATGAGCGCGGACATATTTATCCGTGTATGGACGGCCAGTATGATGTCTTTCAAATAAATATGCCTGGTATGGACGCTTCGTTCATATTACAACGTGTAAACGGGGTGGATGTAGTGAAACAGATATCGGATACTCCTTTAAAGATAACTCCTAAGTTGGATAATTCTACCAACTTTATCAGTACACGACTCTATGGTTTTGAAATTCTGGATGACAAAGGTATACGGTATGCCTTCGGGGAGAAGAATCCTGTACATGGTTTATCTAGTCCACAAAAATATGTTGAATATCAGCCTTATGGTTCTTGCTTTTGCGGTTGGATGCTTCGGGAAATCATTTTCCCCGGTAATGAAAAAATCTCGTTCACATACCAATCGGTAAGAGAAGATGTCCCAACTTTCAATCATACCTTATCGGTATTAGACAATGGGAAATCGATGTGGCTGGCTGGCTGTTTTCATAACGATATGATAGATAGCTCCACTGGCTCTGACAGTTCTTTTTGGCGTATACTTGGAGGTGATGGATACCAGATAAATGAAGGAAGAGACTCCCCTTATTCTTATATAAACAGGTCGTTGGTTCCTGATAGTATTATTATTCCAAACGGTTTGATTGATTTAAACTATTCAGCAGGTAAGTTGGCTTCTTTGAATGTGAAACAATCGTCAGGCATACAAGTGAGAAATGTACAGTTTACTTATGATACAACAACGGGTAACCTGCTGAAGAAAGTGAATATCAACGGTGAGGGCAATTATCTGTTTACCTACAAAAATGAAAGTTCTTTTAGTTATTTGCGTTCCGGTTTCGATTGGTGGGGTTTTTATAATGAAGCGGATTTCGGGGATGCTGACCTTCCCAATATAAATCTTGAAATACGGAAGACCACGGGTTCGTTGAATGTTCCTGTCAACCGAACTATCGGTAATCGTGCCAACAGGAAGCCTAATGCTGCGTATATGGACACATATTCATTGACAGAGATGCTCAGTCCGACAAAGGGAAAATTGAAAATTAGTTATGAACCACACCGCTTTACGGTAAAAAGAAAAGAGGAAATAGGTGGAGGGTTACGTGTGAAATCTACTGAGTTGTATGATCCGGTGTCAGGTAAGACAATCGTAAAAAACTATACTTATGAAGATGCGCATTTTATAGGTACGGATTATCCTGATGAGAAAAGTCTGATAACTACCAGATATATATGTCCTCTTGATGATGGTGGTTGCAGAGTACGCCAACGTACGCTTTCTGTATTTTCCGGTTTTCCAAATGTTCGGGGAAATACAAATCCTGTATGGTATGGCAAGATTACTGAAGTTGCCTCCGATTGGAAAAAAGTCTATCAATATGATTTTCGACCGGATGAATATGATAATGTCATTTTTGATGATTTATCCCCTGATTATTCATTGAATAATGAGTGTTTGCTTTCTGCAATGAATAGAATGTTATATCCGATTCCTTGGTTATTATCAGAAAACTTCTATAGGAAATCGGGAAATATTTATGAGAAAGTGCAATCGTTGACCAATATGTATGAGAAGTCTGAGATGAAAATGCCGGCAGCTATAGTAACCCCTTATCAATTCGGACTGAATGGCTATTCAAGCTGTCAGTTTATGGAAAAGCTGATAGCTTGCCCTAGTTATAATTATTGTGATGTATATGGATCTCCGGTAAAGTCTTTTCCGTATTATATAGCTACAGGCTATCATCGCTTGAAGTCCACTTGTAAAACCACTTATCAATCGAGTGACAGTATTGTTGAGAAGTCTGTTTTTGCCTATGATACGGAGCGTCCGTACAATATAATAAGTAAATCATCTTTGTGTAGCGGAGGTGCGGAGCAGGTGGAGAGAACCTATTACAGTAATAACACTATACCGGATAAAGAATCTCTGACAACATCCCAGCGAAGTGCCATTCAGCTATTGACTTCGCGAAATTATCTGACCACGCCTGTACAGCAGACTATGGAGAAAAAGGATAAACGGCTATACAGTGTATTGAGAGGATATAGCAGTAGCTTGTCTTCCGGGATGGTGGTGGAAGATCAGTATTACTGTAAAGGTACGGATAAGTACGAAAAACGAATCAGTTATAATAAATATGATATTTATGGTAACCCTGTATATATCAATAAGGATGGTGCTGAGAAGGTTGTATATTTGTGGGGATACAAAGGGCAATACCTGCTGGCTGAAATCAAGGGGGCAACTTACGAAGAAGTTAAAAAAGCGCTAATGGTGGATCCAGCTTCCATGTCGTCGTGCATACTTCCTTCTATACCTCTGTATCTGAATATGATAGATAATTTGTATAAAGCTTTGCCTTCTGCCCTGATTACCTCCTATACTTACCATCCCTTGATTGGGGTAAGTGGCATAATTTCTCCCAATAAAGCCAAAACGACTTTCGAATATAACAGCGATAGTCAGTTGATTCGCATAAAGGATACGGAAGGAAAGACAATGGAGGAATATCAATATCATTTCCGGCCATAAATGCAGTATGATCATATAAAAATAGTATTATGAAACGATTATATATTTTGATTTCATTTCTTTGCCTGATAGGTGCAGCTACAGCGCAAAATAGTAACCAGAATTATGTGGTTACGCGTACTATGCTGAATGAAAGCAGTAGTTCTTACTTAGATGTAGTGAAATATTATGATGGTTTGGGACGTTTGTGCCAAACCGTGCATAATCAGGTGACTCCACAGAAAAATAATCTGCTGGATCTTTCGGAGTATGATGAATCGGGGCGGGACGTTAAAGACTGGCTGCCCGTATATTCATCCTCTGCTTATTTGTCTGCGTCTGCTTTTTCCTCGACTGCTTCCGGTAATTATGGCTCAACGGCCCGTCCTTTCAATCAGTCGGTGTACGAGGCTTCTCCGTCCGATCGGCTTGTGGCGCAATATGGCCCGGGATCGAAGTGGAGTGACAAACCGATGACCACTGATTATATGCTGAATGGCTCCTCTGAGGTATTAAGCTGTGTACACTATTCGGTAAATGGTAGCACCTTAGTGAATGGGGGAAGTTATGCCACCGGTGAATTGTATGTTGTCCGTACACAGGATGAAGACGGCAACACGGCCTCTCAATTTACGGATAAGCAAGGACATACCGTATTGGTTAGTCAGTTGAATGGAACTGTACGTCATGATACTTATTATGTGTATGATGACTATGGTAATCTTTGTTATGTGCTGCCACCTGCAATGGATGGTAATATTTCTACGGCCAGTCTAAATCTTTATGCCTACCAGTATAAATATGACAGGCGCAATCGTTGTGTTTGGAAGAAGTTGCCCGGTGCGGATGCTGTGTCATACGTTTATGATTTGAATGATCGTCTTGTTTTTTCCCAGGACGGAAATCAGAAAAGTCGGGGAAAATGGATGTTCTATTTGTATGATGACTTAAGCCGCCTGGTTGTGCAAGGTGAATGTGCTAATACGAATACTTCTACAGCGTCCGCTCGTTCTGTTGCCTGTACTCGCGTCAATACGGCTACGGGTTTAGGAAACAGCGGATATTCATCCGATTTTGCTTTAACTGCTCCGGTTGTGTATTTGGTGAACTATTATGATAATTATGATTTCCGTACATTGCCGGGTTTTAATAACAGCTTTTTTTCTGCTGAAACAGTGAGTGCTAAAGGTTATTTGTCGGGGAGTGTCATTACTGTTTTAGGAAGTGATACGAAGTTATATTCAGCCAACTATTATGATAAGAAAGGGCGGGTAACAAAGACTGTTTCAAGCAATCTGTTGAGTGGCTATGAAACAACAACTACGATATATACTTTTACTGGTAAACCTGCAAGCGTGAAGCATGTACACATGGCGGCCGGAAAGACTACGCAGATGGAGATATATACCTATACTTATGACCATGCGGAACGACTGACGAAGGTTGAGCATTCGTTGAATGGAGTGAAGGTTACGCTTGCTGCCAATACTTATGATGAACTGGGGCGATTGTCGGGCAAGTCATTGCATGGTTCGGCAAGTAATAAGTTGGCGTATGCATATAATATACGTAACTGGATAGAATCGATATCATCAGGTGGATTATTTAATATATCATTGTATTATGGCTATAATGGAAATGTATCCCGTATGGTGTGCCGATGTCCGGGGGATAACAAAACTTATGGATATAACTTCGCTTATGATAATTTGTCACGCCTCACCTCGGCACAAAGTCTGATTGGTGGCGTAATAACTCTGGGCTACGCGACCAACTATAGTTATGACAAGAATGGGAATTTATTGCATTTGCGGCGTGGCGGACAAACCGGATTATCCGGCACTGGAATCATTGATAATTTGTCTTTTACATTAAATGGTAACCAGCTTAAAGCCGTCAATGATGACGCTACGGCTACGGCTTCTAACGGCTTCGAATTCAAGGATGGTGCCAAGCTTGCTACAGAATATATGTATGATGCCAATGGCAGCTTAATAAAAGATTTGAATAAGGGAATCGAAATTCAATATAATTTATTAAATTTGCCAAGTCAGGTCAAGTTCTCGGATGGAAGTACCATCACTTATACTTATGGTGCGGATGGAGTAAAGCTTCGCACGGTGCATAAAATAGGAGGTGTTACTACCACTACCGATTACTGCGACAATGTGATCTATGAAAATGGTACGGCTAAACAATTGCTGACCGAAGAAGGATATGACTCTCTGTCTGATAAGAAATATCACTATTACCTGAAAGATCATCAGGGAAATAATCGGGTGGTAACTGATCAGGCCGGTGGGATGGAGGAAGCCAACTACTATTATCCTTTCGGAGGTGTCTTCTTAAGTAACGGGAATGATGTTCAGGCTTATAAGTATAACGGGAAGGAACTGGATACAAAGAAGGGACTGAACTGGTATGATTATGGGGCGAGAGAGTATGATGCGGTGCTGGGAAGATGGCATGTGATGGATCCTTCTAGTGAAAAATATTATGGAGTGAGCCCTTACACGTATTGTAAGAATAATCCAATTCTCAGGATCGATATTGATGGGAAAGATGACTATGTAGTGAATAAGAATGGTTATGTGCTTTTTTGGAAAAATACAAAATATGAAGATAAGGGAGATCGAGTTTATTATTTTGATGGAGAACATAAACCGAAGCAGGTAAGCGGAAAACCGATAACTATAATGGATAATGAATTAATGCCTGGTATGGTTGAAAGTCAAAAGCCTCTGGATGGATATTCTACTTATGGACAAACCAGTAACATTCATGATGCTGCAAATCTCTTTAAGTTTGCAGCGGATAATAGTATTGTTGAATGGAAATTGGACGTATATGAGAATGAAAATGATGGGCCAACAGCTATTATTATTACAGACCATAAAGAAGGCTCTGTGGAAAGTGGAAATAATGCAAAAAGAAGGACGGCTGTGAATGGTCGCAAAAAAATAGATATTCATTCTCATCCTGGTGATGAAAGTCAGGGAGCTTCTGCTTCTGATATGAAATATATTAATAGCAGAAATAATGCAGTTTATTTAAAGAGGGACCGAACGTTACATGATTATAATTCAAAGAAAAGCAATATAACAACTATTCATATAAATACGGTCGAAGATTTGCAGAAGTATATACAAGATAGACTTAAAAAATAGTTTGTATGCGAAAGGTATTATTAATATTATTACTTATTTCTTTGCCGGGTTGTCAACCCGGCAAAGAATCTCCTGCTCGTTCTACTGCTTTACGGGAAGTTAAGCGGTTGATTGATCAAGATTCTTTTCCTGCAAAGTATATTATCATGTATGAGGAACCATCGAACGACATCGGTTCTATCTATAAGATAACACCGGCTAACTCTCCATTTGTAGAATGGAGTTTGGAAAGACCGGAAAAAGTGATAAAGTACAAGGATAGGTATATCTGCTTAATGAATCCTATGGAGTCAATTGATATGCCTAAAGAAAAATTGATTGAGATAACGGATTATCCGAATGATACAACAACCGGTCCTGTGTATGATGAAATATGGTATATAGGGGTGTCTAAAAATGGGAAGAAACACACCTTGGTTTCTACATATAGATCTTATCTCACCTATCGTTATTATTCTTTTCCTCAGCTCTTGGAATATACATTCGAAGATTATGATTCGACCCATTTACCACGCTTTATATTGGCTTCATATCTTTTAGTTGTGGATAGTTCATACATACCCAAAGGGACATTGTATAATCATATCCAACGCATTGATGGAGAAATATACTATACTAATGTTTTAGATGAGTATTTTAAAGAAAATAAAGATAGTATACGTAAGGACTTTTTTGCAGTATTAAATGGGAAAGATACACTTAAACTAAATATTGTAGATACGATAACACAACATCTTTATTTTGAGAGTGCGAATAATGTTGCTTTCTTTAGATCGCTGACAAAGAATCCTTGGGATAAATTATACGATTTGTTTCGTGACTCGACTTTTTACTTTTGTAATGAAAAAGGAACATATACAAGGTGTTCCATTCCGTATAGTGACTTTTTTGGCCTTTTTAGTATAAGAGTTAGTATAAGAGATGGCTCTTATATTGTAGATTGGCTTTATAGAAGGGGGATAAAGCAGAGTCTGAAAGATTTAGACGGTAGCTATAATGAATGGGATGCAAATTGATTTCATTTATAGGATTCAATGATGGTTTTGTTGGTATGATATCCCCTGTCTTTTACTCTGAAATATGAGTAGAGGCAGGGATTGTGGTATTCTGTTTTTACAGCGTTAAGGTCATCCGGGAGCTTCCTTATCTATTCCCAGTCCTAGCAGATATGTTATCCGCTGTTCTTTAGTATAGAAGGATTTTTAATCTCAGCTATTACGTCGAATACGCTTTATTTCTTGTATATTAGCATTCTAAAATCAGCGGATTACAAATCCGCTGGGACGGACAAGGAGCTTGATACAAAGAAGGGATTGAACTGGTATGATTATGGGGCAAGACATTATGATACGGCAATAGGAAGGTTTACGACGATGGATAGATTTGCAGAGAAATATTATTCGATGTCATCGTATCAGTATGGAGGAAATAATCCAGTTGGTAATATTGATGTGAATGGAGATAGTATAGTCATTAGCCCCAATCCCAATGGATTAATTGATCATATAAAATCAAGATTCGGTTACGATACAAAGTTCCAAAAAACTGTAAAAGCTGATTTAGCACAATTGAAGAAAGATGATAAAATTGTTGCTCAAATAATTTTAAAATTAGAGGACAGTGAAAATATTCATCAAATTACAATGGTGGAGGATAGAAGAAAAGGTAACTTAACAGAAGTTGATAAAGAGAAAGCTGCCAAGGGAATTTCACAAGGCACTACTGTTAGATACGATCCCTATACTCAAATAGAACCTAGCGGAGAGAAAAGAACTCCGAGGGTAGGACTAAGTCATGAGTTGCAACATTCTTATGATGCAGATCAAGGAACAATGACTAGGGAAATAACAGAGAATGGTGTCTTGTTGATTGAAGTACGTGCAATCAATACAGAAAATAAAATAAGAATGAAAACAGGAGATCCTAAAAGAACCAAATATGGAAGAAGAGAAGTGCCTAAAATACTATTGGAGTAAAATTATTCTAATTACTGGAATTGCCTTTATTCTTACTGCATGTATGTATATAAATAGGAAATCCAAAGAACAACATGCAAAAGAAAATGGTAATGAGCCTTATAAAGCTCTAAGTGTAAAATACC